>Ga0209597_1001637_pt1 | contig 14520 bp, 13 predicted proteins | sample M_140625_MF_Meta_FD_187316 | JGI IMG/M metagenome (GOLD analysis project Ga0209597, IMG submission 187316) | Freshwater microbial communities from Lake Montjoie, Canada to study carbon cycling - M_140625_MF_MetaG (SPAdes) (version 2) | ecosystem: Environmental > Aquatic > Freshwater > Lake...
TTTGTTTTGCCTATTATACAATTGGGAATATAAGTTTGTTTTGCTTTGTTGCAACATCAATTATTTGGTAAACAATGATCTGCAAATCTCGGCAAAAAGGCTTTACTCTGATCGAACTCTTGGTGGTTATTACCATCATTGGGATGCTGATAGGCTTGCTTTTGCCTGCAGTGCAGAAAGTGCGGAGCGTCGCTGCTAGGCTTCAATGCGCCAATAATCTGAAGCAAATTGGCCTCGCAATCATGAATTACGAAAGCACCTATCGTACATTTCCCGCAGGTTACCTCGACAATATGACTACTAGCCCGGTAAATGCTACAGCTACAAAAAATCCAGATCCTAATATAGGATGGGGCTGGGGCGCACTGATTCTTCCCTACCTCGAACAAGAACCGCTTTATAAATCCATTAATATTAACTCCATTGCAATGAACAACACCTCTGCTGCTGCTATTGCTTTTCGCAAAACAGTCATCAAAGGTCTCCTTTGCACTTCCGATAACACTGACTTAAACACCTTTAGAATTTTGGGCACGGTTAACCCTTCCGATGACACCACTGACTTAACGACCATTTTCTTGTCGGGACCGGACGGAAATTTCAAACTAATTAAATTCGAACTCGCTAAAAGCTCTTACGCAGGCATCAATGGCCAAGCTGAATTAACAGACTTTGATTGTGCTTTGGGTTTGGGAATGTTGCTTCGTGGTAGAGGAGTTTCTATTGCTGAAGTTACTGATGGCTTAAGCAACACCCTTTTTGTGGGTGAACGAAGTTCAAAATCAGCCAAACAAGCTGTGGATTCGCTTCCTGGTGGTGTTTGCACCTGGGTGGGCGCACTTCCGGGCGGTGATTGCATCAACGGTTTCATTGGCCCAAGCCCCGCACTTTATATTCTTGGGCATACGGGCGAGCCCTCTGATCCGCACAAACCTAATTCACCCCAAGATGGCTTTTTTAATGCTCAAGATTTCACCAGCAAGCATTCAGGAGGCGTCAATTTCCTATTCGGAGATGGTTCAGTAAAATTTATCACTGATTCCATCGATGGGCAAACTTGGGTAAAACTTGGCACCCGCCAAGGTGGAGAAACCACGAACGGTTATTAATTTTTCTAATCGGATAAACCCAGTTAATTAAACTTGGGTAAAAGCCTTTTATTTAGCAAACAAACCAACAAAATGCCCAATCGTTGATTTAATACCTCCCACGATTGGTTGATTTTCAAATCTACATCTGGCATTTACAACCTCCTTCTCCAAGGTTATAAATCCGCTCGCAATTTGATCCGCATCTAAGATAAAAACATGGTATATACAGGCGAACTATATGAAGATACAATGAAGTATGTGAGAGTAATTCGTTAAGGAGCATTATTTTATGCCAGCATTTATCACTATTGTTAAGTCAATCTGTATATCACTGACTGCCGCTGCCGCTGTTTTCTCAGCTTCCAAAATGGATTATCCCGTCAAACCGGTCTCTGCCAATACAAATTCCGAAATAACTAAAGCGCCACTTACACTCAAAATTGCCCAGCTCTGTTTTTCCCCCGATTCCAACTCCATCGCTATCCTCGCTGGGGATAGGTTATTAAGCAATTGGCCCGTAGGTGGGGGAAACGCCACCGCTTCCACCCTAATTCAATCGATGCCATTAACCTGCCTTGAATGGGACTCTATAGGCAACAATCTTTATGTGGGAACCAGCAAATCTCAAATTCTTTTATGTGACCCTAAAACACTCGATATCAATTTCAGGATTCATTCCGAAATTGAAATTGTTAATCAACTCAATAATGTTGGGCTACCAGAATCGTTGTTAAGTTTCGGAAATAATGTTAACTATGAAGGGAAACTTACACAAATTATACCCCAACTTTGGCACAACGACAGCTATAGCAACCTTAAAAACATCCCAAATTTGAATTACATTTCCATGAGCAGACATAAAGAAACGGGACTCTTCGCTTTTGGTACATCCACCGGCGAAATCATTCTTGTAGATCTATTTTCAAATTCTGAGCCAATCGTTTTAGCAAAAGCTGAATCACCGATTGAATGCATCAAATGGGTAGGAAAAAATCTAATCGCAACTTCTGAAGGTAAACTGCTCATGATTGATGCTTCGAAAAACCAGCCCCTCAAATCCCTTCAAATTTCCATAAAGCCCATCAGACACATTGAAATCTCGAATGACGAAAAAAACTTGTTTATCACTGTTGGAACTGAAACGGTGCAAGTTCGAGATGCGATTTCAGGAAGCCTGATTTACAAACTTACTTCTATCAACGAAATGGTCAGCTCAATCACCCTAAGCCCAAATGGAAAAACCCTGGCAGTTGGTACTTGCCAGGGTAATGTTACACTTTGGGATACCCGCGACTTTCAAATCAAATCGATCATCCCAGCTGGTATTAATTAGTTCTGCAAACCTTTAAAACAACTCTTCAATTTTGGAACCTTCTGGCAATACCACATGCGGCCTGCCGGTATGATCCAGATATGCTGCTTTAGTATCGATTCCAAGATGACTGTAAATGGTTGCAAGCACATCATGGGGGAGCTTGCGATTATCCTTGGGCACAGCGCCCTTGGCATCAGAAGAGCCAATGACTCTGCCACCCTTTACGCCACCGCCTGCAAAAGCAGCTGACATAACATAGGGCCAGTGATCGCGCCCAGCATCTTTATTAATTACAGGGGTTCGGCCAAATTCGCCCCAAGCTACTACAAGTGTATTTTCAAGTAAACCACGGGATTCCATGTCTTCAATAAAGGCGGAATAGGCCATATCCCAGCGTGGTAGAAAACCTCGCTTCTGCGAGTCAAAGCCTTGCTTGTGGAAATCCCACCAACGCAAATCAACGGTAACCATCCTAACGCCAGCTTCCACCAATCTGCGAGAAAGCAGCATGCGCTGGGCCCAATTAGGTGCGCCACATCGTTGCGGATCGCCCGGATCAAATGCTGGCATAAACCCATAACGATCTCTTAAGGATTGCGGTTCGCTATCGAGATCAAAAGCAGCACGGGCCTTTCCACTTGAAAGAATACCGAGTGCTTGATTCTGGTAATCTCCGAGATTCTTCATCGATTCAGCTAAGTCGGGATTATTCAAAGTGTCTAAAAGGGCTTTTCTTTCACCCAATCTGCCCGCATCTACTCCATCTGCAAAAGTAAAGTTTGGGATTTTAAATGGTCCCGTTGCAGCAGGATCCGCCAAGGTTTCAAACGCTGCATACGATTTTCCCAACCAAGCAGAACCCGTTCCAGGAACATTCTTGGGAATCATCACATACGCAGGCATAGCGGTGTTCAAGTGTTGCAATTGCTTTGCAGCATGGGAACCGCAGCTAGGCATTACATTGGTATCAGGGCTCGGGCCGCTGGGGTAACCCGTAAAACAAATCTGATCACCATCGGAATGCCCAACATTCCCATCGATCGAACGATGCGCTAGGCTACGAATAATTGACCACTTATGCATAATCTTAGCTGTTTTAGGAAGCAATTCAGAAACTTGAATACCCGGAACACTAGTAGCAATAGGTTTAAACTCACCCCGAATTTCTACAGGTGCATCGGGCTTGGGGTCCCACATATCATGCTGACTGGGGCCGCCACGCATCCAAAGAATAATGACAGATTTTTCGCGGTTAACAGGCTTTCCCAAAGCAGAAGCCAAAGCTTCCTGCCTTAGCAATTGAGGTAAAGCCAAGCCACACATTCCAAGCGAACCAGCTTTGATAAAGCCTCTGCGCGTATGGCTCAGAAGGTTAAACTCATCACATGCTCTTTTGTTGGTGCCAGCCATGCGAAACTCCAGCAGTTTTGATCAGGAATGATCTTTGGGTAGGTAACTTATATCACTTTAACCTTAACTTCATAACTTTACCACATTTATCGACACAATTACCAAAGAATATGCATCCAATTCCCACTTTAAAAGCTGTATGATAGTTCTAGGTGGGTGTTTCGACTCAAAAACAGAGTTAATTCATGGAACAATTTGGTTATCTGTCTATTGGAATAATCGTTTCCTACCTTGTTGGGGCGATTCCTTTCGGCCTTTTTTTGGCGAAAATCAAAGGAATCGACATCCTCAATCAAGGGAGTGGCAACATTGGCGCCACCAATGTGGGTAGAGTACTCGGGGCCAAATACGGCCTTGCGGTCTTCGTTCTAGATGCTTTGAAAGGCGCATTGCCTGCAAAAGCAGGAATGCTTTATCTGGATACCCCGTTAGGGCCTGAAATTGCGGGCATTCTTATGGGTGCAGCTGCAATCTTCGGGCATCTGTTCCCGATTTATTTAAAATTCAAAGGGGGCAAGGGCATAGCAACCAGCGCAGGAGCGATGGCGATGCTTGTCCCAATTCCGTTAGCTCTGGCCCTTTTAACATGGGCCGCTTTTACCTCTTCCTGGGGTTTTGTTTCGCTTGGGTCATTAGCTTCCACAGTCGCATTATGTTCAGCTCAAGCTTTCATCGCTTTAAAATCAGGAACCCAAGGCAGCATGTATCTCTTGGCTTTCACTTTTCTTGCAACCGTCCTAGTGTGGATAAAGCACATCCCTAATATCCGTAGGATTTGGGCGGGCGCAGAGAACCGAGTTAAAGATTCAACCCTCTGGCGTAGCGTTGCAAGTATACTGCTACAGTTATCGCTAGGGATCTGGCTGGGCACTGTGGTTTTCTTTACCGGGGTAATCGGGCCCGGTGTATTCACTTGGTTCGAAAAATTGTGTGTCACCGAAAACCCGCCCTACTGGCTCCCCACACCCGAGGCCTATAAAGCAAATACCCCTGTTGGATTCCCCAACCCTTTATTAAAGGAACAAGCGAGCAGACTCGCTGGTGTTGTAGTATCTCCTGCGTTTCCCATTTACTTTTCCATCCAAGTGATTTGTGGTTTCACTGCGATGATTATTTTATGGGGAAATCAAAGAAGAAATCCTGCAGGAACTTTAGGAAAAACCATGCTGGCTTGTATTGGCGTGGGATTACTTTTGGCGATCGCAGGCTGGGCTTGGGAACCGAAGGTAGAAAAAGACCGCATCGAGCGCGCCCGCCTAACCGATCAAGTTCTATTGCAAAAAGCATACAACCAAGATTTAGTGCAAAGCGCCCTGAAAGCCCGCAAGGATTTCACCAATAGTCATCTGGTTAGCTTGGGCCTAAACATGACCAGCGCACTGGGAATGCTGGTGGGAATCATTCTTTTTGCAATCGTAAGTGCAAAAAGAAATGTAGAACCGGCGCAAGCTCCATTAGAAAACTAATTCTTTATGCCGGTTAGTTTTTGATAACATTTTTAATTAATCGTCCAGTTGCCAACCTCATTTTAACCTGCGCCTTTTTTACTTCGCTAGACGAAAACCGATATGGTCACTTTGCTCGTCAGGGGTAGCCCTTAGGTCTCGATCCGCAGAGCGGGAATCTCTTGCATCAAAACTGAATGATCCACCACGCACCACTCGAATCATTCCACTATTTGGCCCGACTGGATCTGTCACCGCAACCACAGGATAAACAGCCCGCCAATCTTGACACCATTCAAAAACATTGCCGTGCATATCATACAATCCAAACGCATTCGGCTTATAACTTCCTACCGCACTTGGTTTACCAATTTTAGAATCAGAATAGTTAGCATCCTTAGGGGTAATAGTCTCCCCAAAGGAGAAAGCTGTTTTGGTGCCTGCCCTAGCAGCATATTCCCACTCTGCTTCTGTAGGTAATCGATATCCACCCTTGGTTTTCGCATTCAGTTTCTTAATAAACTCTTGACAATCATTCCAAGTTACACCCGTTACGGGCAACTTGGCCCCCTTATCAGTACTTGGGTTGTTTCCCATCAACGCTTCCCATTGCTCCTGCGTGACCTCATACTTACCTAGGTAAAATGATTTTGACAAAGTAACATCGTGAAGTGTTTCATTATTACTGCGCCCTTTTTCATCCTCTGGAGACCCCATCGTAAACTTACCTGAAGGAATCAAAATTAACTCTAGATTCAAATTCTTGCCTACGTTGACCAAGTCTATTTTAGGCTCTGCGCTTTGGGTTAATTCTAAAGTCGACAACAAAAGAATCGCAGCAATGCATTCATTTCTCATAAGCTTCATACCTTGCCCCACCTGATTTAGTTTTATGGAACGATTTAGTTTTCAATACTTTAAATTAGATTAACGCAAATCAATGGCCGGTTACAACAAAATGGAATCTTAAACTTTTAATTACGGTACATATTTCTAATAAGAATTGAACCTCGATTATAAAATAGAGTTATAAAATTCACCTAGTTGAATATTTGATTAAACCAATCAAAGTTCATGGGTGCTTTGATTGGAATGCTTGCAGAGAAATAAGGCAGAAAAATGGAGATTAAAAATACATCCCAGCCGCCTCCGTGGGCGGACTTTGTAAGAAAAGTGGGAAGAAAAAGTAAAAGGCCCTTTTCCTGAAGGGAAGAGCGTTGGGAGTTGAGGGAAATAAAATAAAAACAAGAAACAATGAGCAATTAAAACGACATTAATAGCAAATTATTTAGTTTGGTATAAGGCTTTCAATAAAGGTTAGGCAAGCATTGGAAGCCCAGTCCCGGGCGCCTGTAGATCGGGCCAGAGTGCGCCCTTCTATTCCAACAACCCAAAAAGCGGGCAGGGTTTGCACCTCATAACGGGCCAAGCCAATACCAGAAGTTTCAACAACGATTTTAATGCCAGGCGCATATTTCGAAGCAATTTGTTGCGCAACTTTTGCATCCTCTTCATCCGTGCAAACATGCAGCATGATAAAAGACTTTTCCTGAAACGATTTCTCTAGTTTCAACAGGGATTCCATCTCCTTTAAGCAATGCGGGCACTGCACGCCCCAGAAATGAAGCATTACTGTTTTATCTTTATAATCTGAAAGCTTTGATTTATTCCCCTGCTCATCTTCCAATTGCAATAACGGTGCGGGGCTATTCGTAACTAAAACAAACCCAGCATCACTAGCAAGCTGGTCAGTCTTAGAAAAAACTTTCATGGTGGAAGATGGGTTTTGATCCGCCAGCTTTAATACATGGGTCGCCAAGGAATCCAGATCAGACTCTGGTAAAGCATTTTTAATTCCGGGCATTACAGTTCCAGGAATTCCCTCAACGATCACTTTCTTAATCGAAGGTAAATCGATCAGAGTTTTCCATGGACGCAGAGAAAAATCTCGCGGTGCGCTTTTTAAATTCTGCGCAGAAACCCCATCGCCCCTTCCCTCTGAACCATGGCAAGATGCACACATTCCCTGATAAAGAAACTGCCCACGGGAAGACGATTGCTCCGGTGATGGGTTTTTGGGTGTACTTCTTTTTCCTATCAACAACCCGCCTAGAACTGCAATGACAAAAAGCCCAACCATGGTTGTGATTAAAACCGAATTCCCTTTCGCAGGCATCTGGCTCATGGTTTAGGTTCTTTCACCACAATTGTACCGCTCCTTACCTTCTTAAATTTTATCACTTTTCCAGCTTCAGAAAGCTCATTCCAAGCAACAAGCAAATCTCCATCTTGAGCGATTGCTATCGCAGGCCTGGTTTGAAACACCCCAGATTTTTCATCTACAGCCTTCACTGAGCCAAATTTCTTTGTATCTTTTTCGAATGTAGCAACCATGATGTTTCGACCAACGCCGGCACTAAAATCCTGCGCTCCATGTTTGTGTTCTGCACCCGCATCAACCACCAATGCCGCGTCCTTGCTTTCCTCCCAAACCACATGCACATCGCCTCGTGCATCAAGTACCAACTTGGCATTTCCCTGACTGCCCTGAGTGATGGGGTGTAACTCCGTTGCAGTGAATTTCATTTCATTACAGTTGGCGTAAGCATGATAACAACGCTGCGAACCAGAGTGGGCATCCATCCAAGTGATGTGGAAAGTATCCCCTGCCAAAACCATGGAGGCACCATCATGAGGGCAGCCATCGAACTTCCATGTTGGTGAAATAACAGGGATAGGAGCTTCAAAAGAACTGGCTCCGGCCTTCCTTCGACTGATATAAAAATCGCGGTACCCATCTTGGATATTTCGAAATGCAACATAAACAGTACCATCTAAAGCGACCAGAGTTGAAGTAGGGCAGCAAGGGCAAACGCCTTTATCCAGATCGCCCGCAGCAACGGTTTCTTCCAAAGTAAAATTAACTGCAGAAGGGCCTTTTACTGAAGCAAATGTTTTTTGCTTCTTATCTCGATTATCAAGCCATGAAGAAACCATGGTGCCATCTTGGCCAAGAGATATGGAGGTAAAAGCAGCACGGGCATTTTCACCATGGTGAACCGGGGCAGGGGTCCCGAAGCTTTCGCCACCATCCTTTGAGGAAGAAACCACCATCCGAACGCCCTTTAAATCGGGCAAGGCTTCAGTCCAAGCCAGAAAGATTTCGTCCTTCCCTGCAATCACATGGGGCGTCATGCGAACATCGCGGGAAATGGTTTTACCCTTCATCTGGGATACCGCTTTGAATATGCCAGACTTGATCACTTCTTTAGCTGCATTGAAAGACTCACCCTGATTATCCGATGTTGCAAGCAAAAGTTTCTTGTCTGAATCACTGGTCTGAGAGGCCCAAGCAAGATAGATACGGCCCTTGCCATCCACTGCAAGGCTAGGGCGTTCCTGAGTATCCTTGACATCATAATGCTCGAGGGGAAAACTCTTGGAACCCCCTTTAAACTCTGATTGATTGCAGCAGGAAGAAGGAAGAGAAGTAGGGCCATCAAAATCAGTTGCGAGGTACAATCCCAGAGATCCTCCAAGAAATACGGGGACTCCCAAGAACAGCATCTTCATCCAAGAAACATTACTCATCATTGATTAAACTCCTTGAGCTATACTTGAAATTTAAGGAAGAGTCCCAACTTCTCCCCCAGCACGCGTTGCAGCAGCTCGCCACATTACAGAATCAATCTGATTAGTGACAAACCTTACCGATCCATCCACCATAGCACAATTCGCCCCACCTGTGTGGTTGCTTCGTGCAGCAAAATAACCCCTGCCATGCGCCCCACAATCAAGAGTTGTATCATTAGGCTTTAGTGCAGTGTTGAAAACCGAATTCCAATCACGACCGCCCCAAAACCAAGAACTACCACGCATCACGCCCCATGCCCGCATGCCGGTATCGCATTCCGTAGGCCTAGTGAGAACTACCGAACCCCTGATCCAACCGCCAGGCATAACCGAATTTGAAGTGAAAGTGGCAGTGTTGAGAGCAACATAATATTTCCCGGTAGCATCCGGGGGAGCAATGCTTGAAGCAGGTGCGGTTCCACCTGGGCCCAGCAGGCATTCTGATGCAAGTAAGGTGTTGGAAGAACCATCTAAAACACCACTATATTTGACATTTGAACCGTACCAAAACATGCCATCCGTTGGAAATTGGGCATCATAATTCACCTGCGTTGCAGTCGCCGTACCGGAACCCATATTGAACACATAATTAGTTCCCGCAGTGGTAAACGCATTGGGTGTGCGTGTTGCTTTTGATTGGGCAAAAAGAGGATTCCCACCATCAGAAGAACATAAAAACATTTTTATCTGCGAACTAGCAGCAGGGTCATGAACGGGGTTAATGTCTCCGCTCCAACCACTGATTGTTGCAGGCTGGGAAAAATCAATCAACTTTTGCAAGGAACCCTGTTCAAGGTAAGGCAATAAATTAGCAAGCACACCGAAGGCATAATGGGCAGTGGTCATACCTGCAGGCAGTGTGTTGGGGGCACCATCTGATAAACCAGGGAAATAACCCCGGGCTGATTCATGATTGGCCATTCCGAGTGATATTTGCTTAAGGTTATTGGAGCAACTCATTCTAGCTGCTGCTTCGCGCACTTTTTGCACCGCAGGCAACAAAAGTCCAATTAAGATTGCAATAATTGCAATAACAACTAAAAGTTCTATCAGGGTAAAGGCTTTCCTTTTCATGGGAAGCAACTTTTTAAAAGAATTCACAACAGTAACTCCTGCTTAATTTACTTAACTTGATTTCACCAAGGTTAGATTTGCTGCAATAAAAACATGCACGCAACAGATCGCTCCTGAGTATTAGGAACGCTTTGAAAACTGAAAAGTAAATTAAATCCGAGGAGGCTTAAAGTTAGAAAGCTTTACACCACAGGAAAGAAAAGAACCATCTGTAGGCTGATTTGAATCAGAAGCGAGAATCAAATCAATTGAGCCTATTTCTTGAATCGCCATATCAACACCAAACTGACTGATCAAGTTGTTGCCTTTGCACTTATTTGTTGAAACGGGATTCAACCAAAGAACTTGAATACCCTGCCCCACGGGGTTTTCTTGCACCAAGGCAAAATCATCCGAAGGCAATTCATTCGAAAAGCAGCATATGCAATCATTGCCACAACAAGAAATTTTGGCCTTAGATGTACAACAACCTTTAAACTGCAATGAAACCACGGAATCTGGATTTGAAGTAAACGCCAAGGGTAAGCCAAATACATTCACGACTTGCCCAAGCAAGGAACAAAGAATCAGAAGTTGGGAAAGATATTTGAACATGAATTCTTATAAAAGCAAATTTAACAGAAAAAGACATCTTACCCATCTTAACATTGAAAAAGCCGTTTGCAATACCTTAATGGTCATTATTTTGAGATTTCATTCATTAAGCATTATAGCAGCAATAACTTACAGCAAGTATTGACCAAACTAAAATTCTTAGGTATGGGATTCGGGAAGGATGGACTTATTGTCATTTAGGGGTGCTCCATTGAGCAAGAATATCATGGCTAAGAAAACAGTTTACAAGGTTTTAGGATCTGCAATCATAGTAGGATCGGTACTGACCGGGTGTGGTAAAAAATCCGCCCCAGAGCCAATTACCAAAGCAGAACCCGCTGAAGTAAAAGCAATCACGACCTCCAACCAAAATAACAAGCAAGAAGAAGCCGCTGAAGATTTGCTGCACCAGCCATTCTTGAAAGCCGTTTGCATAGGCGATAACCCACCCGAATACTGCAACAGGCCACCCGATGTAACTGTGACCAAGAAATCTGTTTACAAACTTTATGAAGCAGTACAGGCATGCTGGGATGAGATTCGTTTTAAAGATAAAGCTGGGAATTTGATCGATTACACTGCAATTATTAGCACAGATCAAGGCGATATCGAGATGGAACTTTTTCCCACTCAGGCACCAAATCATGTTCGAAACTTCATCGCTCTTGCCAAGGTTGGTTATTATGATGGACTTTTATTTGAAGAAGTTCACCTCGAAGAATCAGAAGAACCGGTGGTTAAGCTTGAACAATTGCGCGCAGGTTGCCCTTTGGGAACAGGCGAGGTAGGCTATGGCAGTATCGGATATTGGCTAAAGCCTGAATTCAGCCCTGAAACGAAGCATGAGGCTGGCACCATCGGTTCGTTTTACGAATTAGATCCAGAAACCTCTGCCTGCAGGTTTTACATTAATTTAGATAAAGCCCCATTCATGGATGAAAACTACAGTGCAATTGGCAAAATTACCAAAGGCATGGAAGTTGCCAAGAAAATCTATGCCATGCCCTTAAAAGCTGAAAATGATGAAGGAAGTCGTAAGCCTGAAAAGCCTGTAACGATAAAGAAAATAACAATTCAAACGAGAAATAGTGTCAATACGGTTGCGGGCCGATAAGATAGAAACATGTCCGCACCAGCGGGCGCGGTTTAATTAGCCGCAGCGAGGCGCTGGGAGGGGCCCCACGCAAAGGGAAGTTGTTAACCTGGTCAGGCCGGAAGGTGCAGCCATACGCAGCGTACCCTTGTGCAGTGGATTCGCCTCTCTCGGCGCCACGCTGCGCCTTACTTCACTTACCTTTTCTATAAATCGATCCATGGCCAAAGCTGCTCCAAAAAATCAGGCCACAAGCACCGCACCTCAGGAAGGTTATACCGTTCTAGCACGAAGGTATCGCCCGGGCGGGTTCAGCGATCTGATTGGCCAGGAAGCAATTTCTCAAGTTCTTACAAATGCTATAAAGCACAATCGAGTTGCGCATGCGTATTTATTCACGGGTGCGCGGGGTGTTGGAAAAACCTCTGCAGCACGAATTCTTGCCAAGGCCCTCAATTGCGAAAAAGGTGCCTCCATTACTCCTTGCGGAGTCTGCTCGATCTGCACAGCAATCGCAACGGGCGAAGATGTCGATGTGCTAGAAATCGATGGCGCAAGCAATCGAGGCATCGATGAGGTGCGTGAGATCCGCAACAATGTGCAATACAGACCAAGCAGGTCGCGCTACAAGATTTACATCATTGACGAAGTGCACATGCTTACGGGGCCAGCTTTCAATGCCCTGTTAAAAACACTTGAAGAACCCCCAGCCCATGTGAAGTTCATTTTCGCAACCACCGAAGTTCAGAAAATTCCGATCACCATTCTTTCACGCTGTCAACGCTTTGATTTTTCCAGCATCGGCACAAAACAAATTGCAGCGCATCTTCAGGAAATCACAATCAAAGAAGGATTGGAAGCAGAACCCGAAGCGATCGAACTCATTGCACGCAGGGCGGGCGGTTCGATGCGGGATGCCCAATCGCTTTTGGATCAGGCTCTATCCTTCTCCAACGGAAAAATCACCCGGGATGAAGTGCATCGATTAATAGGTGCAGTTGATGAAAACCACATCATGGATCTTGCTGAAGCGATTTTAACAGGAGAATCTTCCAAGGTTCTTGAGCTCATGGATCAAACCAATTCCAAAGGTTTGCAAATGGGGGAACTGATTGAGCAGATGATTTCCTACTGGCGCGACCTGATGATTTACGCTTCTTCAAATCAAATTCCTGTGGATGCAGGGATAGCAACTTCCCAGCATGAGCGTTTCAAAAAGATGGCAAAGGGATTTTCGCTTGATACCCTGCTTGCTGGCCTCGATATTTTGTCACTTACAAAAATCCGGCTCAAAGCCACCCACCAACCCAGAATTATGGTGGAATTCGGACTCGTCCGACTTTCCAGACTCGGAAATTTAATCCCACTTCAACAAATTTTGCAGCACCTTCAAGCGGGCGGCTTACCTGCTCTTACGCAAACCCCTGTTAGGCAAATTACCGACCCTTCCGAGGGCTTAAAAAAAAAGTTCCTGAGTGAAATTGATAGCCTCATAGAACCCACTGCAGTATCTTCTGAAGTTCAATTATCCTCCGAAACAATTTCTTCAATTTGGCCACAAGTCATTGATGCTATTGGACCTATGCTCGGGAACGAAGTTAAAAAAACAGGCCTTCCAGCAATTTCCGGGCCAAACGCTCTGGTTATTGAATTCCCGAGACAGTACAATCAAGCTTTAGAGTATTGTTCGGACCCAGCTAGAATCATGAGAATTCAAAATGCCCTAAATAAAATCACAGGGCAAAACTGGCTGATCCGGGTTACCAGCAAGGTCATTACGGACCCTAATGAAATTGTAGAACCAGCGCCCATTGAGATTGAACCCGTGGCTTCCAAGCCCAAAGTTAATCCCAAGGATGCTGCAGAAAAAGAACCGATTGTTCAAAGAGTAATCGAACTTTTTAATGCTCAGATTGTAAGGATCGATGCGGGATTTGGAGTGCTTCCTCCCGATTCCAAAACTAGTCCGGATGATGATAACGACGAGGCTTAACACCAATGTTTAAAGAAATGGGCCAGATTGCAAACCTGATGCGCAACCTTCCTAAAATGAAGGAGCAGATGGAGGAGATGCAATCCAAGCTCGAAAAAATCCACGCCGATGGTGATGCTGGCGCTGGCATGGTTCGGGTTCGAGCCAATGGCAAAATGGAAATTGTTTCCATCAACATTTCCGATGAAGTTTTCAAAATGCAAGATAAACCATGCCTCGAAGAACTTGTTCGCTCTGCTTCGAATCAAGCCTTGGCTAAAGCTAAGCTTGCGATTGCTGAAGAAACTGCAAAAATGACGCAGTCACTTGGTTTACCTGGGGGCTTTCAACTTCCAGGGTTCAGCTAAACCGATTTCTTATGGAGCTGGAATTTGACACTGTCCGATTCAAATCAACAACTGGGCATTATCGCACGACTGATCGAAGAACTCGGAAAACTTCCTGGTATTGGCCCGAAGTCTGCCGAACGGTTGGCTCACTACATTTTAACCGCAGATAAAAAACAGGTGCTATCACTTGCAGAGTGCCTTCGCTCGGTCAAAGAATCCATCAAACAATGTAAAATTTGCTGCAACCCAACAGAAAATGAACTCTGCTTAATTTGTTCCGACCCTAGAAGAGATTCCACCGTAGTCTGCATTGTCGAGCAGCCACGCGATCTTTCCTCCATCGAACGCTCGGGGATGTTTCGTGGCCTTTACCATGTATTACACGGGAAACTTGCCCCCTTAGATAACATGGGCCCTGATAACCTCACCATCGACCAACTTATGCTCAGGGTTGAAAAAGGGAATATTCAAGAAATAATCATGGCTACCAATCCGACCATGGAAGGGGATGGGACTTCGCTTTATCTTTCGAGCTTGTTGGGC
>Ga0209597_1001639_pt1 | contig 14512 bp, 11 predicted proteins | sample M_140625_MF_Meta_FD_187316 | JGI IMG/M metagenome (GOLD analysis project Ga0209597, IMG submission 187316) | Freshwater microbial communities from Lake Montjoie, Canada to study carbon cycling - M_140625_MF_MetaG (SPAdes) (version 2) | ecosystem: Environmental > Aquatic > Freshwater > Lake...
CTATAGGTGACGGGTTTCTGGACGTACAGATGTTTGCCCGCGATGGCCGCCTGGATGGCAATCAGCGCATGGGAATGGTCGGGCACGGTGACAATGACGGCGTCGATCTCCGGCGATGCCAGCACCTCGCGATAGTCGTGATAGGTTTTGACGTGGACGCTCGATTCACCCTGCTCCGCATAGAAGTCCTCAACAAATTTCCTGCCAGCGGCCAGACGCCGGGAATCCAGATCACATACGGCCACCACGCGGGCGAGCGGTTCCGTCATCACATTGCCCAGGTCGCTTCGGCCCATGCGGCCGCAGCCAATCTGTGCGATCTGGATTTTTTTGCCGGGCGCGTCCGCCCCCAAAAGTCGCGCCGGGAGAAGGGTTGGCAACGCCAGCAGGCCGAGCCCGCCGCGGGCAGCGGTTTTCAGGAAGTGGCGGCGGGACTGGGCCTTCATCGGAGTAAGTCAGGCATTTCGCCAGCGCACGGCTCAGAGCTTATAGAAAAATTCCCAGCCCTTGCGCGGCGGCACGCCGTTCAGCAGCGCGTTAGCCACTGCATGGTTGGTAATCTGACGGGTTGCCGGATCGAACTGGAGCCGGGCGTTCACCCGCTGGGCGATGACGCCCAGGGCCATGGCCTGGCACAGGGGCCCTGCCACCGCAAACGAGGAGCGGCATTTCTCCTCGCCCCGGCAAGCGAGCAGGAAGTTCTTAAAGTGATTCGACGGGCTCGCGGGCACGGGCGGCAATTGCGAGGCAATCTCTTTGGCAGTGGGCCCGGGGAGGATGCTCAAGGGGGTCCCGTGCGAGCCTCCTTTGAAGGTCAGCCCTTCGCCGTAAAGCACCTTTCCGGGTGGGCGTTTCTTTGTATCCAAGGTGCCGCTGGACGGCGGCGGAATAGTGGGGTCTACCACAGCTTCCCCGATGTTGTCCGGCAGCGGTGGCAGATTATTCTGGCCATCGTACCAGGTCAGCTCCACCGGCGGCAGCGCGCCGCGCTGGGGAAACCGGAAGGCAAGGGTCGAGGCCTGCGGGAAAATAAATGGGCTGGGGCCCTCCAGCTTTACCGCCTCCACCTCCGTCGGCAGCCCGAGATTCAGAAACTCGTGGGCAGTGTCGAAGATATGGGCACCCCAGTCGCCCAGCGCGCCATTGCCGAAATCAAACCAGGAACGCCAGTCGCCATTCACATACCCTTGGTTGTAGCGATGGAATTCCGCCGTCGCCAGCCAATCCTCCCAGTCGAGCGTTTCAGGGATGGGCTGCTCCGGAAGATAGCCTGACACCTTCATGCCGTGCCAGCGCCGGGGGCTGTTCATATAGGCGGTGATCCGGGTCACGTTCCGGATGATACCGGCGTCGACCCAGGCTTTGAACTGGAAATAGTTGGCCTCGGAATGGCCCTGGTTGCCCATCTGCGCGGCTACCCCGTATTTTTTCTCGGCCGCCATCATCAGCTCAATCTGACGAAAGCTGTGGGCCATCGGTTTTTCGCAATAGACATGCTTGCCCAGCGACATCGCTAGCATGGCGATGGGAAAATGGGAGAAGTCGGGAACCCCCACGCTCACCGCCTCGATCTCCCCGCCCATCTTGTCGAACATCTGCCGGAAATCCCGAAAGCGCGGCACGTTGGGGAACAGCTTGAGCACGGCCAGCGTGTGCGGCGCGCCCATATCGGTGTCGCACAGCGCCACCACATTGGCCAGCCCGGTGGCATGGAGGGCTTTGACCACTTCCGCTCCGCGATTGCCGATGCCGCAGCAGGCGAGATTCACTTTTCTTCCGGGCGCCACCTTGGGGAGGGGCGATCCGTCGGCGGCGAACAGCAGGCGCGGCGTGAAAAGGGAAGCCGTGCCGGCGGTCAGGATGCCCTTGAGAAACGAGCGGCGGCGCAACGGCCGGGCTGCCCCGATTTTTTGAGAGGAAGTCTTCATGGAGTTTGAACTGACTGTGAAGCGGGTTCCAGCTTTGAGAACTCGCGAATTTTTAGATTACGAAAGGACACTTCATTGCCATGATCTTGCAGCAGGATATGGCCATCTATCCATTCCCCGAAACCGGGGATCGTGTGATATTTGCTCGCCGCCACTCTCTGCCGGAAGTCCTCCGAGCTGCGGTCAAACTCAACCGTTTTCTCCCCATTCAGCCAGAATTCCACATGTTGCCCGCGCGACACGATGCGCGCCTGATTCCATTCGCCCATTGGCAACACAGCCTTATTGGTCGGGGCGGGGATCAGATCATAGACCGAGCCGAGGGTGCGGTTGCCCTCCCGACCGAGCTTTGCATCCGGATGCCGCAGATCATCGAGCACTTGAAATTCCAAGCCGATGGCCGATCCGGCCGCCACCGGCTTGCCGGTCAGCTTGTCGATCGGCGAAAGGGAGGGCTGAACGAATATCTTAATGCCGCTATTCGCGCCCGGTGTGATCCTAAAATCCGCCCGCATCTCAAAATTCGCAAAGCGCTGCCGGGTGATGATGTCACCTCCCGCCAGCGACTCTTCGCCGCCATTCTCTTGGACGGTCAGCAGACCATTTTTCATCGACCAGCCGCGGTCCGGGAAATCCTCCGACTTCGCGCTGCGCCAGCCCTCCGCCGTTTTGCCATCCCAAAGCAGCCGCCAGCCCGCTGTTTTTTCCGCATCGGTCAAAGTGTTCAAGGCCATGGCGGCCGGCTTGGGTTCAACATAAGATGGATTGACGTCGGCGCCAGGAGCGGCGGCCTGAATATTGGGTGTCAGATTCGCCGAGGCTTCGCCGAGCGCCCACTTTATGCCACCGACAAGGATTTTTTGGAAGATCGGATTTGTCCAGACATCCTCGCGATGGCCCATGGCGGTATACCACACCCGCCCCCTGCCCTCCATGCGCGCCCACGTGTTCGGATACGGCGGGCGTTGATACATGGAACCCTTCATGTGGGGCGCATCCATCACGGTGAGCACATGAACGTCCGGGGCAAAATCCTTGAGCGAATACCATTCTTCTTGAAACGCGAATTGCTCACCCGCTTTTTCAAACCCGGGAAAGGCCGGATCAATCACCCAGTTGGTTGCCACCTGCTGCGCGCCGTGAATGATGAATTCCCCCCCGAGAAAACAGACATAAGGATCCGCATCCTGACCGTGATTGGCATAACGCTCCGGCCCCTTCTTCGATTCATTGGCCGTGTGAAATGTGTCTGCGGCGGAGTGAGCGCCAAGAAAGCCCTTGCCGCTGCGAACGTAATCGAATAGTGCCTGCTTGCCACCAGGACTCATGGCCGGCTGCTTGTCGGTGCCCTCGCTGCACAGGTCGCCCGTGGTGTAAAAGAAGACGGCATCAAACTGCGCGAGATAATCCCGGCTGAATTTCGAGCCGTCTTTGGAGAAAGTGAACTCCCAGCCATTCTTCCGGCCCAGATCCAAGAGCACCGCCTCGGCAAAGCTGGGCTGACCATTTTTCCACGAGATGACTGAATGCTCAAAACCGCTGGATTTAGTGAAGAACAGTATCTTCTTGGAAGCCGCCGGGGCGTCGCCCGCCAGGGTGAGATTGCAGATAATAAAAACCCAGAACAGACGCTGGCATAGGAATGTTTTCATTTTTAAGTCTAACCGAATTATTCAGAAAAGCCGGCGGCTGCACAATTCTTTTCACAATGCGGGCGGTACCTGCTAAAACTTTTGCGTGCAAGACCTGATCGCCAAAGCCGCAACGCTGCTCGAAGCGCTGCCCTACATCCAGAAATTCAGCGGTGAAACCTTCGTCGTCAAATACGGCGGCAGCTTCATGGATTCGCCCGACCCCGCCGTCCGCAACGGCGTCGCGCGCGATGTGGTGTTTCTCGAGGCGGTGGAAATCAACCCGGTCGTTGTCCACGGCGGGGGAAAAGCCATCACGCGCGCAATGGAGCGGGCCGGACTGCCCGCGCAGTTCATCCAGGGCCAGCGGGTCACAGACGAAGCCGCGGTAAAGATCGTGGACGATGTTCTCTCCCGCGAAATCAACCCGGAAGTCGTCGCCACCCTCAACGCCCTCGGGGGTGCGGCGCAGGGGTTTGCCGGCCCGGATATTCTTAAATGCCGCAAGCTCTGGCTGGACGACCGGGAAAACCCCGGACAAAAAACCGACATCGGCTACGTCGGGGAGGTGTTTGCCGTGGACGTCGCGCCGCTGCTGGACTGTCTGGCCCGGGGCATCACCCCGGTCATCAGCCCGACGGCCCGCGGCGAGGATGGAAAAATATACAACTGCAATGCCGACGTCGCCGCCGCGCACGTGGCCATGGCGCTGAAAGCGCGGCGGCTCGTCTTCATGAGCGATGTCCCCGGCCTGCTGCGGGATCCGAAAAACCCGGCCACGCTCATTACCCGCCTGCAGACGGACGAGGTCCCCGCGCTCAAGGCGGCCGGCATCGTCGACAAGGGCATGATCCCCAAAGTGGACAGCGCCGTCGCCGCCATCCGGGCCGGCGTGGAAAAAGTCTCCTTTGTGGACGGGCGCGCGCCGCATTCCCTGCTGCTGGAAATTTTCACGGACGCCGGCGTCGGCACGGAAGTTGTCCTTTGAAACTAAATTTCAACCGCAGAGAACGCCCGTCGCCCCGAGGAGTTTTTGCGTGTTCTTTGGGTTCCTTTGCGGTTAAATAATCTGCCAGTGAAAGAAATGATTCCGCCCCCACCCGCCATGGTCCACAACGGCCATCGGGCCATTCGCGAGCTGTTCGACAAAAATGTCGTGCCCAGCTACGGCCGGTTTGAGCTGGTCTTGAGCCACGGCGCCGGCAGCCAGGTGTACGATGTCGCCGGCCGGCGCTATCTGGATCTCGGCAGCGGCATCGCCGTCTCCTGCCTGGGCCACGGCCATCCCGCCATCACCGAAGCGCTCGTCGAACAGTCCAAAAAACTCATCCACGTCTCCAACCTTTATTTCACGGAACCGCAGGGCCGGCTTGCCGCCGAGCTCGTCCAGCGCCTTGGCGACGGCAAGGTTTTCTTTTGCAACAGCGGCGCGGAGGCGAACGAGGGGCTTTATAAGCTTGTGCGAAAATTCGGCCATGAAGAAGGCCGGTTCGAAATCTTGACGGCCACCCACTCCTTTCACGGCCGCACACTGGCCGGCATCGCCGCCACGGGCCAGGACAAGGTAAAAAAGGGATTCGAGCCGGCCGTGCCCGGCTTTCGCCACATCCCCTTCAACGATCTCGAAGCCGCCCGCCGGGCGCTGTCCCCCGCCACGGCGGCGATTTTGATCGAGGGCGTGCAGGGCGAGGGCGGCGTCACGCCCGCCACGCCGGAATACCTGCTAGGCCTGCGGGCGCTGTGCGACGAGAAGAACCTCCTGCTGCTCATGGACGGGGTGCAATGCGGCCATTACCGCACCGGCCGGTTCCAGAGCTTCCAGAAAATCCTCGAGGGCGTTCCCGGCGGCGAACAGTTTTTGCCCGACGGCCTTTCCATGGCCAAGTCGCTCGGCGGCGGTTTCCCCATCGGCGCGTTCTGGGTGCGGACGCCCTACGCCGATCTGCTGGGCGCCGGCACGCATGGAACGACCTACGGCGGCACGCCGCTCGCCTGCGCCGTGGCGCTGAAAATCCTCGAGGTGATCGATCGGGAAAAGCTCGCGGACCGGGCGCTCACGCTCGGCGCGTGGATGAAATCCGAAATCGAGCGCCTGGCCAGGACCTATCCGGCCGTTGTGAAATCGGCCCGGGGGATGGGCTTCCTGCTCGGCATCGAACTGGCAGACGACATTCCCGCGTTCGCGGCGATCGACAAGCCCCCGGCCATCCAATTCGTGAACCGGCTGCATACGGCGGGCGTGCTGACCATTCCAGCGGGGACCCACATCGTCCGTCTCCTGCCGCCGCTCAACCTCCAGCCGCAGGAGGCGGGGGAAGGCATTTCCGCCATCGAAGAAGTTGTCAAATCCCTCGCGTAAACCCTTCAGCCCACCTTCAGACCAGTCTCCACCCCCTGGGGGAATCAACGATTCAATCCATGAACGACGCTGCGCTGAAACATCTGTCGGCCGTGGACCCGGTGATGCGGCGGCTTATCCGGGAAATCGGCCCGTGCCAGCTGGCGCCCGAGCCGGGGCGCTCCCCGTTTCAATCGCTCGTGCAGGCGGTCGCGCATCAGCAACTCCACGGCGCGGCGGCGGACACGATCCTGACGCGCTTCAAAAAACTGTTCCCCCGCCGCCGGTTCCCCAGGCCGGAGGACCTGGCCGGGGTGACCGACGCGCAGATTCGCGCCTGCGGTTTTTCGCTCCCTAAAATTCGGGCCCTCCGCGACATCGCAGAAAAGACCCTGTCGGGCGTGGTGCCGTCGTCGAGGCAGATCCGGAAGCTGTCCGACGACGAGATCATTGTGCGGCTCACGGCGGTGCGGGGGGTGGGGCGGTGGACGGTCCAGATGCTGCTGATTTTCCAGCTGGGGCGGGAGGATGTTTTGCCCGCCGATGATTTCGGGGTCCGCAACGGTTTCCGGATTGCCTATCAAAAACGGGGCCTGCCGAAGCCCGGAGCCCTGCTCCGATTCGGGAAACGCTGGCGGCCGCACGCCACCGCGGCAGCATGGTACCTCTGGAGGGCGGCCGGGGCGGGAAAGAAAAAGAAGTGACGGCGCGTCCGGTTTTGGTTATAAAATTTTCTTTGGACGAAAAATCCCGGAGACCGTTAAATCATGAAGCACTTGTTGTCATTGGAAAAACTGCCGCGCGCCGATTTCGAAACCATCCTGAGCGCCGCCGCCGGGTTCAAGCGCGAGCGCGGCCGTCCCCAGCCGCAGCCGCAGCCGCTCGCCGGGCAGACCTGGGCCCTCGTGTTTTCCAAGTCGTCCACGCGCACCCGGGTCTCTTTTGAAGTCGGTATCCGCGAGCTCGGCGGCGAGTCGCTTTTTTTGAGCGCCAACGACATCCAGCTCGGGCGCGGCGAGCCAATCCAAGACACCGCACGCGTGCTGGGCCGAATGCTTCACGGCGCGGTCATCCGCACCTTTGCGCAGTCCGACGTGGATACATTCGCGGAATTTTCTGGCATCCCCACCATCAATGCTCTGACCGACGCCGAGCACCCCTGCCAGGTATTGGCGGACATCTTCACGTTTGAAGAGACGCACGGGCCGATCGCGGGCCGGGTGGTCACCTTCATCGGCGATGGCGCGTGCAACATGCCGGCGTCCTGGATTTTTGCAGCGGCTAAACTTGGCTTCGAACTGCGCATCGCCGCCCCGAAGCCCTTCCAGCCGTCGCCGGAGCTGGTTCGCCGCGCGGGGGGGGCCATTGTGGTCACCGAAGATCTGCAGGCTGCCGCCACCGGGGCGGACCTGCTCTACACCGACGTCTGGGTCTCGATGGGCAAGGAGGCGGAGGAGGCGGAGCGGATCCGAGTTTTAGGGGGCTACCAGATCAACCAGGCGCTGGTGAAGCGCGCCCGGCCCGGAGCGGCCGTCATGCACTGCTTGCCGGCGTATCGCGGCAAAGAGATTGATGCGGAAACCTTCGAGGCGCACGCCGAAACCATTTTCACCCAGGCCGAAAACCGGCTGCACGTCCAAAAGGCGATTTTAAACTGGGCGGTGAGCTGATATTGGATACGGAAATACGGGGTCTGAGGGGCTTGTCCGCGCCTTTTTCAGAGCGGCCGGTCAAGCCGCCAGTTGCCGCAGGTACTTGAGGGCGACCTTGAGATCCTTGGGCGCCGGTGAGGAAAGGGTCAGCGGAGCCCCGGTGACCGGGTGCGGCAGGCTGATTTCCTCCGCGTGCAGGGCGGTGCGGGCGAGCAAAGGGCGCTCTTCCCGGCCCGGCTTGAGGCGGTAATCTTTTTTGAGCCGCGAGAGCCAGAGGGGTTTTCCCCCGTAGACTTCATCCCCCACGATCTTCAAATCCACATGACTGGCGTGGACGCGGACCTGATGCAGGCGCTCCGAGATGGGTTCGGCACGCAGCAAGGCGTAGCCCGCGCGCGAAAAATTCTCCACTAGGGCGAACTGGGTCCGCGCCTGTTTGCCATTGTCCCGGTCCACGCGCATGGCGTCCGGCTTGACGGGATGCGGCGCGAGTTTGGCGTCCACTTCAAATTCCCTCTCCAGCAGCTCCCCGCGCACGAGGGCGAGGTAATGGATCCGGACTTTTCCCGAGCTGGCCAGATTGGCCAGCGCGATGAACGCCGGCTTGTTTTTGGCCAGCAACAGCACGCCGGTGACATCAAAGTCGAGCTCATTGAGCGGGTTGAGATAATCTAGATGGCGTTCACTGGCCCACGGTTTTTTAGCCGCGATGCCGCTGTGCAGCAGCTTCATCAAGCTCGGCCGCGCCAGATCCAGGGCGTCCGGCGAGGTCAAAAGCCGGGCGGGCTTGTCGAGCGCCAGCAGATGCTCATCCTCGAACAGGACGGGGATTTCCCAAAACTCGCGGGTGGCGGGAGATGACAGTTTGATGATGGCGCTCACGGCGGCTTAGCGGGCGGCGGCGGCCCGGCGTGCCAGCGGCGTGTCGGTCAAGTCATTATTGGCCGCAGTCTGCAGCCATTGGTTGAAGGCCTCGTTTTCCCGCGTGCGCTGAAGCGAGGCGATGAACTGCGGCAGTTCGGCGCTCAGGACAGCCGGGGCCACGGGCTGCAGCGATTGGACGAAGAGCACAAATCCGCCCGCATTATTGGGCTCAAAGGCGCTGGCCTGGCCGACGCGGGTCGTAAAGGCTGCCTGCTTGACCTGGTTCACATCGGCGAGATCGCCGAGGGCGGTCAGCGTGCGGGTGCCGAGTGAAAAGGGCGGCAGCACCTGCGGCGAGAATCCGCCGGCAACACAGGCGGCGGAAAAGCTTTTACCCCCGGCCAGGGCGCCGGCCAGCGTGTTGACAAAATTGGTTCCCGCCCGCACCGCCAGCTGACGGGCTTCTTGAAACGTGTAATCCAGCGTCACCCGGTCTCGGAGGACCTCCAGCGGCGGAATTTCGCTGGGCAACTGCTGGGCGAGGGCGATGACGTAAATCATGCCGTTGCCGAGAATCGGATTGGCAAAGGGAGCCTCCGGCGTCAGACCAAAAGCCGCCTTGACCAAGCCTTCCGGCGCGGTGAATTCCTGCGGCCCGGCGGCGGCGCTGAACGGCGCGGTGACTTGGACCGTCAGCCCCTTCTGCCGGGCGACGGTGTCCAGATTTCCGGCGCTGACCGGTTCAATCTTGAAGACGGCGCTGGCAAACTCATTGACTTGGACGCGGGCATCGGCCAGCGCGCGCTGGGCGATCAGGGACTCGCGGATTTTTAACTTGGCTTCCGCCGGAGTCTTGGCCTCGGGAAAGGCCTGGGCGCCGTACTGGAAATAAACCGAGTCGATCTGGGAGTCGAAATTCGTTTTCGCCCATTCCGACTTGGCCTGTTCCATGAAGTTGGACACGTTGAAGGCCACATAGCGGACCGTCACCCGCTCGGGCAGTCGGTAGGCGGCCATATAATTGGTGTAGAATTGCGCGATGGCCGCCGGCGTGGTTTGAACGGAAGCCAGGTAATTGGTTGCCGGGAAATAAACGATTTGAGCGGAGATTTCCTGATGGTCCCGCTGGTAAACGGCGGCGGCTTCCTGCGGCGTCACGAACGCGCCGGGCAGGCCCAGCGTCCGGATGAGCTGCTGGATGAACAGGTCGTGACGGACGAAATTCTCAAAATCGCCCACACTCAAGTTGTTCGGCGCCAAGACCTGCTTCGCAAAGGCTTCCATCGTCACCGTCTGCCCGCTGCGGCCTAGGGACCGCAGCATCTGGCCCGCCATCGCTGCTACCGCATCGGCGCCGACGTGAATGCCGAGCTCGTCGGCCTTTTGAATCAGCAACAGGCGCACGTAGGCTTCGCGCTCCATGTCGGACTCAGACACGTTGGATTTCTTGCCGGGGAATTCCCCGTAATGAAACAGGTAGAACAGCTTGAATTCGTTCAGGGCCTCCAGATAGGCATGCTGCGTGACCACCTTCCCATTGATGGTGCCGAAGTCGCCGACCGCGCGCCCGCTGCCGCTACCGACCTGCGACGAGCCTGCGCCCCAGTAGACGAAGGAAATAATTGTGGCAGTGATGATGACGGCCCAAAGCCATTTAGAGTGTTTACGAATTGTCCCAATCATAAGTGAAATGAAAGGCGAAGGCTAACTTGCACCAGGGGACATGGCAAACGGAAATTCGGAAGATTTCCGGACCCGGATTATTCACCTAGGAGCACTTGAACATCAAAGCCGGACCGGGTGCGCCCCCTGCAGGAAGCCGGGAGGATCAGGATGAAACGACAATGGGCCAGTACGACGGGTCCCTCTTTTTAGCCCGCCCCCCTCCGGGATGAGGCCCGATCATCACTGCGGCATCACATGGCCTGGAATCGAGCAAGCCGGCAACTCGCCCACGGCATTGAGCGTGTAAGAACCGCCGGAAGGACATTTGGGCAGATTCCCGCTGGCGTCCAGCTTGAGGTAGGGGGCAATATCCTGTTCGGTAGGGACGGCCTCCGCCGTTTTGTTTTTTTCCAAGGCCCACTGCTGCTTGGAGTCGTCGATCTGGCGCAGATCATTGATGCAGGCGTTGCGCTCCGTGGCGGCATCCGCCTCCTGAGCGGCGGCGCGGACCTGCTGGTTTTCAGCGGCGATCTGCTCCAATTGGGCCTGCTGCTGCTGGGCGGCGGTGAGGGTGGTATTTAATTGCTGCGATAATTTCTGGTTGGCCGCCTGCAATTGCGTGACCTGATTGCGCAGGCGCGGGAGATTCTGATTATCGGCGCGCAGCCGGGCGACTTCCGCCGCCTGCGCCCCGGCATTGGAATTCTTGAGCGCGTCCAGTTGGGCCTGCAATTGTTCCGCCCGGTCCTTTTCAACATGGAAAGATACCAGCGCCTCATCTTTTTTCCGGTTGGCGGAGAAGAGCAGGATGGAGTTGACTATGAAGACCAGAGCCAACAGCCCCGCGACCCAAGTTTTAATTTTCATGGCTCCGACTCTTTTCCTCCTTTTGCGTTCCGGCGTCAAACACCAAATCAAAGCAGACGCATCTAAACCCGAACTCCGAAATAGGCGTTCGCGCCAGCGAGGCAGGGTCAGCAGCACTACACTGTCCCCGCCCTGCAGGGCGGAACGAATGGGGATAAGACATCCGCCTTGCCTGTCGCTTTCCATCGCCTGACGCTGCGCTCGGCGACGGAGACGCCGCCGCGCGGCATCTCTACCTGAAGCGTTGTGACTTCCAAGACCATTGAACCCGAATTCCAATTAAAACCATTAACGGCTTGAGCTTCGGAGTTCGGGCTGAATCTTTTTAGGATTGACGCCCAATAGTTTAAGAGAGCGAGGGCGATCCCAGCCGCTCAGTGATGACGCCAGGGGATATGTGCTGGAGCGCTACCAGTTAGAGGTGAAGGAAGAGGCGGCAGCGGCGCTGCCAGTCGAACACCAGAAAAAACTCCGCACTTCCAGTGCCATGGAGCGCGTCAATTAGGAAATGAAACGCCGCACTCGCGGCGCCCGCATCTTCAAATAAGAGCGCTAAAAATTGACCCGACTCGAAGAGGATGAAGTTCAGGAGAATGTTGCGCAAAAAACCCCCGACAAACTGCTCGCGTTGATCGCCCGGCGGCGGCATATTGCGCGCTGATTTATGCTGGCTTTTCTTTTTAAGGTCTGGGGTCTGGCCCGGCCCTATCGCGCTCGGCTTTTCATCGGCGTGGCGACGGGCATCTTCAGCGGCCTGCTGTCGCCCCTTCTGATCGGGACGATCATGTTCGTCTACGGGGCAGTATTCCCCTCAGCAAACACGGTGGCGACGGGTCGGCTGCCGATGAAGGTGCCCGGTTTTGTGCAGGAGTGGTTTGGCTCCGTGCGCGCAGGTCTCGAGAGCGGCCTGCACGCGCATCCCTCGGCTGTGTTCATGCTCATCGCCGCGATCCCCTGCGTGATGTTCCTCCGGGGAGTGTCGGGTTATTTAAATGTCTATTTTCTGCAGTGGACGGCCAGCCGCACTATCGCAGATCTGCGGACCCGGCTGTTTGCCCATCTGCTCAACCTGTCCGCCGGTTTTTATACGCAAAACTCCTCCGGCCAGCTCATCTCGCGTGTGATTGCCGACACCCAGGCGCTGCAGACCATTCTGAGCAATGCGACCTCGGTGATCATCCGCGACCCGGTCACCCTGATCGGCATCCTGGGTTTCTTATTCTACCAGCAGCCGCGGCTCACCCTCATCTCTCTGGTCGCGCTGCCGGTATGCGTGATCCCCATTGCCATTTTCAGCCGCAAGGTGCGCCGCAACAGCCGTCAGATGCAGGCCCAGTCCGCCGAACTGACACAGATCATGAGCGAGGCCTTCACCGGCCATCGCATCGTCAAGGCCTACAACCTGGAGGGAATCGCGGCGGAAAAGTTCCGCAGCACCGCCCGCCGGATTGTTGGCCATTATATGAGGAACATCCGGGCGATGGAAATTCCCGGACCGCTGATTGAATTCTTCGGCTCGTGCGGCGTCGCCTTCGTGCTGTTGTATTTGATCAACCATGCGCAGGCCGGCCCCAACCCCACGGATTTCCTGCAGCTGGTCGGCTCCATCTTTGCCATGTATCAGCCGTTGAAAAATCTGACGCGACTGCAGAATCAGATTGTCCAGGCGCGCGCCGCCAGCGAGCGGGCCTTTGCGCTGCTCGCCACGGAAAGCACCGTGCCCGAACCCCTCCAGCCTCGCCTGCTCCGCGCCGAGAGCGCGGACATCCAGTTCGACCAGGTCGAGTTCGCCTATGGCGATAAAATCGCGCTGCATCACATTAACCTCTCCATCAAATCGGGGCAGCTCGTGGCGCTGGTCGGCGCCAGCGGGTCCGGTAAGACAACGCTCTCCAATCTGCTGCTCCGCTTTTATGACCCGCGGCGCGGGGTCGTCCGTATCGGCGGCGTGGACATCCGGGAATTCACCACGCGCGATTTGCGCAACCAGATTGCCGTTGTCACCCAGGAAACTGTGCTATTTAACGACACCATCGGCCAGAACATTGAGCTCGGGCGCCCCGGAGCCTCGCAGGAGGAAATCAGCGCCGCCGCCCGCCACGCCCACGCCCATGCCTTCATCTCAGAAAAGCCCGAAGGCTATGACACCGTCATCGGCGAGAAGGGCGTCATGCTGTCCGGCGGTCAGCGCCAGCGCCTGGCGATCGCACGCGCCGTGCTGCGGAATGCCCCTATCCTCATTCTGGATGAGGCGACCAACGCGCTGGACACCGAATCGGAAAGGGCGGTTCAGACTGCGTTGGACGAATTGATGAAGGGTCGCACCACGCTGTGCATCGCCCACCGGCTTTCGACCATCCTGCATGCGGATCTGATCGTGGTCATGGATCAGGGCCGGATTGTGGAGACGGGCCGGCACGACGAACTAAACGCCCGCGGCGGGGTCTATCAAAAGCTCTACGAACTTCAATTCCGCGACTGACGCTCCTTGCGGTCGCCCCCCGGGCGGCGCAGCAGCGCGCCATCCCTGCCGAGCACTGAGATTAGGATTAATTATTCCTTCTGTGGGAGCGATTGTGGCTTTTCAAATGCCATTCATCGGACTATTTTCTCCGGCAATGAGCGAAAAAATTCCCTACCTGGATCTCCCGGCCCAAATCCGCAGCGTCCGCAAGGAGCTGGACGCCGCCATCGCCCGCACTCTGGACAACTGTTCATTTTGCCTGGGCCCGGACGTGGTGCAGTTTGAAAAAGATTTCGCCGCATTCGTCGGTGCGCCGCATTGCGTTGCCTTCAATAGCGGAACATCGGCCCTGCATGTTGCGCTGCTGCTGCTCGACATCAAGCCGGGGGATGAAGTCATCACCACCCCCTACACGTTCGTGGCGACGAGCTGGGCGATTTCCTATGTCGGCGCAAAGCCGGTCTATGTGGATATTGAGGAGGGGACGATGAATCTCGACCCGAAACAGATCGAGCGCGCCATCACGTCAAAAACCAGGGCGGTGATGCCTGTCCATCTTTACGGGCATTCTTTCGATCTGGACCCGATTCTGGAAATCTGTCGCAAGCATCGGCTGCCGCTGGTGGAAGACGCCGCGCAGTCGCATGGGTCAACTTACAGGGGCAAAAAGGTTGGCACGTTCGGAGAGATGTCCTGCTTCAGTTTTTATCCCGGCAAAAACCTGGGAGCCTGCGGTGAAGGCGGCGCGCTCGTGACCAACAACATGGAATTTGCAAAACGTGCGCGTTCGTTGCGCGAGCACGGCTCCACCGTCCGTTATTATCACGATGAAGTCGGGTTTAATTACCGCATGGAAGGCATTCAGGGCGCGGTGCTAGGCGTGAAGCTGCCGCATTTGCAGCGGTGGACGGCGGAGCGCCGCCGCGTGGCGCACCGCTACCATGCGCTGCTCCAGGACACCCCGCTGCAGCTCCCGAGGGAGGCGGCCTACGCCGAAAGCGCCTATCATCTCTACGTCGTCCGGCATCCGCAGCGTGACAAGTTAAAGGAGTATCTCGATGCGCAAGGTGTCGGCTGCGCGCTGCATTATCCGCTGCCGCTGC
>Ga0209597_1001640_pt1 | contig 14512 bp, 13 predicted proteins | sample M_140625_MF_Meta_FD_187316 | JGI IMG/M metagenome (GOLD analysis project Ga0209597, IMG submission 187316) | Freshwater microbial communities from Lake Montjoie, Canada to study carbon cycling - M_140625_MF_MetaG (SPAdes) (version 2) | ecosystem: Environmental > Aquatic > Freshwater > Lake...
CATTATTGAAGTATCGGACAAGACCACTCTGTCGTGGGTTCCAGGATGGGCGAAGGCACATGGAATACGAACGGTGCTCTTTTCTCATGAACGGGTAACCGATGTGGTTCACGAGCGTTTTCCGTCGTGGCTCCCAGTTGCTCGATTCATTTTGCCAGTCATTCAAAAGATGAAAAGTTATGTTGATGCAGTTGTTTGTGCAAGTCAATATTCTGCGGATGAGTTTTCTGACGTGGCAGACAAGCTTCAGATCATTCCTTTGGGTGTGGACCACACCGTTTTTCACCCTCGCGATGTAAGTGTTGAATCATCTGAAATCCCGCTAGTGCTGTTCGCAGGTCGACTCTCGTTTGAAAAGCGACCACATGTGGCGGTAGCAGCAGCGCGTGAACTTGCGCTCAGGGGCGTACGGGCGAAATTTGTGTTTGCAGGAGATGGGCCTATGCGCCAAAAACTGCAGAGCATGGTCGATGGACTTGATGTTGAATTTTTAGGCCGTATTGCAGATCGAAATGAACTTGCTGACCTGATGGCATTGGCAGACGTCAGTATTGCACCCAGCCCTTTTGAGACATTCGGTCTCAGTATTTTGGAATCACTGGCTTGTGGCACACCGGTGATTGTCGCAAATAAGGGTGCTGGAGTCGAACTGATTACGGGCGGGTGCGGTTTGGCTGTACAGCCAACTGGGGCCATGGTTGCCGATGCGATCATGCTCCTATTGCTCGAAAGCAGGGAGTTAGTACGACGTCGTTGTGTGCAACGAGCTCGTGAAATGAGCTGGGATATCTGTTCGGATCGATTCCTCGACTTGTACACATCGCTGATCAATCACCCATGGAAAGCGGCAGCATGATGCGGGTTCTTCCAGCAAAGGGTTCGGAGAATTGCATTCGAACACTGTTTTGGGAAACTGTTTCGATTGGCAATCCGCTTCCATTCACGCTCTCATGTGCGCGACGTTACGAAGAGCTCGGATTGGGCTGGTATCTCACTCAAGGAATCGGTGATGCTGCGGTTGTAGAGCGCGATGGAAATGTCATTGGGTACGGCTTGTTTTGTGCAGATGCTCGATCATTTAGAAAACATCAAAATCGACAAATGATTCTTTTGACTATTGAAGTTTTGTTCGCATTTTTTACCTTTCGAACCAATGTTGAGTCTCGTCGCTTTTACTGGTTTCGAATCTGTGATTCATTCACAATTTTCCGCAGTAGGAATACTCTGCCAAAAGATGTTCACGCACATGCTCATCTCAATGTGAACCGAGCAAACCATGATGCTTTCGCTGCTCGCATGTTGCGGGATCATTCGGATGCAATGTGTCGACGGCATGGTCTTAGTTCGTATTTCGGCGAAATGAACGCAATCGGTGGAAAGCGAATGTTAAGCCTTCGTCGAGTTGGCGGTGACGTCGTCAATGAGTCCAGAAACTTTACGTTCAGTTGGCTTGCAGGCTCGCAAGTGCGACGACTGACATTGGTAAGAACCGTAGACAAGCAAAGAGAAATGGCTGCATAAATGGACAATGCCTTACGTGTATCTGTATTCGGTGCCGGGTACGTCGGCTTGGTGACCGCAGCCGGTTTGGCTGCAATTGGGCATCATGTGTTGTGCGTAGATGTGGACGAGAAGAAGATTGCAAGCCTCACAAGTGGAGAGGTGCCATTTTTTGAACCGGGTCTGCCTGAAATGATTTCGCAGGGGGTTGCCTCGCAGCACCTTCGGTTTACCAGTTCGGTAAATCTGGCAATTGACCATGGTCAGGTCATCATCATTGGAGTTGGAACTCCGCCGCTTTCGAGTGGTGCTGCCGATCTCTCTCAAGTGCTGTCGGTGGCCACTTCAATTGGAAAGCAGATTCAGAATCGTGCAGTTGTAGTGGTGAAAAGCACGGTACCGGTTGGAACTTCAGAGTTGGTACAGAATGCCATTCAAGAAGAACTCATTCGTCGAGGTGATTCAGTTGCATTCTCGGTCGCATCAAATCCAGAATTTTTGAAAGAAGGAGATGCGGTTCGCGACTTTATGGTTCCTGATCGAATCGTGATCGGGGTAAGCGATGAGTGGGCGGGCGATGTTCTTGGTTTGTTGTACGAACCATTGTGCAAGTCCGAAGGCGTGCTCATGACGATGTCAACGCGCTCTTCGGAAATGTGCAAATACGCAGCGAATGCAATGCTTGCGACTCGAATTTCATTCATGAATGAAATGGCGCGCCTTTCCGACATCGTTGGGGCAGACATTTGTGAGATCCAGCGCGTTATGGCCGCAGACCCACGAATTGGCTCTAAATATCTCAATGCTGGTGCAGGCTTCGGTGGAAGTTGTTTCCCCAAAGACTTACGAGCAATTCGCGCAATGGGAATTGATTTTGATTGCGAACTACCCCTCATTGAATCGGTGATTGAGGTAAATACTCGTCAGCAGACAGTGTTGATCGATAAGGCTCGTGAGGTGTTGGGTTCGTTGAAAGGCAAACGATGTGCAGTGTGGGGGTTGGCGTTCAAGCCAGATACCGACGATATTCGTGAAGCTCCGGCATTGCATCTGATTCATGCTCTTCTTGCCGAGGGGGCAACGATTGTGGCTCATGACCCAGTGGTGCAGTGGCTACCGATGTACAGCAGCCTGACTCCAGATCTGTTTCACATTGTTGATGATCCGTATGCAGCGATTGCCGACATCGATGTGCTGTTTCTCGTTACAGAGTGGTCTGAATATCGAACCATTGATGTTCAACGAATGACTGACTTGGTTGGTAGTGGGGTAATTGTGGATGGCAGAAACATCTGGTCCAAAATTGACTTCACTGGTACAGATGTTGCATACCTTGGGATTGGTCGTCAATCAAACGTGGAACAACTGCGGGATACTTACTCAGTTGAGCTTGCTGGATAAAACTAGCTAGCGAGTGAAATTCGCTCCATGATTGGAACGAATGTAGAAAATTCCGGTGACACGTGATTGAGCAGTTTTGCGCCTTCATCCCAACGACGTAATGACACGGCATCTGCGAATCCTGGTAGTGATTCAAATCGCTTGACTTCGTCATCGTTCATGATTCCACCCTGAATTTCCAAGCTGCGAACAGATCCGGCAGAAAGTGTTGAAAAGTAATCTGCTTCAACCGCGCAGAGGTAGCGCTTTGCTTCAACGTGCAGAGCAATTGGGGCGGTGACGCGGGGGCCAAAACTTTTTGCCAAGTACTTGACCGCGGTTGACTCGTGCTTGTCATTCACGGAAATATTGACATTTCCGGCCTTTGATTCAAGTGCGAGCAGGTGTCCAACATCGTGAAGTAATGCTGCAATGACAAGTTCGTCGGTTGCGCCTGCATCCTGAGCGAGTACTGCACACTGCACTGCATGCTCGAGTTGCGAAACACACTCGTCATACTTTTGGGTACCCCATGTGGTGAACAAGTTTGCTATTTCATTAATCATGTGAAACTGGCCTTCCTCGAAAGTCGTTGATAAGTGAAACTCTTACTTTTTCGCCTGAATTTTTTGAATCGTGAAATTCTTGTAACTTCTGCGCGTAATACGGTTCACGCAGATCGCCTTCGGACAAGGCGTTATACGTCGGGTACAACGCACGTCGATCACGATTCGAATTGTTGTCGCCGCTTCTGTGAGGGGTGCGAGAGTGGAACCACAGCGTTTGACCGGCGCGTAGCTCAACAGGAAACCATTCCATCGCGTCTACAACGTGTTGGGCAATGCACCCTTCGTCGTCCATTGGCAGAATTTCTTTGTGCATGCCTGAGACAACCTCAAGGCAGCCGTTTTCAATAGTGGCGTCATCAACAGCAACCATGCACGACAAGTGAATATCGACGAAGCGATATGCAGGGGCATCTTGGTGAGGTGAGTACCCTGCACCTCCAACCAGTTTGTAGTTGATTTTTTCTTTGTACAGGACTGCTTGCTCTCCGAGAAGCGCGGTGGCGGTGTCGACCATTGCGCCTTGGGTGAGAAATTTGCGAAACCCTTCATGCGAAGGCGTGAAGTATTCAGTTCGACACAGTTTCGGACCGTGCTCGGTTTGTTCGCGGTAATGCAGCCATGGTCCAGTGTCGGGTAAATCTTGAATTTCTTGCACCCATGTTTGAAGGTTTGCAGTTTTGTCGCCGTCGAGGGTTTGAGTAATGAGCCATCCAAGGTCGTTGAACTGGGCAATCTGTTCCTTGTTCAAGGAACCAGGCTCAGGCGTCATAGTGGTAACGCTAATTATCGAAGAGTCTTATTGGAGGTGAGTTTCCCAAGATTTCACCTGAGGTTGGTCCGTTGCAGGACGGTGGCTTAACTCGGTCTAGGGTCTGGTGCGTGGGGGAAGTGTCATCGCATGTGGGCGTGAGCGCTCTGTACCTTGCGCAGCATCTCGGCGTTCCTGGCCTGAGAATCGAGTCTGTTTCACCCATTGGTACGGGTCAAATGGCCGAGAGTTACCGAGTGGCTTTCATAGCCGGAACTCATGGTCAAGTAGCGCCTTCGGTAGTGGTGAAGGTGCCTTCGCAGAGCGAAAGCAGTCGTGCTGCTTCACGAATCACACGTTGTTACGAACTGGAAACTGGTTTCTATACCCATGTGCGTTCGTTGGTAGGGGTGAGTGCTCCGAATTGCCTGCATGTGTGGTTCGATGCACCAAACGACGACTTTGTATTAGTACTTGAAGACATTGTCGATGGCGAACAAGGCGACCAGATATCTGGCGCGTCCATTGAGCAGGCTCGGGCCGCCATTGGTGAACTGGTTCGCTTGCATGCGCCACTGTGGAACTCAACGCAGTTGGACATACTTGGCTGGATGCCGCGGCACAGTATGGAAAGTTCGCAGGGCACTCGTGATTTATTGCGATCGGTATTCGCCGGATTTGCCGCTCGGTTTTCGTCGCTCGTGAGTGCCGAGGTGTTAGAACTGGGAAGTCGGCTTGTTGAAAACATCGATGGCTACGATCGCGCGTTTCCAAACAATGAAACCGTCGTGCATCGCGATTTCCGATTGGACAATTTGTTGTTTACTGAAACGGCAACTGGGACGAACGTAAAAGTGGTGGACTGGCAAACCACCAGCATCTCAGCTGGCGCAACCGATCTTGCGTATTTCATCGGGGCAAGTTTCAGCCCTGAACAACGTCGTGAAGTAGAAGGCGAACTGGTCCGCAGATACTGCGATGGTCTATCGCAAGCTGGAATTTCGATTGCGTTCCCAGAAGTGTGGGATCAATATCGACTGTTCGCAACATCTGGTTACATCATGGCCATCGTTGCGAGCATGTTGGTAAAGCAAACCGAACGCGGCGACTCTATGTTTGCCGCAATGGCAAACCGTCACGGGCAACAAATGATCGATTTAGAAACATTGTCACTCTTTAGATAGGAAACGTATGGCACTTTTTGACGCAGAAGACGAACGGTTTGGTCACCAACTTCCAGAACCATTTCGCAATGTTGTGCATCACAACGACAGCTGGCGCGAGAGTTTGTTCTTTATCATGCAAAAGCGCAACGAACCAGGTGACGTGCTTATTTTGACGCTTGCGCATTTTCCGGCACACAATGAAATGGACTCGTTGCAATTAGGTCGCGTTGGCAGCTCGCCAGTTATGGCGCGTCATGCACGAACCACTGCAGCAGACCCAAACAACTGGAATGTCGGCCCAGTGTCAATTGACATTGTTGAACCAAAAAAGAAGATTCACCTGCTTGCACGTAAATCTGATGCAACCCCGGTCGAACTCGACATCACTTTTACCGCGCGAACCGCTCCGTATCAATTGCGTCGCGGAACCATGAAGGCTGGCAATGAAGTGGTGTGGGATCAGACGCACATGTTTCAAAGCGGAACCTATAACGGCACCTATACGCACAACGGCAAAACCTACGAAGTAGAGAATTGGTGGGGACAGCGTGACCATTCGTGGGGAGTGCGCGTGCATAACCGTTGCCCAATGTGGATGTGGACACCAATTCAACTTGAAGAAGGCTTCCTGCAGGTGTGGCACTGGGAGTACCCAAATGGTGCGCGCGTGTATACCGATGGTTGCTTTGCTCCGGTTGGTGGCGGCGACCCAATTCCGGTCATTGCGTTCGAACACGACTTGCAGTGGCAGGACGCGAAAGGCAACGACGTTTCGTACGGGCAGTTTGGTGAGGAAGTTGCTGGTCTTGCAGGCGTCTTAAGTTTCACGCTCGAAGGCGGACGCAAAATTGTTGTAGAGGGAACAGGCAGGTGGGCTCAGCGATACAGCGGCATTGCTACGAAGGTGCCGAACATGTTGGGTGGCGGACTTTCCGAAATGCAGGTCACCACGTCGGACGGCCAGCGTGGTAGTGCAATCTATGAATTGACAGGGCAGTGGCACCATCGTTATTTCCCAATTGCACGTGGGGAAAAACTGCCGCCTTTAGGGGTAACGCCTGGCGAATTACACTCGTGACATACATATATAGGGAGCACTCGAATGAATAACGAACAGTTCGCAAAAGTAAAGAGCGGCAAAGGTTTTATTGCAGCACTCGACCAAAGCGGTGGCAGCACGCCAAAGGCGTTGTTGCTGTATGGCATTGAAGAGAATGAGTATTCAGGCGACGAGCAAATGTATGACCTCATTCATGCAATGCGCACCCGCATCATCAAGAGCTCTGTATTTTCTGGTGAGCGGGTGTTGGGCGCCATTTTGTTTGAGATGACCATGGATCGCAAGATTGACGGCAAGGGTTCAGCAGAATTTTTGTGGGAAGACAAAGGCGTAGTTCCGTTTTTAAAGATTGACAAAGGTTTGGCCGACGAAGCTGATGGTGTGCAGGTGATGAAGCCGATGCCAGAACTGAATGCACTGCTTGAGCGTGCGAAACAGCATGGTGTGTTTGGAACCAAGATGCGTTCGGTTATCAAGTTGGCAAACGAAAAAGGAATCAAGGCAGTTGTCGGCCAGCAGTTTGAAGTTGGCAAGCAAATTATTGCTGCCGGTCTTGTGCCAATCATCGAACCAGAAGTTGACATCAAGAGCCCTGAGAAGGCTGAAGCCGAAGCATTGATGAAGACGGCAATCTTGGCTGAGCTAAATGCGTTGTCAGCAGATCAGAATGTGATGTTGAAGCTCACGCTTCCAAACGTTGCAGGGTTCTTCGACGAACTCGTTGCACATCCTCGCGTTGTTCGAGTGGTTGCGCTTTCAGGCGGTTACAGCCGTGCGGATGCAAACGTTGCGCTTGCAAAGAATAAGGGAGTCATCGCTAGTTTCTCGCGTGCACTCACCGAAGGCTTGTCGGTAAAGCAGAGCGATGCAGAATTTGATTCGTTGCTGAATTCAGCAATCCAAGGAATTTACGACGCGTCAAACACCTGATGCACAGGTAACGCCGGTGCCGCGAATGCCGCAGTAACCGTCAGGATTTTTCGCTAGGTATTTCTGGTGGTATTCCTCGGCAACATAGAACGTGTCAAGTGGCGCGATTTCGGTGGTAATTGTTCCGTATCCAGCAGTAGTTAAGCCAGCTTGGAAATTGCGACACGATGTCTGCGCATCTGTCGCTTGTTCATCGTTCGTTGTGTAAATGGTGCTGCGGTACTGAGTTCCAAAGTCGTTGCCTTGGCGCATGCCCTGCGTTGGATCGTGGTTTTCCCAAAACACATTCAAGAGATCGGTGTAGGGGATAACTGACGAGTTGTACTTCACGAGCACTACTTCTGCATGGTGCGTGGTACCACTACACACGTCTTTGTATGAAGGGTTCGTTGTTACCCCACCTGCATAACCAACGGCAGTCTCTAACACTCCGTCGAGTGACCAGAACAAGCGCTCGGCGCCCCAGAAGCAACCCATGCCGAACACTGCAGTTTGTGTGTTGTCCATTCGCACAATGTAGCCCCGATTGGTAGCGTCATTCCAGTGAAAACGCGCCGCACCGACATCGAGGGAATGCGCGCTCTTGCAGTAGGGCTAGTGGTGCTCAATCACGCTGGAGTCCCATGGCTGTCTGGTGGTTACATCGGCGTAGACGTGTTCTTTGTGATCTCGGGGTTTCTGATTACCCAGCTACTCATTGATGAAGCGGGCGAGCGCAACTCCATTGACCTGCGCAATTTCTGGGCAAGGCGTGCGCGAAGAATTTTGCCGATGTCAATTCTGGTTGCGTTGGCAACAGTCATCGCAGGGCTGTTCATGCTTGAACCAGGCAAGGTACGAGACCTCAGCGCTATTGGTCTTGGCGCGCTTGGCTTTTGCACCAACATCGTGCTGTTCTTTCGCACGTCTGATTATTTGTCTGGTGTAACTGCGCCTTCACCGCTTCGCCATTTTTGGTCGCTCGCAGTAGAGGAGCAGTTCTATTTGTTGTGGCCGCTCGTGGTGTTTGCCACAGTGAGGTACGGAAAAGCGCATTGGAGAAAGTGGCTGCTAGGGGTAGGCATTGTTGGTGGGCTTGCGTCGCTCATCACTTCGGTTTTAATCACGAAAGGTCACCCGGGAGCCGGCTACTACCTTCCGTATTCGCGATTCTGGGAGATCAGCGCAGGAGCATTGCTCGCAATCGCAGGAACCCGTGTTGACAAGATCCCACACGTTGTTAGGGCTATTGGCGGTTGGGTAGGGCTCATCGCGGTTATCGCATCCGCAGTGATTTTCTCGGAGTCGACAATTTTCCCTGGCTACACGGCACTCTTACCAGTGGTTGCAACGGTGTTCATACTTGTTGCAGGAAGCGCAAAGTTTGGCCCGGTCTCACTGCTTTCACTTGAACCGCTGCAAAGTCTTGGCGCGCGAAGCTTTTCGTTATATCTCTGGCATTGGCCATTGTTTGTATTAGTAGAAGCGCGGTTCGGCACGCCATCGGCTTGGGGTAAAGCATGGATTGTGGTTGCAGCACTAGTGCTGTCTGCAATTTCCTATCGCGCAGTTGAACAACCAGTTCGCCACAACACATGGCTGTCGGCAGTTTCGCTTCGCAGTTTGTCTGCTGCTGGTATTGCGCTATCGCTCAGCCTGTCGGCAGTGGTGGTGTTATTTGCAGTTGCTCCAAAAATTGATGCAGGAGCAATGCAACTTGCAGAATTAGATGCAGCACGAGAGGCTGCAATTTCTGGCGACGCGGCTAACGGTGGTCAAGGTGTGTTGCCAGCGGTCAAGCCAGTGCATGTGTTGTTGTTAGGCGATTCCACAATGGCCGGGCTTCGATGGTTTGAAGATGGCACAAAGTCATTGCAGGGGTTCACCTACACGCTGGATGCCGAATCGTGTCGCAGAATTTCTGCATGGTCGTGTTTTGGACGCGAAAAGCGAACACCGAAGAATGTGGTTACCGTTTTGAAAAGCACCACTGAAACATTTGATGTGGTGGTGTTGATGGCAGGATACGACAGCAGCGTGAATAAAATTGGAGATGAGTACAAAGACCTCATTGAAGTAGTGCGCGCTAAGAATCTGAAAATGATTGTTCTCACCTACAAAGAATCGCTGTATTTTCCAGCTTCCGGCTCACGCGGAAAACGTTCGGTTTACGCCGAGTTCAATGCGGTGGTTCGCGACATGGTGGCACGTGATGCGCAGCACTTTGCACTAGCGGATTGGAATGCATATAGCGCTGGCCAGAAATCGTGGTTCAGGCCAGATGGAATTCATCTGAATATCGATGGAACCTTGGCTCTTGGTGCGTTTATTAGTACGGCAATTGCAGAAAATACTGACAATCCGTGTCCGTACGCATCTGCGTATCCATGTTCATACGCCAATAACTTGCCACAGGCAACAGATTTTCTTGCACGATTCAATGTTGCTTACACCGAAATGCATTGTTATGAAGATGGCGAGGCACGAAAGAAACTGTGCACAACTGACAGGCGAATTTAGAAAAATTCGTTAGTAACTGCAACAACTGCTTGAGCATTCCGCTGTGCGTCTTCTTCGCTCAGCGTTGGCCCAAACTCAACGGTCATGCTGACGCCCTTTGGGCCTTGGAATGACTTTGCCCAATTGGCGCCTGTGCCGCCGAACACTGCTTCAAGCAGGGGTTTGTCACCGGAGTAACCGCATAGGCAGTCCAGTTCCAAGAGTGGCAGTCCGACAAGCGATGCGTATTTCGTGCGCACATCTCCGTCGTGCCCAGTGCCAGGCCCAATGCGGAAGTAGTCCTGGTGATACCAAATAACAAATTGCGGTTTCACAAGTTCGCCGAGTTTCACTAAACCTTGCACCTCGGGTTCGCTTGCACTGTCTGAACCCGCATACTGCCACGACCCTGGCTTACCAATCTTTTGCCAGTTGCCGGGAAAGTTTCTGTTGAGGTCTACGCCGTTTGCGTTTTGTCGAGTGCGCAATTGCTGACCATCTGGGTTCATGGTGCGCACCATCCACAGATCGATGTTGCCTTCAAGCGGCATGTCGCGCAAAATGTCCACAACACGATTACCGACAAACTCGTCGCCATGAATGCAGCCAATCACCAATACACGCGCGCCATCGCTACCGCTCTGGCGACGATAGAAGGTGAGTGGCACGTTCTGTACTGAACGACCAAATTCAATGTCGGTGTTTAGAGGAACTTCGCCAAACTTGCCGAACCAACCTGGTTCAACAGTTGCATCTGGGCTTAGCGTGTCGCCGCTTGCATCTGTTCCGGAGTCCGAGCTTCCAGAATCTCCAGTAAAGAGTTTCGTTGCTTCAAACAACACACCAGCGGAAAGAATTCCGAGAGCAATTGACTTGACAGAGAGATCGCTGAGGAAGTTTCGTCGTGAAATGAGTTCACGTTCTTGTTCAATTTCTGGGGTAATAGCGATTTCGCTGGTTTCAGATTCAATGACGGGAATGGGCTGCGTGTTTTGTATTGCCGCAGGTTTTGCGACGGCAGGTGAAGAAGTGAACGATGCTCGGCTACCAGACCTATCGGTATCCACTCGCCAGATTTGTCCGGCTTCGTCGGTGTATGAAATAGCAAGAATTTTGGTTCGCGCTTGAGTCGCCGAAATTAGACCGCTATCGAATTGGGCACATGTTTCTTGGTACACCCGGTTCATGCGGGCAAATTCATCATCTAAATGCGTGACCGTCTCGACCTGTTTAAACGAGGCGCGGCTGCCGGATTTCTTAGAGTCAATTACCCAAGTGCGGCCTTGGCTGTCGGTGGCGCGCAATCCCAAAATGGTTGACCGCGCTGTCTCGGCAGAAATTTCATTATTGTCAAAGGCTTCGCACGTTTCGATGTAGATGCGGTTCAAGCGCTCTAGCTCTGGAGGAAGTGGGGGCGTAGACGGCATGTTCATAACGACTTTACTTCATGGATAAACGCCTATTGCGGGTTACTTGTTTGTAAACCACTTCAATTCACGAACGATATGGGCTGCAATTCGTGGGTAGACATCGCGAAGTGAAACTCCAAATGCCTTTTCAAACGCAGAGTTTCGAGCAGGAATACAGGTGTTTGAAAACTTCGGTGTTCCATCTCCGCATGGCGCAACTGCAGCAGCCAAACCAAGGATGAATGCGTTCACTTTTTCATAGCCGTATGTTCCATATAGATATTGAAACGCCATAGCGCCAGTCACGTAATTCTGGGTCGGATCGCAATCTTTCGTGATGTCTTGGGTTTCGTTCGCAATAAACCAATTCTCCCAATACTTCACAGACAATCTTTGCTGAGGTGAGTACTCGCGCTCGTTTTCCAGGTCTTGTAGTTGTGATTTCCAGGCATGCACGTATGCGTTCATATTCGCGCGACCTGCATAACTCCACCCAATGAAATTTGCCTGACCTTCGCGCACCCAGCACTGCATGGCAGCCATACTTCCGTTGAACACTGAACGTTGCGCGATGTGTACGTATTCATGACTGGTGAGCGAGTTCCAGTGATCATCATTTGTTGGACGACCGTTAGGTACATAGACCATTAAGACCGCATTTCCGTTTTTTGCGTCTCCAGGTGCTCCACCACCGAAGAACCCTGTCGGTTCCAATCGCGCTCGTTCGGCTTTTGCATCGAGCCAACCCGATTCCAATTGTTGAGCAGGTAGAACCTGTTTCATGTAGTTATACACAAATTGAAAATGTTGAGTTGGGGCAGCGTAGACATCCATCGGTTTTGACGCACTTCGTAAATTGGTCCACATGCGCACGTTGGTTCGAATGTCGGCAACGATTTGATCTGAGTAGACCTTTTTCAACAGAGGATCAATGGTGAACGTTGCATTAGGTGTGGCTCGAGACGCGTGACTCATAAACGATAGAAAATTCGTTCGGGCTCGTTCAGATGTTGGAGAGGCCAATGAAGGCGTGCTTGCCTGTGCACCGGCGCTGGATGTTGAGAGGCAGATAGTGGTCGCAATGATGAAGGCGAGAATTTTGCGCATTACCGAGTCTTACTCAACTTGGTTCGAGCAGAAGTGTCTATTCGTAACGCCAGTGCCAGAAGGGCAATTGCGGCCACGCCGTCCAACCACCAATGATTTCCTGTTGCAGAAACTGCAAGCACAGTGAATACGAGGTGCAATGCAAACACCCAACGCCACTTGCTGGTGCTCGCAGAAATGATTCCCAGTGAAACAATTGCCGCCCACCCAACATGAATGGAAGGCATTGCTGCGAATTGGTCAGACACTCCTGTGCCTACTGGGCCATACACCGAGAGGCCGAAGCGGGTGGCGAGATCGAGATATCCGAGGTCGGGAAGAAACCGCGGCGGCGCTACACGTATATTACGAATCACTAAACACGCTGCGGTCAGCATGGCGAGTGCACTTCGCCAATGGGGGTATGCGTTGCGATGGCGCAGAAACAGCCACACTAGAAAAGCCACCATGGCCGGCACATGGAATACGGCGTAATAGAAATTGGTTGAACGAGCGAGCCAATCGAAGCGCAAGACAAAGTGTTGAAGAGAAAGCTCGCTTGGGATGTGTAGAAAATGTTGAAGCCGATCGATCTGGCGTGCTCGTTCAATTGCGCCTGTTGGTTTGTCGAGTGGCAGCCTCATGGCCAGTCGCCACAACATATAGAGGAACGAAATCAGCCCCAGTTCCGTGCTGGTGGCTTGGATGAAGGTCCGCACCCGAGAAACAGGGAAGCGAGTTGCTACTTGTGCAACCACAAAACTGATGACCGCAGTAATGGCTGCCTGGTCCCAGGTCACCCATTTCATGTTGGTGTTCACGGCACGACTGTAATGCCAGTCACTTGGTTGGCATCTCGGTTATTGGCGCGCTCGGACGGACTCGAACCGCCAACCCTCTGATCCGAAGTCAGATGCTCTATCCATTGAGCTACGAACGCTTGTCACCACATATTAGTGGCGAGTTGAATGCGTGGCTACGGGCGAATTTCGTAGAACGCGTTGATGGAATGGTCAATATCTAGCCTGCGGAATTGTGAGAACCCAGCCGACTTGGCCATGGACTCTGCGTTACCTGCAGAAAGCCCAAGCGTGCCAAGCCCGGCGCCATCTGGTGAAGACATTGCAGACGACATGCACGACAGCACGCTGATGCCGTACATCAACGGAGCCATCGGATTTTTCTGTGCGTTAAGCGCAAAGGTGTCGTGTGCCTTGATGTCGACGAGTAGCCATGTGCCGTTTGGTTTCAGCGCAGCTCGAATGGCGTGCATCATTTCCGCTGGGTGTGTCATGTCGTGAATGCAGTCAAACGTGGTGATGAAGTCAACAGAGTTGTCCGTTGGCAAAGGTTGTTTGCGCGGGTCATGAAAGGAAACGTTTTTCACACCAGATGCGTTGAGTTTGTCTGCCGCACGATCGAGGGCGTACTGGCTGATGTCGTAACCAACGAACGAACTCTTAGGGAAGTGCTTGCCCATGAGCAAGATGGCGCTTCCTGCGCCGCAGCCGATGTCGGCAACTTTCACACCGTTTGCAAGCGCGTCACGGATTCCGTCAATTGCTGGAATCACGGTGTCAATAAGGTTTGCATTCGTCCATGGTTCGAAACTGCGTTCAATACCAACCGCTCCTTCGGGGCCATGGCTGTCGTAGTCATGACCAACACCGGTGCGGAAGCTTTCGGGCATCTTGTTCAGAGCCGCCATGGTTTGTGGCAAGCGATGGAACATGCCCATGCCAAACGCAGGACTGTTCGGGTCGGCAAGTACTGCAACTTGTTCGGGGGACAAGAAGAACTGATCGTCATCAATGGTTGGTGATTCAGATGGAGTGTTTGTTGTAGAAATAAGACGAGCAGATGCCTGGTTGTATGCCCACTCTCGGACCCAGCGCTCATTCAGTTCGGTGGCATGAGCAAGTTGAGCAGTCGTCATCGGTTGTGCGGTTTTGGCAAGTGCCGCGTACAGACCTAGTTGGTCGCCTAAGTGCACCATTCCCGATGTCACCGCTCCTTCAAGCTTGGTGAACAACAGGAACGAAAACATCTTGAGTTTGTCGGGGTCGATGGTGCCCATATGCAATAGAACCTAGTGCTTTTGCCTGACCACAAATTCAGTGGGGTGTAGGGCAAACTGGGTGTATGACTTGGAAAAAAATCGTTGGTGTTGTCGCAATTGTTGTTCT
>Ga0209597_1001644_pt1 | contig 14496 bp, 10 predicted proteins | sample M_140625_MF_Meta_FD_187316 | JGI IMG/M metagenome (GOLD analysis project Ga0209597, IMG submission 187316) | Freshwater microbial communities from Lake Montjoie, Canada to study carbon cycling - M_140625_MF_MetaG (SPAdes) (version 2) | ecosystem: Environmental > Aquatic > Freshwater > Lake...
AACACCACGAGAATACCCCCGACAAGTTCCACCAAGGTATCAACGTGTATTCCTTCGCACTTAAACCCGAGGAACATCAACCCAGCGGTACGCTCAATATGTCCCGTATTGATACCGCGGTGCTCTCACTGTCTTCACTGACTACCGGCGTCATCAGCATATATGCGGTAAATTATAACGTCCTTCGTATCCTCTCTGGTATGGGCGGTCTTGCCTATTCCAATTAAAAATTACCACTCACGATCCCTCTTTTTTATTATGTATTATAAAGTATATAAAAATAAAATTATTGAACAATATGTTCATACAGGTATTTTGTTTCATTTTCATCGGTGCTTTGTAATAATGTGTCGGGATCATTGATACCATATAAATCAAACAACTTTTCAAGCGAAATTGATAATCCCCGGTGTAGTTTCGTTAGATCCTTGCCCTCTAAACTCTTTTTTATTTTTTCTAATTTATCTAAAAAGACGGCATAAGATTTTATCATAAAAGCGTCATCTATACTACTAATATCAGTCTTCGTGAATAGATTTCCAAATTTGGAGATGTTTCTATCGCATATTTTTCTATAAATTTTTAATAATGCCATTACCTTTTCTTTTTCATCATCGTATTCTAAAATACCTTCAAATATTGATAATAAAATTTTATTTTTATTTTTATCTTCACCAAGCATATCCATAATATAATTTTTTACATCGCTTGTATTATTTAATATATCATCTATTAAAACTTCTTCTTCTGTTTTTACCTTTCCTTCTTTTACTTCTTTTACTTCTTTTACCTTTTTTTTCTTTTTTTTCTTTTTTACCTTTTTTACTTCTTTGAACAATTTGGCTTTTTCATCTTTGAAAAATTTGGCTTTTTCATCTTCGAAGAATTTGGAATCCATTTTATTTGTAATCATTTCTTCAATAATTTCCATATAATTATAAACGGTGGTACTCTTTGTTATTGCTTCTTTTAATTTTTCATCTTCTAATTTTGTTAAATTTGTTAAATCTTTTACTGTTTTTTTCGTAATATTATTTATTTCACTAGCAATATCATTAATAGAATCTATTACAGCTTTATCAAATTTTTCTTCTGCTTCTTTTAATTTAATCTTTAATTCTGAAATACCATTTTCTCTTTTTGAAGTTACCTCTTTTAATTTTTTTTCATCAAAATAATATTTATTCCTCTTCATAGGATTCAGATTCATCAGAATACCTTTTTGTGACGCAGAAGAAGCAGCAATCAACGTTCCTATTAGTGATTTTGCTTCAAAATCTTCTAAATTTTTTTTTGCGTCATTAACATCTGATAATGCTTTTTCTAATTTTCTTTCTACTATTGCACCTTTTGTTCCTGTTGTTCCTGTTGTTCCTGTTGTTCCAATATTAAGCAATTTTATTATGCTGATAAGATCATAACTTTCATTCTTAGTTATTTTTTTTAATTCACTATATGTTTTTTTTTTATTTTGAACTACTAAATCGCCCTTAGCGTGATCATCAATTTCTTCTATCGCGTCTCTAATATCTTTAAAATTATAATAACTAACCAAATCATTTAAAAAACTTTCTCCAACAGGACACTTGTCTTTTTCTTTCATTTTCTTTAAATTATCCAAAGTTTCTGGCGAATAATCACCAGACAGTTTAATATATGCTAATAATTCCATAATTTCTTCGTATTTGAAGCATTGTATTTTTTCATAATTATCCCCCTTGATATATTGTAAAGATATATAGCGTAAGTTATCCATTCATCTATCTAAAATAATTAGAGATATATATATTAAAACTTTGTCGCAATTATACTCGTGAATAACCATATAAACATCGTGAACAGTGTCAACGTCTTTGAAAGTTGCTTTCGTTCTTCGTAATTTAATATTTTAGCGCTCTCAACTGTATCGTCTTCGTCATTCGCTTCGTCCTTGAACTCGGGTTTCTTCTTGATATTCAATATGATCGGTATGACAATCAATAATAGTATGAGCGATGTATGGATTAATAAGCGTGATATACCATTCGTCCCCATATAAAAATAGTAAAACAGCGAGCGGATGCTATTGATAATCCCATTTAAATTCATGTATTTAATATCATAACCATTATCTATATTAATGAATAACACGACAAACCAAAACAATATGATATATATGATCGCATAATATATGAATCCTTCGTAAAATGACTTTATTATATTGATATCAATACACCATTGCACCATAATTATCGTAATATACCTAATAAAAAATGTGGCAATGATGAATACAATACGGTCGTCTAGAGTAATCTCCAACTCTTCCAAGGGATTCAGCGGATCATTCTCAAAATCCTTGATTTTCTTTATAATATCCTCTTTATTCGCCTCCCGACCTTGTATAGATAACGCATTATATGTTTCAATGTCGTTTGATAATTGATCAATCTTGTTATCTGTCTTGATGCGAACCAAATTACCCTTTTTATTATCATTTACACTCCTTAACTCATCTTTGATGACGGGGGAAATATTATCGTAACGTTGTCTATCTAAGTATTGAGATTTCAATGTATCGTCACTATATTTTTCTTCCGCGCTTGCTCCACCTATAATCTTCTCTATTTTTTTTAAAAGTCTTTGTTTTAAATATTTATATTTATATTCTTTTGAATCTTCGTTTGAATCTTCGTTTAACTCGAGCCTTTTTTTTTCTACAAATTTTTTCGCTATATTTATGATATCTTTTGCTTCTTCTAAAATATTACTATCCAGACCTTCTTCTTTTTTATTTATTTTTTTTAGGTTATCTATAAAATTATTTCTACTTTGTTCGCTAATGAAGCCTCCTCCTGAAAACCTTTTTATATCTTTATCAAAATCCTCTATTATTTTTTCATACTCTTCTATTTCTTTTAAATTTAAAATATTTTCAAAATTTAAATTTTTTAAATCATTGAGATAATTAATAATTAATATAGCTTTCTTATCTGTATCAGGGTTCTTCACTTTATTCACTTTTGAAATTAAATCATCTATATTTTGTTTCAGTTTATCATAATCTATTTCTTTATCATCATCTTCATATTCATATTCACCATCATCTTCTTCACCATCATCTTCTTCATCATCATCTTCATTTCCATAATATTTTTTTATTTTTGTTTCCGCATTTATAATTCTTGCTTCTTCATTCGCCGTCATAGGCTTATTCTTATTTCCTCCGCCAGTCTTCTCACTATTTATTTTATTTACATAATCGTTGATTTCTCGTATTAATTTCCTCTCCTTTACTCTTAAACTCTTGACGCTATTATATTTATTTAATACGTTCTTCAATGTATCCATGTCATTATCAAACGTTTTTAATAGAGTCGTATAATATTCAAAACGTTTTGCGTCAAAGTTTTGTAAATCAAAATCGCTTATTAAATCTGTATTAAATTTAACATTTTCACCCACATTATCACTATCACTTGAACTGTTAAATAGCATATTATATGCGTATATGGATTGTAATGCTTCTTTATTCATTATTTATACCTTCCTTAATCGTATTATAGATAATAAAATTAGTCTAAATTAAGGATATATATCATCTTCGATATAATAGCGATTAGCACGACTATAATTATGATACCTAATAGAATATAGGAATACGCATCGCGGTAATAAGAATACAATACAAAAAGCACCAATATAATAATAATAAACCACAGCACGCATACGCCAGCGGTCATCCTGTATGTATTATATGCGTTAAAAGTCGCTTTCGGGTTGCTCAGTTTTTTATCTAGGCAATACGTCAAATATTTCTTTAAATCATCGCCGTCTATGTATTTCGTTTCGTTTCCTGTTATTTTCTTGAGTGTTGGATCATAATCTACGAATATCTTCTTATAGTCGTCGTCTGTAAAGCTCCCTCCATTTGTTAATCTATCCAAGTTCATATCAAACTTCTTATAGTTGAAAGGTATATAGGATGCTGGCATTAATTCCAATGGCAATATTCCAAATGTGTTAAAATACCTTCCGTTATTACTGCGACTGATTGCATTGTTTATTTTCACTGTATATGCTTGGAAGAATTTGCCATACAAGATTCGCATTCGGTCGGTAATCTCATCGTCCTTCTTGGAATTTTCTGGATATCTAAGCATATACGTATCCTTGTGTAAAAACTCGCGCATTTTCTTGGCGAGATCATAACAACATTGACTACGATTACCATTCTCGTTCGCATCTGCCTTATTCTTGAAGTCTACAGGTGTATCTTCACAATCAGCAATACAGGTGACCTCTCTTTCTTTTTCTAGATCTTCTAGGGTTTTTGTTTTTGTCATACTGTATTTAATAGTTAAAAAGATTATTTAATCTTGAAAACTATGGTTCCAATAATATAGGATATAACGATGAACATATTTATAAAATATGTATATTCAAAAGATGTCGTTGATATATAGTACGCATTATTTAAAATTTCATCTTCATTTTCATAAGGTAGTTCAGGGGCAATTTCTTTTATTTTGCCACTGAATAAATATCGCGCGTCTTTGATATCTTCAAAGTTGTCAGGTTGTGTGGTTTTGTTGTCGTTATTCAGCGTATTATTAATACTCTTGATGATATTCAGCAAGTAATTTTTATTATTAGTTGATGATAAGATAACATACTTTGTATCTAAATAATTATACATATAGGTTAGTTTTTTGTATTTATCATATTGATCGGTTGTAATTTTAATATAAAATGTATCATCAATATCAAATGTATCGACATATGATACATTTGATATTAATTCATACAACTTCAATGTTTGAAGAGTATATATATCTTTTTTATTTTCTTCTGTTGTGCCTGTTTTATTATATTTAAACCCATTATAATTCATATGCCCCATAATTAATAAATACTTTGCAATTATTTTAATCATATTTTTATTCTGTATATCAGGGTTCTGGTTTGTGGAATCTTCATTATTTATATCTTTTAAGATACTTGTCATATCCTTAGTAGTATTCTTTAAATGATCAGCGTCAACGATAATTTCTAATTTATTTTTTAAAGCATCATTAAATTCATTAATATAGGTGGTTTCATGATTGCTTACGAAGGTGTTATAATCAGAAATTGATCTTAGTATTAATATAAACTTGTGAGGTATGAGTTTGCTGCTCTTTTTATAAAATTTAAAATTATTATAATTATCTTCGTTGCTATTATTGAACGTCTTTTCGTCAAACAACTTAATACATATTTTAATAATTCTATATATCTTTAAAATTAATTCATATTTAATAATATCAGATTTAAAATATGTATCAATTAATAATTCAGTTGTTTTCGCGATTGATGTGGTCCCAAAAAAATTTGTAAATACTGTGTATATTTTTGTAACTTCTTTGTCATCATATTTTGTATTGTAGAGATTTTTAAACCTCGCCTTGTAATATTCTCTAAATTGATTATCGTTGTTGAGATTATTAATACTATTAAAATCTAATTTTAACTCGTTTGATATAGGAAAATAGCTTGTTCCGTCTACATTTTCGTTAATAGGCGAAGATGCAATAGCCGATAAATTTATATTACCGCTCAATATAGAATAGAATACATTCGCTATAATATAGTGATGTTTATAATCTTTGTTACCTCCGATGATCTTGTTATCATACATTCGTATATAAGGAGTTACGATCGTATTCAATTTATTTAAAGACCTTTTATAACTACAATCCAGACACTTATAAACCACATTCTTATTAAAGTTTGTATTAAAGCGGATAAATAAGATTATATATGATACGAATACAACAAACGCAATGAAAGGTGCTAATATTTTAATGTTCGCTGAAAACAAATCCCGATCCCAATCCCAATTCCAGGAATTTAAAAATATAACTTTAAACATTACAGCAAATATAGCAAACCCAATGAAAATAACGACCGATAGAAGAAGTTTAATTAGATTTGGTTTTACATTAAATAAAATTTTCTTTAAAAATACAGGCAAAACATATTCATATCTACATAAAAAGTCATTGTCTGTATCTTTCATATCCCAATATTTCTCATAGAATAAATTAGCGTTATCATAGGAAATATCTGCGGTATATAAATAGTTAGTATTACGGTCATTACTATTATACTCGTGTGATGAACTAAATTCTGGGTATTTAATAGAACGAGTATCAACGTCAACTTTCAGATCGTCTGGTTTACCTTCATTGTAAGCATCTGCAGAAGCTTGGGTAATAATATCCCCATAATCACTTGGTATAGAAACCTTTTTATCAAAAATCAAGGATAATGTTGGTGTATTATACGTTTCGTCTGATGCCCCATATATTTCACTCTTATTTATTGTATCTTTGAGTTTTGTAGTATATGCTGGAATTGTTAATGAATTATAAACAATTTTTGATAATTCTTCAAACGATATATATATATCTAGAACAGAAGATATATTATTGCCTAGCGAATTCGCGCATGTATTAATTTTATTGTATTCAGTAGTTATTCCTTCTGTAACAGCAGCTTTAGCGGTAATTCTATATCCCAAATGATTATTTAAAGAATTTCTAAGCGACCACGTCAACGGTTTTGTCTTTAAGATAGGCGTTGTGTTATTGCGGAACGTCATCACGATATTCATTAAATATATTACAAGAATAATAGAAGCGATGAAGCAAAATAAAGTGATAATATTTATATCATTATTTTTTAGGAGGACTACAAAAAGTGGGATAAGTGAAATCAAGTACACATAAATTACATCAAACGATGCGGATATTTTGTATATTTTATCATTGAAACCATAATTATATAAAATTATAGGAATAGATATTGGCAATGTAACAATAAAAAACAAAAAACCCACAATAATAACCGAAAGGGTCGTAGCTTGAATTTTTGAATATAGTTGAAATATTGATTTAAAATATGAATATGATCCACGGAGAATCGAAATGCAAGCAAATCCTATTATTATAAAAGTTACTATAGCAAAAAATGCTACAACTGTCCTAATAGTGTTTTTATTATCTTCAGAATTATCTTCAGAATTAGTTTGAGATGCCCATTTAATCTTAAAATAGTTATTATACCCTTGTTCATCATTCGGGATATATCTGTAGATGATCATCCATAATAAAATAGTTAGTAACAAAGCGTGTATTAAAATATACAAAATTAAATTATAATTAATTTGGAATATTTTAAATACAAAATATCCTTCCTTGTAATTATATAAATCAAGCATACGATAGTAATAAATAAAGATCATTATAGAGATTATAAAGACAAAGATAGTGTAGGTCTTTGAATTGAAGACATCATTGGGCATAAGCAAGTTATAACTGTTTTCTGCGATTTTATATCGGTCAGTCTCCGCTTCACAATAGATACCATTACATTTCTCGTCCATTGTGATTCTCGCCAAATCCTTTATATAGTTGAAATTAAAGATGAACATACTGATATTTCGCATCTCATTTAAATATATGATAATCATCATCGTTATTATTGTTAGATTTATAGTTGAAGCGAATGCCATTTTATTTTACTTTTACTTTAACTTTAAACCTTAGAAAGAAAAAAAGATAGTATATACCGATCTATTGCAAAGTATTATATATATTATATACTGTTACGCTAAATATGATGATTGCGATGATTGTTCCTAATAAATATATGTAGTTCCCTTTGAGCGATATAGATAGAATATAGATCGGGGCAATTAAAAAGATTACGTAGGCATAAATAAAGCGAAATATATCAGCTACCTTGTCCTTCACTTTGTTCTTCGACTCGTCACTGTTATAATACGCAAGGCGATCAATATTTTTTAATTTTATTAAATATATATTATAGTTATCGTATACTTTTTCCGCTGATTTTATTTTCTTCTCTTGCGCTATTTTAAGTTCATACATCGCGTTTTTGTTATTGATCGCTACGTGTCCTATGTCATTTATTTTATTTTTAGAATAATTTTTCAATATATCTATGATCGTTTTATTATCAGGTTTATCCATTTTATTTTCCTTTAAAATGATGTCCAATGATTTCATTAACATTATATATTCATATGTTAGAGTGTCCTCTTTCTTGTATAACTCGGTAGTTTTCTTTAATATTAGCGAGAAGAAGATTATAAACAAGAGGACATATATAAACAACGCATATCCGCAGTATCGTAAGTATTCTTTGATTTGGATATCGTCGCTTTCCGTAATACATATTTCATAATTATAAATAATAATTACATAAATAAAAAACACAAGCATAACCAATAAAAACGCAATAGACATCTTTAGATAATACAGGTATAGTTTTGATTCTGTTTCTGTAACCGCATCTTCTGTTTCTGTATCCGCATCTTTTGATTCTGTTTCTACCTTTTTTTTAAAATACCCATCAACAGTATCAAAATCATATAGATAATTACCCATATTCCACATATACGTATCTTTCACATCCAGGTCATTAATCAAATCAGCATCGTTGTTCAAGCAGTATTTATTAAAATTTTCAATTGTCTCATACAAATCACTATGGTATTTCAATTCAATTAACGGTATCATTGATAATACCACGAGGAATATTAATAGTATCAAAAATATTTCTAATACGAAATTACGAAACATTTAAATCTAATTATATACGGGATATTTAATATCTGTGTTATAATACAAGAATTTTGAAGGTGATGTAAAATCATACGCGTTTTCGTCCGCGAAACTACTATCACCACCAACACCATCGCGATCACCTCGTCCAAGTGTTTTAACCTGCTTTAAAACGTAATCATTCCCCGATAAAAGCCCTGATGCCATATTAAAGTATTTGCCAAACGAATTGAAATTAAATTGACATGATAGTTGATTACACTTTTTCACTGGAAAAACATCTTTAATTACTGTCGTTAATTTCCCAAACTCATAGGTTTCAATTGCCATTCTATTTATCTATTTATCTATTTATCTATTCTATATTATAGAATATTCTTCTTCATAAGAGTTAACTGCGCTTGCATTTCTAGATCATAAGAATCGCAAATATCCCTTATATTCGCCCATTTATCCTTTTCCTCGACCGCGACGGTTTCCGGTTTAGGTGCCTCTAAATTCCACAATTCAATCAACGTATCTGTTACGTTTTCATTATTCTTTTTAAAGATGATTTCCGCATCATCTTTCTTTATATGCTCTGGTGCTTGTTTCATAACCTCGTCCATCTTTCTCTATACTCCTTAAAATTACTTTATATTTATATATTTATTCTTATTATTTTTATTAAAGTTTTCGCCAATTTCATACGCTATCTTCTCGTAAGGATGTTCAGCAGTATAGTTCTTTTGTATAACATCATTAATACTATTTGGTTTGTCATTACGATACAGACACACCATCACCTTCTCAATGTCATACGCGTCGGCATCTTTTCCAGCTTCCGGATAATAATAAATTTTATTGTTCGTGTCGGGGTTTGAGCGGATATACTTCGCTTGTTTAAAGACGCGTTTGTCTAATTCCTTTAACCCCATCTCTTTTATGATGGTATCAAATATTACCGGGTTATATCGTTGATAAATATGGATCTTCTCGTGTATTAAGGTATTTGTCAAGTTCAATGCGTCGTATTTTAAAACATTTTTTGATAATAAGATAATGTTCTCTCGTGTATGCGGTAATCCCTGTTCATACTCTTTTATAACATCAAGTTCATACTTCGTATAGGTGTTTGCGAAGATCCACTTAATATCAGCAATCACACCCCCGTTGAGATGTTTCCCATATTCAAGTTCACTAAATACCTCGTTTCTTAAATAGATGTCCGCATCCTTCGTGCACCGACGCAATATGTCCTTTTCATCCTCTGTAAAAGATATCGCGATATCCTCTATCCTGTTAATATATTCCGCAGATGTTTTGACATTGCGCGCGTGTAAATCTAATGCGGACATATTGTAAACATAACGATCCTTATCTTCCGCAAAAAAACGGGCGGTTTCATTAGATGTCATAAAATGGACGTGTGTTTCGGTGTTATTGGTTTCGATATTGTAAGCGTAAAACATCGCAAATACTGTCGCGAATACCGCGGCAAATGCGAGGACTACCACAAGAACAGCGTATATATACATCTTATTTATTACTTGGTAATGTTTTATTTTTCCACCTTTATTTTTTTATAACAAGCAATAGAACGATCCTTACTTGTTATATATCCAATTGAATCTTTTACCCCGCATATTTTCGTTTTAACCAAAGTATTTTTCCCGATATCTATATATAATGTAGAAAGTTCTACATATCCTTTATATACTATCGTTTTATTAGCGACTGAAACCGTATATGTGAATCTCTTCGGTTTAACCGATGTTCCTGATGTTCCTGATGTTCCTGATGTTCCTGATGTTCCTGATGTTCCCGTTGCCCCCGTTATAATCTGTGTATAGCACACAGTGATATTGTCATTTGCTGTGTTTATCGTAACATACCCGTAAGGATTTAATGCGAATGCTTTTATATGAAATATATCGACCTTTTTATCAATTCCATCGATGTATTCTTTTAATATATCAGGGTCTGCTCCGCCAGTGCCTGCGGTTATCTGGACAACTACCTTGTCTTCGCATTGAATCGTCATTATGCTAAAATTATGCGTATCCGCGCATATATAGATGATGTTATGTGTTGCTAATATATTATATAGTTTAAATATAAATTTATCATATTTTTTATCCTTTTTATTGATTTTATGTAGTTTTATATCGTCTTTCTTGTAACTAAATAACGGGATGTGTCCCATTACGAATATTTGTTCGTTGCCTTTATTCCGATTAACACGTTTTATAACCGTATTTATGCTTCTTATATATTTTTCTCCAGTATCATCATCATCAAATCGGTTGGTATTTATGATGATGATGATATTGCCTTTGTTATAGCACACGCCTATATTATCTACATATATATACACGCCGTTTTTACATAGATAGTTATCATCCAATTCGTTTCGTGATGCGAGAGAATGTAATAATTCTAATGTAGGAGGCGTATCTTTTCGTAACACCTTCTTTTTAATCTGTTGTAAATAATATTTCTGGGTATTGATATTACAATCCTTCTTTAATATATTCACATCATCGTCCTTGTCTTCGTCGTGATTACCAACCGCAATATATACTTCTTTATTCATCGCGTATAATTTAGCATATCCCGTAGTCAATATATCTGTCAAATAAACCTTAAAATTCGCGCGAATATTAGGATACCAGTTATCACCGGCAATATATAATTGCTTTATTTTAGTCTCATTGTCGCGAATATAATCCAACACAATATCGCGATAAACATAGTCTTTCTTACAATTTATATTATTCCAACAACCGAAGAATATAAATTTGGAATGTCCTGTTATACTATTACACGTGTCATCTACAATGTCCCCTACGCTTTTCGCTTTTACACCTCGAAAGTCGCCATAGATAGTAGGTGTCATTCCTTCTTACACTTATACTTTATATGAATTTTAAATTAATTATATAAGGAATGTAATACGTCTCTTCGCATACTGTGTATGCCACCGTTCGCACAATATTTATCGTAAAACTTCGTATCAATCTCGTATGGTAGCGTTATGGATATATTGTCAGTAGACACATACCGCATCATATTTATCCACGATATCGTATTGTTGATCGCACGCTTTAAATTGCGAACGCCTTCCTCGTTCTCGCACGTCTCTATAATATGCGTAAGTACCTCGTCACTGAATAGTATATCCCCTTTCAGCAGGTTATATTGTACCAGTATTTCGGGTATGATATAGTCTTTTGCCAATATGAGTTTTTCTTGATTGTTATATCCTTTCACATTGATAACGATCATTCTATCTTTTAAAATCGGGTTGATAAGACTCTCGTCATTAAATGTGAACACGATCATTGAACGTGATATGTCCAGGTCAATTTCTTCAAAGTATCTGTCTGTAAATCGGTCATTCTGAACAGGGTCCGTAATATGAATTAACGTATTGATAATTTCTTGCCCTCTGTTTGTATTGGATACCTTGTCCAATTCGTCAAATAATAAAAGCGGGTTCATGATACCCGTCTTTATAAGCGATTCACATATCTTCCCATAGGTAGCACCCTCATACGTATACGAGTGTCCTCGTAAAAAGGACGAATCGTCCGTCCCACTCAATGATATAAACGCATTCGGATAATTAAGCGCATTACATATCCCCTCCTTAATCAATTTCGTTTTGCCTATTCCTGCGGCACCTTGGATCCCTATAATATACCCATTTGCTTTTGGAAACGATATTAACTGCGCCAATACGCGAACGATCTGCTCCTTCGCCTCCTTGTGTCCGTATATTTGCTCATTCATTCGCGCACGAATATTACTTAAAAACAAGCAGATCGCGTCGTTCCCGTCAGTATTCTTTACAGGAATTTTATAATATCGGTTAAAAGGCAATTCGTTCAATACACCCAACCAATTATTTATTTTGTGATATTCGCCAGATGTGCTTGACATACGGTTTAAACATTCTAATTTAAAAATAATACTTCGTTTGGTTCGTTCGTTCATTTCTAAATCTAATATTTTGAATCGCATCGGGACACGAAGAACCTTTTTACTCGCCTCTAATTTATCCTCTAAAATACTTACACTAGCCTTCTCTTTCTTTGTTAAAGAATTAAAGTAGTTCTTTTCGTCATTATTATATTTCTTATAAAAATTATATTTTATTTTTTTAATTATTTTCTTTGGTTTTTGCGGAATCCTTTTCAATATTAAAAACACACCTTGCTTATTTCGTGTATCTCTTGTATCTCGTTCATCTTCATCATGTTTATTAAAAAATCCGCCCGACGGTCGCATATCATCCTCATCATCATCATCATCATCATCATCGTCTTCATCATCCTCATCGTCTTCATCGTCTTCATATTCATCATCGTCTTCACTATATTCGTCGTCCTCTTCGTCCGCACCAGCGTCAACTTTCTTATCTGCTTTCTTCGTAGTCATTTACAATATATAAGTTATAACTTTTTATATAATTTATAAAAAAATAATGGATAAATGGATAACTAGAAACTCTTTGAAAATTCAGGACCCCAATATATATTTTTAAAGACCGTTTTGACGCGTCTATTCGCAGTAATGTAGTAATAGGATAAGATGATGATGAATATGATCATGAATATAAATATCATTAAAGATAGATATTTGTCGTCCGTAAGATAGTTAATATACATATTATATAACCCAACAAAGATGATCGCTGATATTAAAATCGTATTTAAATATAACTTGTTATTTTCTAACTCGTATTTGATTGAGTTAATGTTATTAACATTTTGATTTTTACTGTAGCCTAGGGTTTTATTCGTAAAACTCTTGTTTTCTTTGTCATTCGTTACAACCTCGGTAATCTCCTTGTAAAAATCAAAATTATCGGAAGCAGGAAGCGTAATAATTAGCTTTTCAAAATAACTTATAAACCGCGTATTTAATTTATTGATTTCACGATTTAACGTCGCTACTTTTTTTGGCATATAGGTTGCTGACACTGAATTACTCCCATAATCGTATGAAGTTGCAGCAATGTAACCAGCATTTCCCAACGCATATAATGGATTAGCACTAGCCACCGCAAATGTCTCTACGTATGTCATATTTGATATAAAATATATTACAAATAATAATATTATAACTCCCAAGCAAGATAAAGATACTGTTTTCACAATTTCTTTATCTACTTTAACAACATTTATAGCAACGAGGATTAATAGGATAATCGCCAATATGATATTGTATGCTAATATTTGTCTTTCTAAAAATATTTTTTTACTATTTTGGGTTTCATATATAGTGTTTTGACGCTCTACTTTGCTTGTCATAAATGCTATATCTTTTTCTAAATCATATATATCATTCCTTGTTGATATATATTTTGTCTTGTAAGAACTCGTATCTTTCATTTTAATTTCAAGAAAATCTTTAGCTGTACTGTATTTTGTGGCAGCTGAGAGATTAGCCGGTTTAGTTGATATAACGGTGCCATCATCTGTCCGATATACTTGCACAGATCGATCATTTAAGGGTATATCGGTATCGACAAACACCGCTTTTATTGTAATCTCAAATTCAGTTGGAACATCATCCTTTATACTTTCTATTTCGTAGGAATATTTGTTTAATCGATCGTATATTATACAATCACTTACTATTAAGTATTTATCTTTTAAACTATACAATGCACTAATTATAGATGGTTTTAACACCCTAATAATAACCTTATTATCCGTCGACGAATAAACTCTTGTCTGTTCTGCGTCTGTTACTCCTGAATTAGTTGTAATGACTAATCTATTATCTAATTGACTGTATGTTGATGATAAATCGTCTAATAAAAACGTTATTGTCTCATTAATCTCTTTAATAACAGTATCTAATCTCTCTATATTTTCATCGTTGGTTAATGTTGCTT
>Ga0209597_1001646_pt1 | contig 14486 bp, 11 predicted proteins | sample M_140625_MF_Meta_FD_187316 | JGI IMG/M metagenome (GOLD analysis project Ga0209597, IMG submission 187316) | Freshwater microbial communities from Lake Montjoie, Canada to study carbon cycling - M_140625_MF_MetaG (SPAdes) (version 2) | ecosystem: Environmental > Aquatic > Freshwater > Lake...
CAATACCAGTGTTTTGCATATCACCAATGTTAACCTGAGGTAAAGAAGAACCTACACCCACAACAGCAGGCGCTTGGTCTTGGAATAATAAACCTTCGATTGTTTTTTTGTACCAATCAAAACTTATTTCTAATTTATTATTTAAAACAGTGGCTTCAAAACCAAAGTCTAATGTCTTACTCTTCTCCCAACCTGTACTTAAGTTACCTAAGTTAGTTGCATAGAAGCCCATAACTGTAGTATTAGAAGTACCGTTTAAGTCATAGTAAGAAGATCCACCACTACCACCATAAAGAGTGTATTGGTTTAATGGACCTACGTTCGCGATAGAACCTTGAAGACCATAGCTACCACGTAATTTTAATGTATTGATAAACTTAACATTCTTGAAGAAATCTTCTTGAGAAACTACCCAAGCAGCAGAAGCTGACCAGAAGTTACCATGTTTTGTGTTTGGTCCAAATACAGAACTACCATCATAACGATCAGTTAAACTTACTAAGTATTTATCTCTAAAACCGTAATCGACTTTAGCTAAAACTGAATTAGTAGTTGTTTTGTATAAGTTAGAATAGTTGTTTTGTCCAATTGGAGAACCTGTATTTAAACTTAAGTAGTTTAAATCATCAGAGAAATAGTTAACTCTAGAACCACCCACTTGACGGCCTTGTACTTTTAATGCTTCATAACCAACCAAAGCGTTTAATCTATGGTCTTTTTTGAAAGTATTAGAGTAGCTTAAAGTGTTTGTGAAGTTCCAGTTATTATTGTAACCACTGTACTCACCGTATCCATTAGAAGAACCATTTTCAGCATTCTCATAAGAACGGTAGTTATGATAGAAACCATAATAGTTATCTAAGTTTCCACCAAATACTGTTCTTGCAGTAAAGTTTTTCGCGAAGTCAACTTCTGCGAACACATTACCTTGCATTTGCCAGTTATGGTTTACGTTATCTTTTGAACGTACTTGGTTGGCAACAGGGTTAGAAGAGTTACCTAAGTTACTACCTGCAGTACCACCAAATCCTCCACCTGCATCATATACAGGGATGATTGGTTGTTCCCATGCAGTGTTGTTTACAGCATTACCCTCTTGGTTGTTACCAATTCTTGGGTTAGACTTGTAGAACAATTGTAAGTTTTCACCAATACGGATATTGTTTTTGATATTCCAAGTAGTGTTAGCTCTCATTGAGTAACGCTTCAAGTAAGTATTTAACAAAGTACCTTTTTGATCAAAATAGTTTAAAGAGAATAAGTAAGAAGATTTCTCTTGTGCACCAGATGCAGTAATTGAATGACTTGTCATAGGAGCTGGGTCAAACAATTCATCCCACCAATCAGTACCTTTCTTATTCGCAGGAACGATTAAGTAAATTGGACCTTTAGAATAGTTGTTGTTGTATAATGCAAGGTTAGTTGCAGGATCAGAAGCAGAAACACCTGATTTAGAACCCGCCTTAATGAAGTCAGGTAATACAGCAACTTTACCAGTTCCGTATTGACCAGATGATACGTTACCTTGAGCATCAACTTGTCCTGAGTTCTTTGCAGCTAAGAAAGCTAAATCAGCCATACCTTGAGGATCCAATTTGTTCCAAACGTTTCCTGTTTTTGGTACTTGAATACCAGTATAAGAATCGTAAGAAATAGTTGGTTTTCCTTTACCTCTTTTAGTTGTTACAATGATAACACCGGCAGCACCACGAGCTCCGTAAATAGCTGCTTGACCATCTTTCAATACTTGAACTGATTCGATGTCGTTTGCAGATAAGTTACTGAAAGAACCTAGATCACCAGGTGCAGATTGAACTCCGTCCACAATTACAAGTGGAGTAGCGTTACCAAAAGATGTGATACCACGAATAAACACGGCACTTCCTTCTCCTGGGCTACCAGAACCGATGATAGTTACACCAGATGCTTGACCTTGTAACATTTGTTCTGCAGTACCAGAAGGAACTGCTTTCATGTCTTTTACACTAACTACTGATACAGAACCAGTAATTTCTTTTCTTTTCTGAGCAGTGTAACCAGTAACCACAATTTCATTTAATTGAGAAGATTCCTCAGTTAAAGAAACTTTGATTGAACTTTGTGTTCCAGCAACAGAAACTGTTTGATTTGTAAAACCAACAGATTTTACAGTCAAAGTAACGTTACCAGAAGCATTAACAGTGAATGAACCATCTTCGCTAGCGATAGCAGAGACCTTTTGTCCATTAACCGAAATAGTAGCACCAGCAACGGCTTTACCGTCTGTAGCTGAAACTACTTGTCCTTTGATGGTTCTTGTTTGCGCAGACGCAACAAGGCCCAATAATAACAAAGGAACCGTAATTAAACGTAGAAATTTTCGCATAGTGTTCGGGTTTGATTTTAAAAATTTAATACAATCGTAACCCAATAATATAACAGTTTCTTAACATCAACAACTGTTTAACTCACTTTTTTTGAACATTTTATTAAAATATGTTATTAGTACACTAACTATTATTAGTAGGTGTGTATAATTTACACATACAGCAGGTTAATTTCATTAGTTTTTTGGGCATTTTTGGGCTTTTTTGATAGAACTAAGTCTAAAAATTTGAATTTAGTCTCATTTTTAATTTTTCCCTATCTTTTCTGTGGATGAAAACAAATTTTGAAAATATGAATTGGAGGCTTGAATTATTAGGTGATCATGCACTTGTTTTTTCATTAGAAGAAAAAATGAGCGAAGAAATTATAGAAAAAATAATGGCGCTCAAAAAAAGTATTGAAGCATTTCATTTTGATTTTATTAAAGAATTAATTCCCTCCTATCATACACTTAGTTTGGTGTATGATATAAATTTATTTTATGAAAATGAAATAGCAGCCATACATAATCATTCCATTACCGATTTTGGAAACGCTATGTTAACAGCATTCAACAGCGCTGCTACAAATAGTACCATAAAAAATGCTACAGAAAAAATAAAAGCGAATAATAATTTAATTGAAAATAATAGTTTCACAGATCGAGAAAAAATAATTCGAATTCCCGTTTGTTATGATGAACGCTTTGGTATTGATTTAGAAAATATTATTTCAAAAAATAAAATTTCTATTGAAGAAATTATAAAAATTCATACTGAAGAAACTTACCTAGTATACTGCTTAGGTTTTTTACCCGGATTTGCTTATATGGGTAAAGTAAATACAGCTATTCAAATAGCAAGGCATGCTACCCCTCGAAAAGAAGTATTTGCTGGAAGTGTTGGTATTGCTGGCATGCAGACGGGTATCTATCCCATGAATTCTCCTGGGGGTTGGCAAATTATTGGAAGAACACCCCTTAAAATTTTTGATAAAGACCCTGCTATATTAGGAAAATTAAGTGCAGGCAATCGCATCCAATTTTATCCTATTACTTTTGCTGAATTTGAAAAATTAAATGAATACAAATAATTTTTATGGCTATTAAAATTATAAAAAACGGTATTGCAGATACGATCCAAGACATAGGTCGCTATGGCTATCAGCATTTAGGTATTCAAGCGAATGGTTATTTAGATTATCAATCGGCGAGGCTGGCAAATACTATTTTAGGCAACCTTAAAGACTCCCCTGTTTTTGAAATTCATTTTCCGGCAAGTAGTTTTTGCTTTACGTGTAATTATACTATTTGTATAACTGGTGCTAATTTTGTGCCGGTACTGAATGAAAAAAGTATTGCTATAAACACCCCCATTGAAGTAAATCAAAATGATGTTTTACAATTTTTAAAACCATTAGAAGGAAGAGTTGCCTATATCGCTATTCAAGGAACCATAAAAGAAGAAGCCTGGTTAAATAGTCATAGTTATTTTGCAAACAGCATTCAAAAAGATGCGCAATTTGAATGGGTGGCAAGTCCCCCAATGAGTAAAAAAATGGTGCAGGATAATGAGACTAGTACTAGCCCCATTATGAATGAAATAAGAAGTCATGTATTTTCTACGGCCCCCTTACATTTCATTCCTGGCACCGCATGGAATGATTTAACAGAGGCCTCCCAAAAAGCATTCTTAAGCACTGAATATCATATTGGTATGCAGGCTAATAGAATGGGCTATCCCCTTAAGGGCGCTTTACTTCAGCTAAATAAACCCAACCAATACTTGTCGGCAGCCGTGACCAGGGGCACATTACAATTACTTCCTAATGGAGAGCTGATGGTTTTAATGGCTAATCACCAGACCATTGGAGGCTACGCTAATTTGGGTCAAATTATTTTGGTAGATTTACCTAGGCTTGCGCAAGCATCCAATCAAACAAGTATTCATTTTATGGAAACGACAGTTGATACTGCGCATAAATTATACCAACAATTTGAAAAAAAATTCATCCATAGATCTTAACTGCGACATGGGCGAAGGCATGGGCAATGAAGCTCAAATCATGCCCTATATAAGTAGTGCCAATATTTCATGCGGATTTCATGCTGGTAATTTAGATACACTGAAAAAAACAATTGAACTAGCCTTGCTACATAATGTGGCAGTAGGTGCGCATCCTGGCTATCCAGATAGAGAAAATTTTGGACGCGTTTCTCAAATGCTATCTCTTTTAGAAATGGCAGAACTTATTGCTGAACAAATTTATATTTTTGAAAAAGTAGCCATTCCTTTAGGTGCTAAAATGCATCATGTAAAATTACATGGCGCTTTATATAATGATTGTGCTAAAGATGCAGCCTTAAGTAAAATTTTTATTCAAACTATTCAAGCTATCGATTCCGATATTATTATTTACGGATTAAGTGGAAGTAAAACTATTCAAGAAGCAAAAAAATTAGGTCAGCCTTTTGCCAATGAAGTTTTTGCCGATAGAACTTATCAATTAGACGGACACCTTACTCCCAGATATTTAGAACATGCAATGATTCATGAAGTAGAAGAAGCTTGTAAACAAGTTTTAGAGATTGTACAAAAGCATCAAGTAAATACCATTCAAGGCGACCCCATTGAAATTGAAGCAGATACTATTTGCATTCATGGAGATGGCATTAATGCGGTTGAATTTGCAAAGGCCATACATACTAGTTTAAAAAATAATCAGATTGAAATTACACAAGCTTAATCAAGGCCGTCCCCTACCTTCCATGACAGGCCTGGGTTTAGGCGCTGCATTTTTAATGGCCAATTCTTCTATTGGGCCTGGTTTTTTAACTCAAACTTCTTTTTATACAGAACAATTATTAACCAGCTTTGGTTTTGTAATTTTAATTTCTATTATTTTAGATTTTGGTGCGCAAATAAATATTTGGCGTGCTATTACCTTAACTGGTATGCGCGCACAAGAAATTGCCAATGAAGTTTTTCCAGGACTTGGTCATCTACTTTCTATTTTAGTAATTCTCGGAGGCTTTGCTTTTAATATTGGCAATATTGCAGGTTGTGGACTAGCCTTAAATATTTTAACAGGTATAAGTTTTGCGAAAGGCGCTATTATAAGTGGTGTGGTGGCCATTATCATTTTTTGGATTCAAGAAATTGGAAAAATGTTAGACCAGCTTACTAAAATCTTAGGCATTATAAAAATTGGGCTTACTTTAATTATTGTTTACGCAGCCCACCCTCCTATCTTAGAAGCCGTGCACCATACTTTTATCCCAGAAAAAATTTCTCTACTAGCTATTGTAACTATTGTAGGAGGCACGGTGGGTGGCTATATTACTTTTTCAGGCGCGCATCGGTTAATTGATGCAGGCATCTCAGGCACAGAACATATTCAATTTGTTACCAAAAGCGCAAGCAGGGGAATTTTAATATCTTCTTTTATGCGCTATATTTTATTTCTTGCAGCAGTAGGTATTGTTAGCCAAGGAATTCATTTAGATAAAAATAATCCCGCTGCCACTATATTTGAATCGGCTGCAGGAAGATGGGGTTTATTTGTTTTTGGTATTGTTTTATGGAGCGCTGCTATCTCTTCTGTCATTGGCGCCTCTTATACATCTTATAGTTTTATAAAAAATACAAAAATTAAACTGCTCCAAAACGAGCGTAAAGTTATATCTGCATTTATTATTCTCTCTACTTCCTTATTTGTTATTTTAGGTAAACCTAAAGAGCTTTTGTTAATGGCAGGTTTAGTGAATGGATTTATTTTACCATTTGCCTTAGCTATTATGTTAATTGCAGGAAGAAAATTACCCATCTTAAAACAATTTAAATACCCACTATGGATTGAAATGATGGGTTGGATGGTGGTGCTCATGATGGGCTCGATGAGTGTATTTGCCTTAATAGAACAACTTGGGTAAACAGCAGCTTAGTTTCTTTCAGTACTTCCTTGGTCTAGCATATCCATCTTATTTTCCTTGGGCTTGATACCAAAATTATAACGCAGCGAAAGGCCCAATCTTCTTGTATCTGACTCTCTATACCCTGTTGCATTCTGTGTACCTTGCTTTAATACAAAATTATTTTTATTGGTAAATAAGAAGTCATTGTAGCTAGCAGTAATAGTTAATTTTTTCTTTAAAAATTGTCTGTTGATAGTAGCGTTCAATGTACCAAAATCAGATAACTCATAAAATTGTTGCTGGCCTTTGAATCTCCAAAAACCATTCAGTGTCATGGTTGATAGTCCATCTAACTTAAAGGATTGAAAAGTAAATACAGACCAAGTGCCTCTATTAAACATAATGGGCTTGCCCTCATAAAATCCATTATAGTTATTTCTATTGTACTGTGTTCCTAATACTGCAAAAAACTTTTTACCTGGAGGAATAACTCCAATGACTCTAAAATAGGTTTCTCTGCTTTTACCTAAATTATCATAGGTACGGTAACTCACCTGTTTATTAGTAGGCGACTGATACACCACATTGGTAAAGATATCAGTGGTTTCATTTACCCCGTAGGCAAATAAAGGCTTGTCGTCCACACTAATATTAGCTTCATAGTTACTGGTGAACTGAGGCTTTAAATTAGGATTACCCACTTCATATAAAAATGGATCGATGTATTTAGCAAAGGGGTTCAAATAATCATAGGAAGGTCTGCTAATGGTTTTTCGATAGACTAAAAACCCACGCAGTTCATGGTTCATAATCATTAAAATCTTACGACTTAAATACACATAAGGGAAAGCGTCCGTTCTATTGACTGAAAAAGTAGTATCCTTTGGAATAAATTGATGCCCCTGCATAATAGTTTGCTCTAGTCTTGAACCTACTTTTAAAACTACAGGTCCCCATGTTTTAGATCCTTGTAAATAGGCTGCATTAATTTGTTCTGTATAATTAAAGCTGCTGGTACGAAAGGGATCGGGTGCTTTTAAACCCCCAGTATTTTTAGTATAATTAGATTTATTATTAAAATTTAAAACAGATGTTTTAACGCCCGACTCAACATTAATACCTCTTAATTTTTTTCTAATATCGGACTGATAAGTAAAATAATTTCTATCATTACCAAAATTACCCTCACCCCCAGTACTGGTATTTCTGGATAGTAATACATTAGCATAATTTTGATCGGTACTACTATTAGAGAAATTAAAAGAGACATCATTCACCCATTCTCCACCTACCGTGTCTAATTTTAATTTCACTCTAAAAGACTGATTCATAAAATTATTCTTACCCTTATTATTTACATAAGATTGTAAATTTCCAGTGTTTTGATTTATAGAGAGCTGACGTAAAAAAGACAGGCTATTCGTAGTATTGTCAAATTTATTTTGACTCATTCTACCATCATAATTGAGTTCCCATTGTTCTTTAATCGTTTTTCCAAATCCATAACCCAAATTCACTGAATGATTAGGCGAGACCGCACTTGCTTCTTGTCTTAATATAGAATCAATGGAAAGTATTCTATCTGAATTAGTAATAGTATAGTTATTGTTATTGCTATACTGCGCGTTTACATAAGAACTTAATTTATCGTTATTATTATTCAAATTAAATCCTATGAATTGATTACCATATACACCTTGCGAAAAACCTGTATTCACCGACCCATTAATACCAATTTTCACCCCTTTCATAAGAATAATATTCACTAGTCCTCCTCCACCAGAGGCATCGTACTTTGCAGAAGGTGTTCTTATTAATTCAATTTTTTGAATGGCATTAGGCGGTAAACTTTTTAATAAAATGGCAATATCTGCAGCGCTCATTTTTAAATCGCGTCCATTAATTTGCACCCCTGCAGGAGAGAGTCCATTTAAATAGATATTACCATCTTGATCAATAAAAATACCAGGTACTTTCTCCACGGTTTCATAAGCATTGGTTGAACTAGCAGCTAATGCCTCAGGATCTACCACTGACTTATCATCTTCTTGACGAATTAAAGCCTTCGTTGATCTTACCACCACTTCATTTAATTGTGTTGGGTCTTCAGTAAGTTTAATAGCTATAGAACTCTGATCATTGATGAAATAATCTTTACTGAACTTCTTATATCCTATAGCCGATACTTTAATTGTATAACTAGCTTTTGCTCCTAAATTTACTTTCGTAATGCCAATACTATCGGTAATGGTATTGGTAATTTTGGTGCTATCAATTTTATGTAGAATAGAAATATTTGCAAAACCCACAGGATTATTTTTAGCATCTACTACTTTAATTAAAAGCGCAGGCTGTTGCCCCATTGAAAATAGGGTGATACTTGAAAATAATAAAATGAAGGAAAGCCTGAATATAGAAGGCATTGAAAAAAATAAATTAAAATGTGGAGAATAGCGGGTTCGAACCGCTGACCTCTTGCATGCCATGCAAGCGCTCTACCAACTGAGCTAATTCCCCTATTGAATTAAACGCTAAATTTCTCCTTTACCGTCTAACCAAAGTTTAACTGCTTCTGTGGTAACCGATTTTGGACGCTCTAATGGGAAGCCTAATGCTCTGTCCCATGTTAAACTTGCCAAAACCCCTAAGGCTCTACTTACTGCAAACAAGACTGTGTAAAATTCGTATTCAACAATACCATAATGTACTAATAAAGCACCACTATGTGCATCCACATTCGGCCAAGGATTTTTTACTTTCCCTAATGACTCTAAAATAGGTGGCACCGTTTCATAAATTTTCCAAACCGTATTCACGAGTTTATCATCTGCTAAATGTTTTTTACCAAATTCCATTTGTGCTGTAAAACGAGGATCGGTTTTTCTTAAAACCGCGTGGCCATAGCCTGGTACTACTTTTCCTTCCGCTAAAGTTTTTTTAACATAGTCTGCAATTTGAGCGGCTGTTGGTTCATCAGAACCAATGGCTTCTTGCATTTCAAAAATCCATTTGATTACTTCTTGATTCGCTAATCCGTGCAATGGACCTGCTAAACCATTCATACCTGCAGCATAACTTAAATAAGGATCGCTTAATGCAGAACCTACTATATGTGTAGTATGTGCAGATACATTACCCCCTTCATGGTCTGCATGAATGGTCATGTATAATCTCATTAATTCTTTAGTGCTTTCATCTTCAAAGCCCATCATATAGGCTAAATTACCTGCCCAGTCTAATAAACCATTCGGGTGAATATGTTGGTTGTTCTTATATTTTCTTCTATAGATATAAGCAGCTACTCTTGGTAAACGTGCAATTAAGTCCATTGAATCGTCGTAAGTATATTGCCAGTAATCTTTTTTATTCACACCCTTGGCATAGGCTTGCGCAAATTTAGATTCTGTTTGCAAAGCCATTACCGCTGCCACATACATAGTCATGGGATGACTGTTTATAGGAAAGGCATCTATTACATCAAATACATGTGAAGGCACATGACTTCTTCTTTGCCAATTACTCGTCACTTTTTTAACATCTCTTTCTGCAGGTAATTCTCCAATCATCATTAAATAAAACAAACCTTCTGGTAAGGGTTCATCACCATTGGGTGCTTTTGGCAATTTTGCTTGTAATTCAGGAATGCTATAACCTCTGAAGCGAATTCCTTCTTGTGCATCTAATAAACTTGTTTCTGTAACAAGGCCCGTGATACCACGCATACCTTGATAAGCCTGCGATAAGGTTACTTCACCAATTTTTTTATCGCCATGTTCTTTGATTAATTCTTTAATCTCCAAAATAGCTGCATCTGCTTTAACGCTAAACCTGTCTTTAATTTCTTCCATAACCTAAATATTGTGATTGAAAACGTTTAAATTTCGGCACAAAGTTAACTCAAAAAAAGGTTTACTTAGCTGCTTTTTTGTACAAATAATATACCACCCATACAAAAATAATATTGGGTATCCAGGCAGCCAATAAGGGGGGTAAATTACCCTTGGTAGAGAAGATAGTGGAGAATCTATCGGTAATGATGAAAACGGCTGCAATAATGAAGCCTAGTGCTAGGTGGGACCCAGATCCGCCCCTCACTTTATGGCCCGCAATAATGGCCCCAATGAGCGTTAATAATAATACTGTAATGGGGGTGGCGTCCCTCCTATATCTTTCAATTTTTAATTCGGGTAAGACCTCCGACCCTCTAATTTCTTCCAATTTAATTTGTTTAATCAATTGAGGAGTGGTTAACTTATCCTTGGTGTATTTATCTTTCTCTAAATCAAATGGTAGAAAACCAAATTTTTTATGCATAGAGGAAACATAATTTATCTGCTCTCTATTATTAAAAACTTTTCTTTCTATCACTTCTGCTAATGCCCATTGTTTAGTTATCGTATCCCATAAAATAGTTTCTGCTCTTAAATTATAATTTACTTTATCTCCTTCTACTTTATAAATAAAGAAATTATTTCCTCTTTTAGCTGCGGTATCGTATCCATAAATACCAGCGTAAGTAAAGGAGTCTACTTTAAAATAAATATCGGTAGAACCTTGTATTAATGCATTGTAACTTGAATGGGAATCGACATAGGCGGCTTCAAAACTTCCTCTAATAATATTAGCCTTCGGTATAAAATATAAATTCGATATCCATAAAAACAATCCTAAGAATACACCTCCAATCCAATAAGGCCTTAACCATCTATTATAAGATGTGCCGCTAGCAAGTATGGCAATAATTTCAGTTTGACCTGCCATTTTAGAAGTAAAAAATATAACTGCTATAAAAACGAATAAAGGAAATAATAATGCAATGATATGCGGAATGAAGCCAATATAGTAATGGGTAAAAATTTCTGATGCAGAAAAACCAGAGCGTACAAAATCATCTGTCTTTTCACTTCCATCAATTACTACTGCAATAACAGCAAATAAAAAGATAGAGAAAAAGAAAACTTTTAAAAACTTATTTAATATGTACCAATCTATTTTTTTCAAATGATCTTATTAATTACTTTTTTTAATCTTGATAAAGGGCTTTATAACCTTTTACTTATTTGAGCCACCATTGTTTTTTTCCAACTAGTATAGTCGCCTGCTATAATATGCTCTCTCGCCTGCCCCACTAACCAAAGATAAAAAGATAGGTTCTGAATACTGGCTAATTGCAAACCTAATATTTCATCAGCCATAAATAAATGGCGCATATAAGCCTTCGTATAGTATTGACTCATTTCATTAGGAATACCCGGATCCAACGCAGAGAAATCGCTGGCCCATTGTTTGTTTTTAATATTAATAACACCTTGAGAAGTAAATACCATTCCGTTGCGACCATTACGTGTGGGCATGACACAATCGAACATATCTACACCTAAATCAATGGCTTCTAAAATATTCCACGGCGTACCCACACCCATTAAATACCTTGGCTTATTCACTGGTAAATTTTCACAACATAATTGTGTGAAATCATATAGTTCTTGTTCCGACTCTCCCACACTTAATCCGCCAATGGCATTACCCACTGCATTTTTTGAACTAATATATTCGCAAGATGCTTTTCTTAAATCGGCATAAGTACCTCCTTGCACTATGGGAAATAAATTTTGCGTATGGCCATATAAATCGGGCGTTTCTGCTAACCTATTAAAGCATTTGTCCAACCACAAATGGGTTAGATCCATACTCTTTTGCACATATTCATATTCGCTAGGATAAGGCGGACATTCATCAAAAGCCATGATAATATCTGCACCAATACTTCTTTGAATATCCATTACTTTTTCAGGACTAAACAAATGCTTGCTGCCATCAATATGCGATTGAAATAAAACGCCCTCTGGTTTAATTTTTCTATTCGATGCCAATGAAAAAACTTGATAGCCGCCACTATCGGTTAAGATAGGTCGGTCCCAACCCATAAAACGGTGTAAGCCACCAGCAGCCTCCATTACTTCTGTTCCTGGTCGTAAATAAAGATGATAGGTATTGCCTAAAATAATTTGCGCGTTGATATCTTTTTTAAGTTGCTGTTGTGTAACTGCCTTTACAGAACCAATGGTTCCAACAGGCATGAATATAGGGGTCTGAATTTCACCATGGTCGGTGGTAATAGTACCTGCCCTTGATGCCCCTATTTTGCTTTGATATGCTAAGTTAAATTGAAGTGCCGCCATGGCGCAAAGGTAAGGTCAAATGGGCTATTTTTCCACATTCAATCTCCGACTGAAGTAGTTGAAGGCGCATGCTATACTTTTGTATCATGTTAACTAACCTTCCACTATCAAACATATTGATAGGCAGTTTTATAGGCGTCATTGCCCTGCAGCTGTTTTATTATCTATACTTCTTTCTGAGATTAGCTATTTATAAGAAGCCCGAAAAGGCAACACATATGGAACACCCTATTTCAGTGGTCATATGTGCAAGAGATGAAGCCGCTAATTTAGCTAATAATTTACCGGGTGTTTTAGTACAGCAGTATAACACCACCCATGAAGTAGTTTTAGTAAATGATAATTCAGAAGATGAAACAAAATATTTATTAGAAGAGTTTAAAAAATCTTTTAAGAATTTAAACCCGGTTTTACTTTCTCAAGAAGCTAAAATGATTAATGGGAAAAAATTTCCTTTATCTATTGGTATTAAGTCAGCTAAAAATGAAACCTTACTACTAACCGACGCCGACTGTGTGCCTGCAAGTGAACATTGGATGCGACTTATGCAAGATGGTTATGACGAGGGTATTGAAATTGTACTAGGCTATGGTGCTTATAAAAAGAAACCAGGCTTAATTAATAAGCTCATTCGTTTTGAAACTTTTCAAACCGCCTTACAATATTTTTCTTATGCCTTAGCAGGTATGCCTTATATGGGTGTGGGAAGAAATTTATCTTATAAGAAAGACGTTTTCATTCGCAACAAGGGATTCTCTTCTATTAATCAAATGCCCAGTGGTGATGACGATTTATTTATTAATCAAGTGGCCAATAAACACAACACCGCCATTGTCATTGATAAAGATGCGCATACTTTAAGTGAACCAAAGACTAGCTTACACGATTGGATGAATCAAAAATACAGGCATTATACCACTAGCAAGTATTATAAATTATCTCATGCTACCCTACTTGCTTTTTATGCCATTAGTCAGTTTTTAGTATACCCTATTTTAATTACTGCTTTAATACTGACCAAAGAATACATACTATTAGCTTCTTTATGGAGCATTAGAATGCTTATACAAGGAACTATATTAAGAAGTACAATGAAAAAACTAAACGAGCTAGACCTATGGCCTTGGTTTATTTTATTTGATTTTTGGTCTATCTTCTATTATTTATTTACCTTGCCTAGCGTATGGAAAGCCCCACAGAAAAATTGGAATTAATTACCAAATACTTTGCCGATTTCACGCCAAAGCAATTAAGTCAGTTTGAAGCACTTGAGCCTGCTTACAAAGAGTGGAACAGTCAAATTAATGTAATCTCTAGAAAAGATATTGATCATATTTACTTGCATCATATTTTGCATTCATTAAGTATTGCAGCTATTGCCGAGTGGGAGAAAGGCACACAGGTAATTGATATTGGCTGTGGGGGTGGTTTTCCTTGCGTGCCATTGGCTATCTTTTTTCCAGAAGTGCAATTTTTAGCAGTAGATAGTATTGCCAAGAAATTAAAAGTAGTAGACGCTGTTTGTGAAATAGCGGGTATTAAAAATATTACCACTAAACATACGCGCGTAGAAGAAATTAAGAATAAAAAATTCGATTACGCCATTAGTCGCGCAGTGGCGCCTTTAAAAGATTTATGGAAATGGGCCGGACCTATTTTACATAAAAAGCCGGATCAAGCCAATGCATTGATTTGTTTAAAAGGTGGGGACTTGCACCAAGAAATTTTTGAAAGTGGGCTTCGTCCTAAAATGATGTCTATTCATGACATTTTCCCAGAAGCTTATTTTGAAGAGAAGTTTATTATACAAGTTAAGAAGCCTTAATTATTTCCTCTCACTCTCTCTCTGCGCATGCTCGAAAGTTCGTTCGATAAGATAATTAAGGCTTCCCATTTAATATCGTAACACTAATTAGTCATTACTTCTATTAATATAACCGTTGAATTTGCTGAAGAAAGAAAGAAACTATGAGTGAACTTCGAATCATAGCGTTAAGAAAATGAAATTTTACAGCGTTAAAAAATTGTGCATGTTTGAGCGAAGC
>Ga0209597_1001649_pt1 | contig 14472 bp, 12 predicted proteins | sample M_140625_MF_Meta_FD_187316 | JGI IMG/M metagenome (GOLD analysis project Ga0209597, IMG submission 187316) | Freshwater microbial communities from Lake Montjoie, Canada to study carbon cycling - M_140625_MF_MetaG (SPAdes) (version 2) | ecosystem: Environmental > Aquatic > Freshwater > Lake...
GGACTTTCGCACCGTGCCATACGTCACGCGCCGCGGCGCGGCCCTCACGACGCGGGCGACGTTTGTCGTCGAAGCGGGGCGGCCGCAACTCAACCGCGCCTGAGCGCAGCTTATGTTTCCCATGAAAATCTATTCCTCGTTGGTACGAAGCGGCATTCGCCGGATTCGCCTTTCAGCCATTGGTCTCGGACTCTCAGCGGCACTGGCGCACGCCGGCGATCTCGTCGGCACCGTCACCGCTGCGCTCGACAGGGGCGCGTTGCCCGGTGTATCGGTGACAGTCGTCGAAAAGGGTCTGACCGAGTCGACGGACAGTGGCGGACGTTTCCGTTTCGCGGGGCTGCCCGCAGGGAGCTACACGCTCAACCTGCGCTTTGTCGGCTATGAACCCAAGACCGAGACGGTGAGCGTGCCGGCGACCGGCGTAAACTCCGTCGCGCTCCAACTCGGTGCGGAAGTCCTCCGGCTGGACAAGCTCGTCGTCGAAGGTTTCCGCGAAGGCCGTTCGCGCGCGCTCCAGCAAAAACAAAACCGGACAAATATCGCCGACATCGTCTCGGCTGACGCGCTCGGAAATCTCCCGGACCGCAATGTGGCGGAAGGTATTTCCCGTCTGCCGGGCGTGAACCTGTCCCTCGATCAGGGCGAGGGGCGCTACGTAAGCATCCGCGGGGTCGAGCCCAACCTGAATCAAGTGCTCATCGACGGTGCGACGATGGCCGCGCCTGGCGGGACGCGCCTCGGTCGCGCGGTGCCACTCGACACATTGGGTGCGGGACAGATTTCCCAGATCGAAGTGATCAAGAGCGTGACGCCCGACTTGGACGCCAACGCCATCGGCGGCACGATCAACATCAAGACGGCGAGCGCCTTTGATCATCGCGAGCGTTTCATCGCCGGCTCGGTCTCGGGTAGCCGCAATGCAACCACCGGAAAAAACAATCCGGAGTTTCAGCTCACCTCGAGCGACCTCTTTGGCGCTGGGAAAAACTGGGGGCTCGCGGCGAGTTTCAGCTATGACAAGCGCGACTTCGAAAATCACTGGGTGCAGGCCGCTTGGAGTCCGTTCACTTACAATGGCGCGCAGATCTACCTGCCCAACGACTACGAGATCAAACCGGACTCGGGCAGTCTCAAACGCGGTGGGGTGAGCCTCAACCTCGAATACCGGATTGACGACGGCACGCAGGTTTTCGTCCGGCCGAGTTTCTCCGGCGCGCGGTCCTTCCAGAATCGGTTTGAGTCGATTTTCACGACGACCACGACACCCGCCGGCGTGAGTCTGACCTCGGCCACGACCGGCACATTTACCGGCTCGGGCACACGCACGGAGCGCCGCGAATTCCGCATCCTCATCGACCAGAGCCTACTCAGCGTCTCGACGGGCTTCAAGAAGGCGCTGGGGTACTTCACGCTGGAGCCGATGCTGAGTTTCTCCGGAGCGAAGGAAGATCGCGGCTATTTCAACGTCCGCCAGTTTCGCAACAATGCCGGCGGCACCGGGCCCATCACATTTGACCTCGGGTCGTTTGTCGCGCCGCGCTGGGACGTCGACCCGGCCAGCGACACGCCGGGGAAATATTCGCTGCGGACCACGCGTGACGACACGGGACTGGTGGATGAAGCGACGTTCACGGCGAAGACCGATCTGCGCTGGGATACGGATCGTTTGCTGGGCCCTCCCGGTTTCCTGAAGACGGGCTTCAAATTCACCCAGCGCGCCCGCACTGCCGATTTGAATTCCGCGCGCCTGATTCCCGTTGGGGCGTGGAATCTTGGCGCAGTCGGAGTGTTGCCCGAGGTGCGGGTCTACGCTGACCGCTACTCGAGCGGCTTTCGCCTCGATTGGGACAAGACCAACGCGTTTATCGCCGCCAATCCCGCCCTCACGACATTCGATGCCGCCGCTTCTGCCGCCAACTCCATCGAAGACGACTACGACATCGACGAGTACATCTATGCCGGATACGCGATGGGCAGCCTCAAGCTCGCGCGTCTCACGCTGATGGCTGGGGCGCGCTGGGAGCGCACTGATGGCACGATCCGGGCGGTCGAAGCGCGGACGGTGGCCGGCGCAGTGGTCGGACGATTCCCAAAGTCAGGCACGACGGCCTACGACAAATTCCTGCCTAATTTGCAGGCGGTTTACCGGTTTACTCCGGAGGTGCTGCTGCGCGGAGCGCTGACGCAGACGATCGGTCGCCCGGCCTACGAGGATGCGCGGCCACTCGCGCAGTTCCGCTACGACCCGCTGGGCAACGCCGCGCTCAATCCAGCGTTTCCGAACACCGGCACGGTCTCCGTGGGAAATCCGCAACTCTCGCCGTATGACTCGGGCAACGCGGATCTGTCCTTCGAGTGGTATCTGAAAGGTGGCGGACTGCTCTCGGCCGCGTATTTCCACAAGAGCATCGACGATCCGATTTACTCCTACGCGGAGACGCAGCAAAACGTGACCTATAGCGGAGTTGCCCTGCAGCGGCTCGATCTCACGAGTAAACGCAACGCGGACAGTGGGAAAATCTCTGGCGTGGAACTCGCGGCGTATGTGCCGTTCCGGTTTCTGCCCTCGCCCCTCGATGGCTTTGGTCTCGATGCGAATCTCACGCGGATCAATTCGAGCGTGACGATCCCGACTCGGCGAGGCGAAGACCTCCCGTTCTTCCGCCAGCCCAGCAAGATTTCCTCGGTGACATTTTTCTATGAAAAATATGGCTTCTCCGCCCGGGTGGGTTGGACCTACGCCGATGAACAGATCTACACCCTCGGGTCTGCGCCGCTCAGCGACATCTACCGGAAAGCCCGCGGACAATACGACGCACAGCTGCGCTATCGGTTCAACACGCACTATGCGGTCACGGCGTCGGTGCGGAATCTTACTCGGGAGCCGGAGCAATTTTCCTTTGGCATCCGTTCGCTCGTGCAATCGAGCCGCCTGCTTGACCGCGACTATCGGTTGGGCGTCAACTTCAACTATTGATGAAACTCCCGACCGCTCTTTATTTACTGGCTCTAGCGTCGGCGGTCACGACCGATGCGGCGGAAAAGGCCGCGCCCGTCACGGAGACGATTTCACCGCCGATCGGGCAGCTCACGACGCCCGGCTGGCGTTACGAGGAGTTGCGGCGGTTCAAGGCGCCGGAGGCGGGGCAGGGGGTGGCGGTGGATCGCGAGTTTTTCTACGCGATCAACAATCATACGATCGGGAAATATCGGAGGACGACGGGCGAGCGCGTCGCGGGCTGGGAAGGCGGCGCGGGTGGCGAGATCATCCACCTCAACGCCGGTTTTGTGCGCGAAGGGCGGATCTATGGCGTGCACTCGAACTACCCAGGCGTGCCGATGTTGAGTTCGTTGGAGTTCTTCGACACCGCGACGCTCAAGCACGTGGGTTCGCACAGTTTCGGACGCATGGACGGTTCGTTTACTTGGCTGGACCGTTCGACCGAGCTCACGGCGGGCCGCGGGAATGGACCGGCGGCGGGGCGGTGGATTGCGTGCTTTGTGCATTATGGAAATCGCGCAGCGGAGCCGAATCGGGACGCCACGTGGACGCAGATCATCGCGCTGGACGACGAGTGGCGCCGGACGGCGGGATGGGCCTTGCCCGCGGAACTGATCGCGCGCTTTGGCGGACGCGGCTTCAGTGCATCGGGCGGTGCGTTTGGGCCGGGTGGATTTCTTTACCTCACGGGCCACGACAATACGGAGCTCTACGTGATGGAATTTCCCCAGGCGGGATCGGTGATGAAGTGGATTGCGACCATTCCGTTTCCCTCCGAGGGGCAGGCGTTTTGTTGGGACCCGCATGAGGCGGGGGTGCTGTATTCGGTTTTGAAGCGGACGAAGGAAGTGATCGTCGGGCGGGTGACGCGGCCGTAAGGGGGCGAAAACGCGGAGGAACTCGCCCCTGGGAACGGGCGGTTCACACCGCCAAAAGGCGGATTCGTCCCATGGGCGTTGGCCGGCGGGCTCATTCGGAGCTTTTTTGCGCTGTGAATCACCCCCGCGCCTCTTTCCGCCCGGTTGCCGAAACGTCCGCCAATGCCGAGGCATTGGTGGCCCAGGAGAAGGCGGAGTTGAACGATCTGGTGCTGCGTGCCCAGCGCAACGAGATGGCGGCGCAGTCGGAGCTGGTGCGGCGCTACACGGTGCGCATCTCGGCGTTTGTGCGGCCGATTCTGCTGCAACCGAGCAGCGTCGAGGATGTCGTCCAGATGGTATTCATTAAAATGGTGCGCCGGTTGACGATGTTGCGTGATCCGGCGGTGTTCGAGTCGTGGTTGTTTCGGCTATCGCGGAACACGGCGGTGGATTTTCTGCGGCGGCGGCGTTGTCGGCCGACCCTGGTGTCGGACGATATCGAGTTTGAGCGGGCGCCGGACACGAGCAGCGAGCAGTCGGTGGCGGAAATCATGGAGGCGCTGGCCATCGCTTTGACGCAGCTGAGCCCGAAAGACCGAAATTTGGTGACGATGATCGTGGAGGGGAACAGCTACCAAACCGTGGCGGCCCGCGAGGGGTTGACGGTGGGTGCGGTGAAAGTGCGACTGAACCGCGTGCGGCCATTTTTGCGCGTGAGCGTCGGCGCGGCGGTCGGGGTGCGCGTGGGTGCGCCGACGGGTGGGAAGTGGCGGGAGCCGGCGCGGGCGCGGATGGCGGTGGCGGCGTAGCGGGGGGAACCCGGCCGGCGGCATGGTCTACAGCGGAGGACGGGCGTGGGCGAGCTGCGGCCCTAGGCGAATTTTAGGCGCTCTTGGAGCTCGCGGACGCCGCGGGTGAGGGGGATGCGGGCGCCGGTCGTGAGGACAACGACGTGTTCATCATTGAAGGTGGGTTCTACTTCACGGATGCGATCGAGGCGGGCGAGGGCGGAGCGGTTGAGGCGGAAGAACTCTTTGGGCGACACCTGCGCTTCAACGGCGGCGAGCGTTTCGCGGAGGACGAAATTTTCTTTGCCGGCATGCATCACGACGTAGTTGCCGGAGGCTTCGATCCAATCGATGTCCGTCACCTTCACGAAGCGCGTGCGGTCGCGGTCTCGCACTGAAAAACGAGTGACGGGCGCGGGCGCAGCGTCGGGGGTTTGGCGGGATTCGAGGAGCGCGAGGAGGCGAGCCGTGGCGTCGTCGGTGGAGCTTTTTTTAACGAGTTGCTCGCGGGCGCGCTCCAGGGCCGCGCGGAGCCGGGCGGGCTTGAAGGGCTTGAGGAGGTAGTCGAGCGCGTGGACCTCGAAGGCGTTGACGGCGTGTTCGTCGAAGGCGGTGACGAAGATGACGACGGTGGGTTTTTTCTCCAGCTCACGCAGGACGGCGAGGCCGGTCAGCTCGGGCATTTGGACATCGATGAAAAGGATGTCGGGGAGGCGCTCGCGCAAAGTGGTGAGGGCGGAGCGGCCGTCGCCGCATTCACCAATAATCTCGATGTCGGGCTCGGTGGCGAGGAGCGTGCGGATGCGCTCGCGGGCGAGCGGCTCATCGTCGACGATGAGGACGGTGAGTTTCATGCGGGGGCGACGGTGTTCGCGACTGAGCGCTCGGTGAGGAAGGGCAACACGATCTCGACGCGAACGCCGCCCGCAGGAGGAGACATGAGTGCGAGGCGGGCGCGGCCGTGGTGGAGGGCGCGGAGGCGTTCGGTGGAATTGGAGAGGCCGATGCCTTGGCGCGCGGTGCGGGCAGCGGGCGTGGCGAGGCCGAGGCCGAGGCCGTCGTCGGTGACGGAGAGGTGCAAGTCGTCACCCTCGCGGTAGGCGCGGATGGTGAGCGTGCCGGGCGTGGTGCGGGGCTCGAGGCCGTGGCGGATGGCGTTCTCGGCGAGCGGTTGTAAGAGAAACGTGGGTACGAGGGCGGCGGAGGCAGCGGGATCGAGGTCGCGCACGATGAGGAGGCGACCGCCGAGCCGCGTCTGCTCAATGGCGAGGTAGCGATCAAGCAGCTCGATCTCGCGGGCGAGGGGGACTTCGTGATCTTTGTTTTCCAGGGAGGCGCGGAGGAGTCCGCCGAGATCGGCAATGAGTTCGTCGGCGGCGTGGGGATCGCGGTGGACGAGGGTGGAGATGGCGTTGAGGGTATTGAAAAGAAAGTGGGGCTGGAGCTGGAGACGCAGTGCATCGAGGCGCGCTTGGTTGAGGCTGGCGGTCAGAGCGAGGGCCTGATGATCGCGGTCTTGAGCGCGGCGATAGTAGGCGAGCGCGTGAGCACCAGCCATGAGGATGAGATACATCGCGAAGCCGAAATTTCCGCGGAGAGAGAGCGGATTTAAGGGCGCCAAGTAGGTGGAGCCGAAGCCTGCGGGGCGCGGGGGGCCGCCGGGGCGGGATTTAGGGAATCGGGGATCGAAACGGAAATTGGTCGAGGGAGCGTCCGTGGAGGCGGGGTCGAAATTTCCGGAGCTGGTGAGGGGCTTCGGGTCGCGCGCGTCGAGTGGGGGGCGGCGCGGAGGTAAGAGAGCGCCGGAGGTATCCCGGATGAACGGTCGGGGAGGGCGCGGGCCGCCGGGACTGGCGTTGACGGTCGCACGAGTTGGCGCGAAGACGGCGGCGGTGACCGTCAGGGAAATGATGGTTGCGAGGAGTGCGGCGACGACATGGATGGGGATGCTGCGTAGGAGGCGACCGCGTTCGAGGGGGAAACGATGGGAGAGCCAAAATATGATCGGCGTAAACGCGACCCACGGAATCCAGTTTACGGCGGAAATGCCGAGGGCGTCGGCCCACTCGAAGGGACCGACGAGGTGGAGTAACGCGGCAAAGGCGAACGTGAGCGCGGTCCAGACGGCGGCTTGCACGGCCAATAGTGCAAGCGGACGCCGGACGCGGCTGGGAGGAAAAGCAGACACTGACAGCGGAGAGGACATAGACGCGGACGGAGCTGGCACACGGGGAGTGAAACCGGTGGGGGCAGTGAGGTCGAGGTTGGGCTGAAGGCGGAGGGGAGAGCCGGAGAGAACGAGAACGAGAACGAGAACGAGAACGAGAACGAGAACGAGGGAGACGCAGCGTCTGCGAGAGAGTTCACAGACGCTGCGTGTTTTTTTGAGCCAACACTGACCGCACAAAGGTTGGGCCGGGAGGAGGCGAGCTTACCGGTCGCCGGTGGGACGTTTTTCGCGGTGAGCGGGGCGGCGGGCGCGATCGATGACGGGGCCGTCGGCGTTGCGAGTGGGCGGGGTCACGACCGTACCGTCGGAGAAGGTGACGGTGCCGTCGGCATTGTGCACGGGAGCCCACATGACAGTGCCGTCGGGGAGGGTGATGGAGCCGTCGGCGTTGCGGCTGAGGTGATTCGCGAGGGTGCCCTCGGGCAGACTGAGGGCGTCGTCGGAATGGAGTTCGGGAGGCGTGAAGCGGTCTTCGGCCACAATGAAGGGAGGTAGCATCACGGGACGGGTTCGGCGGGCGGAGGATTGCGCGGAGGAGGTGACGACGGAGACAACAGCAAACGCGGCGAACAGGAGGGTCACGCGGAGGGCGAAGGCGGAGAGGACGTTTTTCATGGAGGAGTTTTTTTGGCCGGTTGTGAGGTGAACCGCCGGGGTGGCGTTTCATCTGTGGCGTATCGATAGCGCTGACACACGCCGAGCCGATGCTTCTGGGACGAAGCGGGGGAAAAAGGTTGCGAGCGCGGGGGCGCGCCGCGCGAAGGCGGTGCGGTTGGTGGGTTTGCGGCGCGGCACGGCGGAGCGCGGCAACGAGCGGAGGGCGGCGCGTGCGTGCTGAAAGACGACCATGGGGTTGCGGTATTTTCCTCGCCTCGGAAGGTGGGGGGTGAAGTCGCGCACGAGCGTGCAGTGCATGAACGGGACGCTGCAGTAGCTCACCGACCAGACCGGAGAAAAACCGTCGACGTTCTGCCGCACTCGAAGGGTAGCGCTACTAGCGCGCGCTATCGGCGGATTTGTTTTTCTGGACGGTGATGATCGCGACGGCGGTGATGGTAATGGCGGAGGCGACGAGGGTGCGCGGACCAATGGGTTCGTCGAGGAACAGCCAACCGAGGAAGACGGCGACGACGGGATTCACGTAAGCATACGTGGATACGCGGGCGGGGGTGCTGTGTTTCATCAGCCACACGAAGGTTGAGAAGCCGACGAGCGAGCCCATGACGATCAGGTAGCAGAAGGCGGCCCACGCGCGGGGCGTGATGGTGGATAGCTGGAGCGCGGCGAAGTCGCCGTGGGAGATCGCCACGAGGAGCAGCGCGCCCCCGCCGCCGAGCATTTGGAGAGCGGAGGCCACGAAGGAATCGGCGCCGTGTTTGGCGTGGCGGGAATAGATCAAGCCGAGGCTCCACGAGACGCAGCCTAGGAGAATTGCGGCGACTCCGCCGAGGTGGAGGCCGCCGTGGGAGGGGGTTTCCCACGGGGCGGCGAGCCAAGTGACGCCGACGAAACCGAGGAGCAGAGCGGCGATGGTCACCGCACGGGGGCGGGTGCCGCCGGGCCACGCCCACTCGGTGAGCACAATGAAAAGCGGGCTGACGCCGATGAGAAGAGCGGTGAGGCCGGAAGGGACGTATTGCTCAGCCCAGACGACGGCACCGTTGCCGCCGAGCAGGAGGAAGGTGCCGATGATGGCGTTGACACGCCATTGGCGGGCCGTGGGCCAAGCGGCGCCGCGGAGTTTTAGAAAAACGAAGAGGACGGTGCCGGCGATGAGGAAACGCACGGCAGCCATGAGGAACGGCGGCATGGTTTCGATGGCGACGCGGATGCCGAGGTAGGTGCTCCCCCAGATGAGGTAGATCGCCGTGAAGGCGAAAATGAGGGCGGTACGGGAGGGAGCGGTGTTCAAAGCGGAACGGGAGAGGGAGAAAGGGGGCGTAGTTGAGACCGGCACAGTGGGCACTACGCTCGAAGTGTGACCATGATAATTTTTGGAAGAGGGCGGACGGGAGGGTCGCTGCGGTGAAAGACCAAGGACTCGTGTAGACTGGTTAATGGCGGACCCCTCGCTGGCGCTCGCGGCTGCGAAGGATTCCGTGCGAGGGGATCGGTGTCGGGGGGGGGCTGTCCCGCCTCTCACGAGGCGGGCTACGGGGTGACGGTCGGGGTGACGGTGGCGTTGACTTGGGGGCGGGGATCAGGCGACGTGCGGGCGATGAACGATGACGCGGCGGCGACGGAATTTTCCCGATTGGTGACGGCGGTGCTGCGGCGTTTTTTCGCGCAGAATGGGTGCGCGGAGCTGGCGGTGGCGGAGGCTGCGGCGGTGAGCGGGCGACTGTGGGCGCTTGTGCGGGAGCGCGGGCTACCGCGGGCGTTGCGGGAAGGTGAGTGCGGTGTGTCGGGCGGGATGAGCGAGGAGGTGTGCGCGCCGCTTGTGGCCCGGGTGCTCGCGGGAGCGAACGATGATTTGCTGGCGAAGACGGTGACGCAGCTCGTGAAGACGTGTTTTTATCCGGAGTTCACGGTGTGCCGGGATTCGTTTCGCGAGGTGGCGAAGGACGGGTCGTGTAAGCGGCAGGAGTTGGCGCGCGTGCGGCAGCGGGTGAGCGGGACGCATTGTGTGGATTGCCCGCATTGGGTGGCGCTCACGCCTGCAGGCCACGGTGAATTATTGCAGCGGGAGTGGCGCAGTGAACCGGGAATATTGGAGGACAACTGCGGCGTATTTTTACCGGAGGATTTTCGCGAGCTGCGCCGGTGGCTGCATGCACGGGCGCGCGCGTGAGGTGGGAAGCTGGGTTGCACTCGTGCCGACACGTGGCAGGGTCACAGCATGAAGCGATGGCTGATAAGAATGACGCTCGTGGTACTCGGGCTGGGGCTCGTGCGCGGGGCCGACGGTGGCATGCGCGCGAGCAAACCGGAGTTACGCAAGGAAGTCGTGGCGGTGATCGACGGGCAGCTCGCGGCGTTTCGGGCGGGTGAGACGCAGAAGGCCTATGCGTTTGCGGCGGCGCCCTTGCGGGCGCAGCGTCCGGTGCGCCAGTTCCTCCAAATCGTGGAAAATAATTACCCCGAGATTTGGGCGAACACGCGCGCGGAGTTTGGGCTGGTGCGCGATGATGGTGCGCGCGCGACGGTGCGCGTGCAGGTTTTTTCGAAAGAGGAGCGCGCGGATTACGACTACGGGCTCTCGAAAGAACGCGACGGGGTCTGGCGGATCGAGAGCGTGCTGCGGCACGCGCCAAAAAAGTCTGACCGGGTCTGAGCGGCGAAGGACACGACGGGTACGAAATGAGGCTGTCGGGCCGGTGGTTGGTCGTCGGTGGTTCGTCGCGCGTTGCGAGCGGCGCGATCTGGCCACACGCTTTTCACCCAGGCGGATAGCAGGCGGCGGATAACGACGGGATGAGTGTCGACGCTGTTGGCGCAGCGGGAGTTCCCTGTTCGTGTTTACGTAAATGTCTATCCTACCAAAATCTTAAGTTCCAGGCGTCGCAGTTAATTTAGGCGAAGATGAGACGGTGGTGGACGGCGCGGCCGGGCCATATCCGGAGTTGCAATGCCGGAGGGTTCACAGAATCTCGTCGATCCAACACCTGCTCATGCTGAAGATAATATTTGCGAAGCTGCGCGAGAAATTCTCGCCGTCGCGTGCCAAAAAGCCGGCTCAAACCGAAGCGGCAAAACCTGTTTCCTCTACGAAGCCCTCCGCCGCCACGCCGCGCGGGGAGTCGCGCTCCGAGCGGGGCGGCGGGCCAAGCCACGATGGGCGGCCGTACGACAAATATCGCGGCCAGCCGCGCGATCCGCGCGACGAACCGTACCGCGAGCCACGCGCAGCCGGTGCCGGCGACGGGCGCGAGGCGCGTCCTCGCCGGGATGACTATGGCGCCCGGAGCGAGGATCGCGGCGGTCGGGATTTTCCCTCACGTGGGGGTGGCGGTGCCGCGCGCGGTGGGGCGCGGGGCGAGCGCGAACGTCCGGTCATTGACAAGACGTTTGACCATCCGCGCACGACGGCGATCAAGCCGGCGGTGCCGGTGAATGTGCCCAAGATGGATACGGCTTTTACGGCGTTGGGCTTGTCGGATGCGCTGGCGTTCGGCGTGCAGGAAATGGGCTATGTGACGCCGACGCCGATTCAGGCGCAGGCGATTCCGGTGGTGCTGAAGGGTGGGGACGTCATCGGTTCGGCGCAGACGGGTACGGGTAAGACGGCGGCGTTTGCGCTGCCGATTATCCAACGCCTCGGTACGCACGGAAAGTTGCGCTGCCTGATTCTTGAGCCGACGCGCGAGCTGGCGCTGCAGGTGGAGGAGGCGTTTCAGAAATTTTCCAAGTTCACCGATCTCCGCGTGACGATCGTGTATGGCGGCGTCGGTTACGGGAAGCAATTGGAAGACCTGAAGAGCGGGATGGATATTTTGGCGGCGACGCCGGGTCGGCTCCTCGACCACATGGAACAGGGCAACGTGTCGCTGGCCGACGTGGACATTCTCGTGCTCGACGAAGTGGACCGGATGTTGGACATGGGCTTTCTGCCCGACGTGAAGCGGATCGTGCAAAAATGTCCGAAGAACCGGCAAACCTTGTTTTTCACCGCCACGTTGCCGCCGGAGTTGGAGCAACTCGCGGGCTGGGCGCTGAACAATCCCTTGAAAGTGGAGATCGGTCGCCAGCGGTCGCCGGCGGAGACGGTGTCCCATGCGTTTTATCCGGTCGTGGCGTCGCAAAAATTCGACTTGCTGCAACTGCTGTTGGACCAGACGGATTTCAAGAGCGTCTTGATTTTTTCGCGCACCCGCATGGGGGCGGATCGCATCGCGCATCGCCTCGAAAGCAAGGGGCACACCGTCGGGGTGATGCACTCCGACCGGAGCCAACGCGAGCGCATTGAAGCGCTGGATGGCTTCAAGAGCGGTAAGTTTGAAGTCTTGGTGGCAACGGACATCGCGGCGCGCGGTCTCGATATCGCGGGGGTGTCACACGTAATCAACTACGACGTGCCGGAGAATGCTGAGGATTACGTCCACCGCATCGGCCGCACCGGACGCGCCCAGAACACGGGGGATGCGTTTACGCTCGTGACCGAGGATGATGTGCGCGACGCGCGTTCGATCGAGCGTTACATGGGCGTGACGGTGGAGCGGAAGAAAATTGAAGGATTCCCTTACATCTATTCGGCGCTCTTCGATGAGAAGGCCTTGGCCGACACCGTGGCGGCTGCGGCGAAGCCGGTGAGCCGACTGCACCGCGGAGTGCGTCGTTAAGGAGTACGGCGGTGGCCGAGACCGGCTGGGCCGGGCAAAATAAAAGGCGCGCAGCGATGCGCGCCTTGTTTGTACCTGGAGGCTGGCGGCCGAAAATTCGTCGCCGGTGACCGGCCGGCGCCTCCCTCCAAGCCGGTTACGCGCATCGTAAAACCAACTGACGCGAAATCACCGGCTCTGGGGGATTTCAGTGGCGATGCGGTGACGCGTGGAATTGAGGCTTGAAGCATATTCCTTCGTGAGAATATGGTTTCACCTATGGAGCTGGTGAAAATTTACGAGTGCTTGTGCGACCCGACGCGGTTGCGGCTGCTCAACGTGCTCGCGCAGGGGCCGGTGTGTGTGTGCCATTTTCAAGATGTGCTCGGCGAACCGCAGGTGAAAATCTCGAAGCATCTCGCCTATCTACGCGAGCGAGGGTTGGTCGAGAGCGAGCGGCAGGGAAATTGGGTGATTTACGCGTTGGCGGCGAAGCCGTCGCGGGAATTGCGGGCGAATCTGGCGTGTTTGCAGGAGTGCGCGCAGAGCATTCCGGTGTTCAAGCGCGATCTCGCGCGCTTGAAGAAGATTGAGCCGTCGTGTGCTTGGGTGCGGGCGGGTGATCCGAGGAAGGCGCCTGGACAGTGCCGGTGTGGGTGAGTGGCGCGGGACGGCGAAGCGCGGATTATTTTACTATGAAGAAAACGAAAATAGGCATCAATGGGTTTGGACGAATTGGGCGGCTGACGCTGCGGGCAGCGTGGGGCTGGCCGGAGTTTGAGGTGGCGCTGATCAACGACCCTGTCGGCGGCGCGGCGTGCGCGGCGCATTTGCTCAATTTTGATTCCGTGCAGGGGCGGTGGGCCCACGAGGCGGTGGCCGAACGAGTCGGCGGGGACGAGGTGATCCGGGTGGGCACGACGACCATCGCGTTTAGCGGGCACCGCCAGCCGGGCGCCGTGGATTGGGCGGGGCACGGCGTGGAGATCGTGCTCGAGTGTAGTGGGAAATTTCGTACGCCGGCGGACCTTGCGGTGTATTTCGAGCGTGGCGTGAAAAAAGTGATCGTGGCGGCGCCCGTGAAGGGTGATGCGCTCAATATCGTGATGGGTGTGAATGACGGGCTCTACGAACCGGCGAAGCACCGGTTGCTCACCAACGCGTCGTGCACGACGAACTGTCTCGCGCCGGTCGTCAAAGTGATGCACGAGGGAATTGGCATCGAGCATGGGGCGATCACGACGCTGCACGATGTGACGAACACGCAGACGCTCGTCGATGCCCCGCACGCGGATTTGCGACGGGCGCGGGCGGCAGGGATGTCGCTGATCCCGACGACGACGGGGAGCGCGACGGCCATCGGGATGATTTATCCGGAGCTACTTGGAAAGTTGAACGGCCACGCGGTGCGCGTGCCGTTGCTGACGGGGTCGCTGACGGACTGTGTTTTCCAGATGAAGCGAGCCACGACTGTCGAGGAGGTGAACGCATTGCTGAAGGCGGCGAGCGAGCGTGGGCCGTTGAAAGGGATTTTGGGTTTTGAGACGCGGCCCTTGGTGTCGGTGGACTACAAGGGAGACCCGCGGTCGGCGATTATCGACGCGCTGTCGACGATGGTGGTGAACCAGCGCATGGTGAAAATTTACGCCTGGTATGACAACGAGTGGGGTTATTCTAACCGGATGGCGGAGTTGACGCGAAAGGTGGCGGTTTCGCTGTGAACGGCGGAGGCGAATTCACGGGTTGGCGGCGCGCACGCCCCGCGCGCGCGCTCGCGGCGACCGGCGGAGAAGAAGGGAAATGACCTGACGTGAATCTGCGGAATTACATCGTGGTCACGGCGGCTTATTGGGGGTTCACGCTGACGGACGGGGCTCTGCGCATGCTCGTGTTATTGCACTTCGCGCAGCTCGGATACCCGCCGGTGCGGCTGGCGATGTTGTTTTTGTTCTACGAGTTTTTCGGGATCGTCACCAATCTGTTCGGCGGGTGGCTGGCGAGTCGGCTGGGGCTGCGGGTGACGTTGCGCGCGGGGTTGGCATTGCAGGTGGGAGCGCTGGGGATGCTGGCGTTGCTCAATCCGGCGTGGGCCGCAGGTCTGGCGGTGAGCTACGTCATGGCGGCGCAGGCGCTGTCGGGTATCGCGAAAGACCTTACGAAGATGAGTGCAAAGAGTGCGATCAAGGTGCTGGTGCCGACGGGCGACGAGGGGCGGGGGGCGCTGTTCCGATGGGTGGCGCTGCTCACGGGATCGAAGAACGCGTTGAAAGGCTGCGGCTTTTTTCTCGGCGGCTTTTTGCTGAGTGCGGCGGGGTTTGCGGGCGCGCTGGTC
>Ga0209597_1001651_pt1 | contig 14464 bp, 10 predicted proteins | sample M_140625_MF_Meta_FD_187316 | JGI IMG/M metagenome (GOLD analysis project Ga0209597, IMG submission 187316) | Freshwater microbial communities from Lake Montjoie, Canada to study carbon cycling - M_140625_MF_MetaG (SPAdes) (version 2) | ecosystem: Environmental > Aquatic > Freshwater > Lake...
TCTCCAACCCGCCGTCCTCGATCCCGCCCTCAACCCGCTCGTTCCCGTTCTTCGAAGTAACTTCTGGCTCACCATCCACGTCCTCACCATCACCCTCAGTTACGGTGCCTTTGCCCTCGCCACCGCCCTCGCTCACTTCATCGTTTTCCGATCACTCCGCCATCGTTCTGCCGTGCCAGCCAGCGATCCCACAGTTCTCCACCTCTATCGTTGCCTCCAAATCGGAGTTCTTCTTCTAGCCGCTGGCGTCATCCTTGGCGGCGTCTGGGCCAACTACTCGTGGGGCCGTTTCTGGGATTGGGATCCCAAGGAAACATGGGCCCTCATCGCTCTCATGGCCTACATCATTCTTCTTCACGGCCGCCTCGGCGGTTGGTGGGGCGGATACGGCCTCGCCGTTGGCTCCATCGCCTCCTTCCTCACCATCCTCATGGCCTGGTACGGAGTAAACTTCGTCCTCGGCAAAGGGCTTCACAGCTACGGCTTCGGCGACGGAGGCCAACTCTACGTCGGCGCCTTCGCCCTCCTCGAACTCGCCATCCTCACCTTCGCGATCTTTCGTCGACCAACTCCCAGCGCGACCTAATCAACAATCCTGCCCAAGCTGCCTCTTAGGTCGGTTTTCGATTAATCTTGCGGTTACCGCAAATAAAAACCTATTTGCGCTCATCAGACTTATTCACATTTCTTAATTTAATCAGATATTATTCTATTGATCAAATACAGACCCACTGCCTATTGGTGGTCAATGCAACAAGCAATACTACTAATAGCGCTACTATCACTAGCCGGCTGTGCGACACAACCGCCTATCCACATTGTCGAATCGGATACGTCCAAGAGCGACGGTCTCGCAACTGGTGCCAATTCGTCTCAATTCAGCCTAACTACTGGAGTCAGAGATTTTCACGCCTCGACCGCTTCCAAAGACGGCGACGTAGGTGAAACCAGTGGTGCCGCAACCCGTCGCTCGATTCTGTGTGGCTTAGTCGAGTGGGGTGACAACGGAGCAGGTACAGCAGCCCAAAAGGCGGGAATTAAAAAGGTTAAGACCGTCCAAAATGGTGGGACCGATGTTTTCTGGGGCCTAGTTTATTCAGAGCAACAGACAATTGTAACGGGCACAACCAATGAGGTTGCGACTTCTGCGGTAAGCACCCACTCAAGCACCCCGAAAAAGAGTGAAGACAAAGAAGCATCATCTTTCGGCGAACCCACCCCGGACAAGCCCGGACGCCTAGTCCTAGTAAATCCCCAAGACCCGAGTGAAGTTCTTATCTCAACAAGGCCAGTCAGCGCCGGGGCCAATTAAACTAGGTTAACCCAGTTTAATTCTATTCCATTTACCATAATGAGTTCTTCTAATTTCTTCAGATTTTCTTTTAGCATTCTTTTGCTAGTTATCATCGGGAGCACCGACGCCTCAGCGGCCGACTCAAATCAGAGCAACCCTGCCCTCGTCACAAAAGTTTACCCAGACGGCACCCGCTCCGTTGTCCGCTGGGCAGATCTAGGTGGCGCTATTGATACGGGAGATAAACACGGGGGTCCTCCACATATCGAGAGATTCAACCAAAGTTTGGATGGGCTTGCGTCCATTGGCACTTCAGCGGAGGGCTCCTCGGCTAATCAATCCGTCGAAAACACCACGACTTTAAACTCTAAGCCTCTTGCTAATCCCAAGCTCATTGAGACCTATCAACCGGACTTTCTATATGGCCGATTCCAGATCGGGCTTACCTTTCCAACCGATCAGAGCGTCCAAAATATTGATGATGTTTCCACAACCACAAATTTAACTTTTGATCCTGGATTACGAGGAACCATTGAAGTAGGCGCACAGTTGATTGAGTATCTTGCTATCGAGGGCAACATCGGTGCCTCTTGGAATTCATGCAACCAAGGAAGTAGTGCCGGCTTGTTCCAAATTCCAGTTCTATTAGGACTCTTGGGTCAATATCCAGTCCAAGTAGACAACGGACCTCGACTTCTCCCCTACTTTGGTCTGGATGCGGGAGTTTCTGGAATGCTTTACGATAGCCTAAGCTTTGTTCCTCAGGGTCAAACTGAAACCTATACAGGCTCACCAAGTTATCTAACCCCAGTTTGGCAACTTCGCACTGGAGTCATGATTGAATTTCAAAAAGACTGGGCTTTTGTTTTAGGATATACCTTTTTAGGAACATGGGGTTCTCTCGGCACAAGCTCCAATATCGATCTAGGATTCATCGGAACATCTTCAATCGATGTGGGGCTTAAGGTTAATTTCTAGAATCAACGCCCATTCGATTTTCAGTCAACGATATCCCCACGTCTTCAACGTACGTTCCTCTGCTTCTTCCAGCACCACATTCAAGCCCATCTTTTCCGCTCCAGCAAAGGCCCACTTCCCCTTGGCCGAATCTGCTCATCCCTCTCCTTTCTAAGAAAAGCATAAACCAGTTCGGCTCTTACCAACACGGAGAGGATGATGGGCTTCGGACTCAGCTCCATCAATTTAAGGACTCAAATCCTGCCTCTGGTTTTGATGCTTCCATGCTTTCTTCAACCTGCATGCTTCCTTACCATTTCCTCATGGCTCCTACTCTCTCCATCGTCGACCTAGAACTTCTCTGCCATCTCGGCGTTCCCCAAGCAGAACGAGCCAAACCGCAAAAACTCCTCTGCACCGCCAATTTTCCTGTTCCCGACTTCAAAAAAGCCGCTCAGACCGACAATCTAGAACATACAGTAAACTATTTTGACCTCAGCCAGCTCCTTCGTAAAACCGCCCAAACCAAAGAGCGTAAACTCATCGAAACTCTTGCTCACGATCTTGCCCAAGCCACCTTCACTCATTTTCCCATCCCTTGGATCGATCTCGAACTCAAGAAATTCATCCTACCCGAAACCCGTCACATCTCTTTTCAGGCCCGTTTTCTTCGCCCGAAATCAAAAAGCCGCCGCCGCTAGGTCGGATTTTCTGTCTCCCCCAATGCCCTAACCCGTGATAGGATTTCCCAACTACCGCACCGTTAGCTTAGTGGTAGAGCGCCACCTTGACACGGTGGAGGTCAGAGGTTCAAGTCCTCTACGGTGCACCCTTTCAACCTCTCCCATCGGACTCCTGATCTGTGAAAATCATTCGCCATCTCGATCGCCAAGGCCGCATCGCCCATTCTGATCTGCAAGCAGACGGCACCGCTCTTCTATTGAAAGGCGACCTGTTGGAGGGCTTTCAATCGACTGGAAAACAAGCCGAAGTCGCAAAACTTCTAGCTCCCTTGGCTCCGATTCAGATTCTTGCCATTGGCCTCAACTACCGCCGTCATGCCACAGAAATGGGCTCAAAGTTTCCCGAATATCCCATTCTTTTCATCAAAAGCATCTCTTCGCTCCAGAACCCGGAAGATCCCATTTTTCTGCCACGTCACCTTCGTAGCGACCGCGTCGACTACGAATGCGAACTCGCCGTCGTCATCGGTCGGACTTGCAAAAATGTCCCAGCCTCACGCGCCCTCGATTTCGTCTTAGGCTATACTTGTGCCAACGATGTCAGCGCACGCGACTGGCAAAAGAACGCTGGCGGTGGCCAATGGTGTCGTGGCAAAACCTTCGACACCTTCTGCCCCCTCGGTCCCTACCTCGTCACTCCTGACGAAATCCCCGACCCCCAAAACCTTAAACTCCGCACCCTCCTCAACCGCACTGCCGTCCAAGATTGGAGTACCAACGATATGATCTTCTCTGTTGCCCAAATCATCGAATTCCTTAGCGGCAGCACCACGCTACTTCCAGGGACGGTTATTCTTACTGGCACCCCGCACGGAGTCGGTATGGCCGCCCAACCCCCACGCTGGCTCAAACCTGGAGACATCGTCACCATAGAGATTGAAAAGATCGGCTCACTCACGAATCCTGTACTGGAGGAAGAGCTACCCTCAACCCCATGAACGTTTTTCAGATCGATCAAAAATTAATCTCTGCCCCGATTCAGGACGTGCCCAAGGCAGTCCACCACGCCCTCGACCAAATGGGCAAAGAACCGCCGCAAGGAGATGTCGCCATTACTGCCGGGAGCCGCGGAATTTCCAACCTCGTTCCCATCACCAAAGCGGTCGGCGATTGGCTTCGTAAGCACGGAGCCAAGCCCTTCCTCGTCCCCTCGATGGGCTCCCACAACGGTGCCACCGCCACAGGGCAACAAAAGATGGTCGAATCCCTCGGCCTCACCTTCGCTGCCACGGGCCTTGAGATCCGCTCCAGCATGGAATGCGTCAAAGTCGGCTCGGTCGATTCGGGCGAAGTCTGGATGGACCGCCACTGCTTCGAATCAGCTGGTGTCCTCATCCTTAACCGAATCAAACTCCACACCTGCTTCTCGGGTCCCGTCCAAAGTGGCCTCACCAAAATGATGGTTGTCGGTATGGGCAAAATCCGTTCAGCCGAAACTTTCCACTCCGCTCGACCCGATCGTATGCCCCGCATCCTCGAGGAGATGGGCTCCCTTCTTGTCCAGTCGGGAAAAATCTTTGCTGGCCTCGCCCTACTCGAAGACGGGTTCGATGCCACCGCCGAAATCCACGCCCTCCTAGGGGAAAGGATATTAAAGGACGAACCCGCCCTCCTAAAACGGCATCGACACTACTTTCCTGCCCTTCCATGCGACAATCTCAACGTCCTCATTGTCGATGAAATCGGTAAAACTTACAGCGGAACAGGGATGGACACCAATGTCATTGGGCGGCGTGGCGTCCACGGCTTTGAGGACCTAACCCAACCTACGATAAAGACGATCGCCGCCCTCGGCCTTTCCCCTCAAGCCCAAGGCAACGCCCTCGGCGTAGGGCTGGCTGATTTTATCACTCGCCGCCTCCGCGATTCGATCGACGAACAGAAGACCTTCGTCAACGCTTTCACCACAGGGGACATGCAGCGCATGGCCATTCCTTGCACCCTCAAGGACGACGAGGAAATCATCGCCAAGATCCGCGAGCGGTTTGGGGATAACCGCTGGATGTTCATCCCCAATACCCTTCACGTAGAAAAGATCTTCGTCAGCCAAGACTTAGCCCACGATCTGCGATATCATCCCAACTGCCATATCCACTCTGCTCCCATCCCGCTGAGCTTTTCCGCTGGTCGCCTGAAGCTTTTCTCCGCCTAACCCACTGCTCATAGGCGCGGGATCAATCGCCCTATCGGCCGATGGGAACCATCGGCCCTAACCCCAAACCACAGCACCGGTAGGGACGACCATCCTGGGTCGTCCTAGTTCTTTTCTAAACGGAAAAGAACGTAAACTCAGCTAGGCGGCCTCGGAGATGCCGCCGCTACCTAAGCTTCCAACTACAAAACGACCCTCATCCCGTCGCGTCCCGCGTCTGCGCCCCGACCGGCGTCGGGGCTTTCCGACCTTAGCGACCTTTGCGTGAGTAAAAATCCGCGCGTGAGCGCGTCTTTACCCCGACCCGCGTCGGGGCCGCGAATGCGGGTCTGATTGGACACTGCACGCCTGGTAGGGCGGATCATCCGTGATCCGCCGATTCAACGACTCAAACCTAAGTCACTCTATCGGCCGATGGGGACCATCGGCCCTACCACAAACCACAGCACCGGTAGGGACGACCATCCTCGGTCGTCCTAGTTCTTTTCTAAACAGAAAAGAACGTAAACTAATCGAGGCGGCCTCGGAGAGACCGCCCTACCTAAGTTTCCAACTACAAATAATTAAAAATCCACGCGTAAGCGTGTCCCGCAACTGCGGGGAACATTCAAAATCAAACATTCACGCGTAAGCGCGCGTGAGCGCGTCCCGCGAATGCGGGGCAAAATCAAACATCCCGCCGAAGCGTGCCCCGTCACTAATTACGGGGTATAAACCGCCTCCAGCTTGAGGAACCGATTGCTGGCGATACCTCGTTCAACACTAAAAGTCTTTCGTACCAAGCCCGCTCCTAAACCTGTCTGATCCGCTGCATTGACAACGGAAATAACTGGCTCCGTTGCACTCCAAGCTCCACTCAGGCTAGTCACCGATTTGGGCGTGATGACCAGATGCGTGTCATCCGTCCGCACAACTGCTGTCACGCTAAGAGTGGTGGATGTAATGCTGCTACTCAGCTTTTGCGGAGCAGAGTTCTTGTCCGCCGCACCAAATGCATACCTGCTAACTAGATCCTGGGTCACTACAGCATTGCCACTCCAACTACCAAAAGTCGTTCCCACAGGATTAGCCGTCACGCTGGCTGTACTGGACGCCGTGTTGTAGTTAGCCCCATCAGTCGGGGTAAAGGTGACTGGATAGGAAGCAGTCGCGTTCACTACTGTGCTCGAAGTCGTCCAAGCAAACGTTCCCGCCACGCTCGCCGTACCGCCGCTCAAGGTCGAACTACTCAATAGAGCTCCCACCGTAACTGCCGAGGCGGTCGGAGCCACCGACACCGTCGGAGTGGCCTTAGCAATCGTGAAAGCAGTGGGTGTTGAGCTTGCCTGGTTATAAGTCGAGTCCGCAGCTACCGTGGCTGTCACCGTGTAGGTACCGGCGCTGGTGGGCGGTGTGCTGGAAGAACCATAACTCGTGCTCCCAGTCCCTGCATAACTCAAGGTAACTTCACCTGTCGAACCGCCCGTACTCACCTCACTCACTCCAGGTCCTTGCATGGATCCTACGTAGGTATAACCCCCAACTGCAGGGGTCACGGTGATGGTGGGAGTGAGTGCCGCCTGTGTCACAACGACTTCACCCGAGCTTTGAGTGAAGGTTGCTGTTTGCCCAACCGCCAAACCGCTGAACGATGCCGGTTCGTATATTCCAACTAAGGCCCCAGGAAGAACTTGAATTGTACCAGCCGAGGGTGCTGGATTAAAGCTGATCGCGATGGTGTTGGTGGTGATGTCAGCCGTGAGACCTGTTTTTTGAATTTTTAAAGTACCGCCAGACACAACTGTTCCGCCAGAGTAAGTCAAGGTACCCCTTAGCGTTACAACTCCATCATTGGTCTTTTCGAAAGAACCAGCGCCCGAAATGGCACCACTCAAGGTCATAAGATTGATTACGGTGGTTGCACTGGAGCCATCAAGCGGAACCACACTGGTACTGCCCGCATCAAAAAGCCCTTTGACTCCACTACTGATTACGACGGCATTTGTGATCAGGCGGGTGGCATCCGCGAAGTTGCTGTTGGGGGAGATGGCTTTGACAAGGAGGTCCCCTCCGCCCTCAAGGGTGAGGTCCCCTGTACCAAGGGCATTGTCATGAGCTAGGTATAGAGACGGATTGTTGGTGGTGAGGCCCGCTACCCCAACCACTCTCGTTCCCCCAGAATAGGTATTTGCACCGTACAACCCTAAGGTTTTCGTGCTGTTTAGGTCTGTGATGACCCGATCCACCACTAGTCCACCATTTGTAACCGCCCCATACAAATAGGTCGAATTGCCAAGCGTCAAAGTTCGCGCCTGCCCGTTCAGATCGACATTTCCCCCAAGATAGTTGGCATAATTGCCAAGACCTAAAGTGACGTTGTTCAGAATATTAAGTTTGTTCGGCAATAACCGGTCGGCCACGGCCGGCAAATTCGCATCTAACCCCATGAACGCCGACTGCCCAAGAGTGCCGTTGGAGAGATTGATGACCGCCGTGCCGAAGGCGGCGTTGGTGGTCCGATAGGAAAGCACTCCCCCCTGACTAACATTGATCTGTCCAATGCTTCCGCCATTGGATCTCGAAAGGAATGTTCCGCCATTTCCCACCGCGATGGTGTTGATATTATTGGAATTCCTAATGGTCAGCGAACCCGCGTTTACTGAAAGTGCGTTCAAATTGTTCGTACCCCATAGGGTGAGGGTGTTCGTCCCATCCTTGATAAGATTGAAGGATGGACCAATGATCGGTTGTTCCCAATCAACGGCAGCTGCTGCATTCACTGTGCAGCTAGCATTTAAGGTGGTCGAAACCCCCGTAACATCAGCGGAAACGATCATATCCCCTGTTCCTGTGGTGCTGTTCGTGTCTCCAAGAGTATTAGTTCCACCCAGTAGGTTCACCGCATTGTAAATACTCCGAGAATTGAGGCTTGAGGAATAAATTGCCCCACCGGCCCAATTCAGCGCTCCGACTCCGAAAGGGCTGGTGGTCAGGGCAACCGTGTTAGCATCAACGTTGATTGTTTTGTTACCGCTCGCTTGAAGGCGGAAAGACCCAGCATTCATTGTGGTGCCACCAGTGTAGGTACTGGTGTTTGTAAGCGTAAGGATGCTCGACCCATTTTTGACCATAGATCCTGATCCGACCAAGGAGCCGACAAACTGGTTGCTGGCAGTAACATTCATCGTCAAAATATAGCTCTGCAAATTTACCTGCGCTGAAGCGTTGGCGGATGATGCATAGAGGCTCTTAATGGTCTCGTTCCCTCCCAAACTTAGAATTGTGTTTGCAGACATCACCACGATCGTGGTGTCAGGCAGGCGGTCGTCGCCAGAGGTAGCCAAGTTGCCAACATTTAAATTCACGTCCCCAGAAAAAGTGTTGGCGCCGGATAGTGTAAGAGTCCTCGATCCAGATTTTGTCAAGTTACCTGACCCTCGAATGGAAACCGGTACCGTTTGATCGCTGGAATCCAAGGTGAAACTTGATCCGGAACCAGTCAGGATTCCGGTTCCTATGACAACGCCGTTGGAGACGGTCAAAACACCAATGGTGTTCGAAGAAGTGGCACTTACATTCAACGTTCCCCCGTCCGAAACATTAACCAACCCACTAAGAGCCTCATTGGTCAGCGCCAGAATTGTTCCGTTCGTCACATTAACGGTGGCATAAGTGCCTGGGGCACTAAGCGAAAGGATTCCCGTCCCATTGTTAGCGAGGGTAGAGGCGCTATTCGTCACCTGAAGGTCGAGGTTCCCAGCACCGGCGTTGACAATCGATCCACTTGTCAAGTTACCTCCTGTAATTGTCGTGGTTCCAGAAAAGATATTGTTGGTAAGCGCGCCCGCAGTTACACCTGCAGAATCAATGACTAAAGAGGCAGCAGAATTAACATTCGCAATCGAGCCCGCAACAAAAGAAATCGATGTTGAGCCGTCGAGCCAGACCGTATTAGCAGTATCGTAGCTCCAGAGGCCAGAGGCTCCACCATTCCAGACCAAGTTCGCCACGGGAGCCACAGCTACACTTCCGAGAACGGAAACTGTACCGACGGAGATTCGGCCAGACCCAGATGTAGTAACAGCTGAAGTTCCTACCAAACGAAAATAAACTGTGGCTCCAGACCTCACAGTAATCGGATTGTTTGTGAGAGCAGTCGAAACAACAGTTGTCATGTCTAGTGTTTGTGTCGTATTAAATACTCCCGTGACCTGCGCAATCTGAGTGCTGGTGGCAAAAGTAGAACTAGTGCTGTAAAAGAGCGTTAAAACGTTCGGCCCACTTAAACTGGAGGCAACTCGCAAATTTGAAACTCCATTAATCACCACGTCGTAACCCGCAGAAGCACTTACAGAGAAACTAAAATTTTTAGAAGCGCTGGCTGAAACAGTAGCTGATGTAGAGAATCCAGCCCCACCCCAACCGTTACTAGTAGCACCCAAAGGAGTACCCGAATTACCAGCAGTAGACCCCATTGCCCCGACAATTACGCCTGTTAGGTTTGCGCTACTGCTTATTGTTGTGGGAGAACCGGAACTTGGAATTACCCAAGAGCCCAACGTATCCGCAAAAACAGAAGAGGATATGGCAAATCCAATCGCACAAAATGCGGAAATATATTTAAAGCATGTCCTAGCTTTTATTTTGCTCACTGTGATCCTCCTTCTAATACTAAAGTTTCAACACGCGTACACTCAGTAACAATCGCCACATGAGCAAATTAACACATAAATCCTATTTTTCAATAGGCGCGTAACTCTTTATCAACAAAAGTCACAGATAATCTAAAAATGCGTTAAGCGTATAAGTTATTCTAATTATATAAATGCTTAAGTTGTTGTCTATAAGCATTTTTCTGGCTGATTTACATTAGTTTTTAACATCTCGAGGTGGGTTTATACAGTAAATTCAGTAGTTCCATACCCACTCCAGCAACAGTCCGCGCGTAAGCGCACATGAGCGCGTCCCGCGAACGCGGGGCCGATTGGACGCTGCAAGCCTGGTAGGGCGGATCATCCGTGATCCGCCGATTGAATCACTCAACCCCCTCACCCCAGGGGACGTCTGCGTCTCTACCCCGACCGGCGTCGGGGCCGCAAGCGCGGGAGCGGTCTCTACGAGCCCCGACCGGAATCGGGGCGCACACGCGAACGCCTGCACTCAACCTCCAACTTTGTTCGCCCAGCGAGGCGTCCTCGGAGATGCCTCCGCTACCTAAGCTTCCAGCCACAAAACGACATTCCGACATTCGCACTTTCCTACATTCTCACATTTAGAATTCCTTAGCGTCCCAAGCGCCCTCCGAAGCTCAGCGAGGTTTACCGAAACCGAGCGAAGGAGGGTTAGCGACTTTACCCCGTACTCTTGTCGGGGCTTGGCGTGAGCAATTCCTTCCCCAATCAAAAATTAAACATCAAAAATCAAACATCCGCGCGTGAGCGCGTCCCGCAACCGCGCTTTGATGCTAATTTTTCTGATGTCTTGACATCTTTATTTCCAGCGATAACCTAGGTGAGTGCGAACCACCTTAACTTTGGATGATGATCTAGCCTCTATCCTTCTGCGCGAAACAAAGAAGAAGGGGCTAAGTTTCAAAGAAATGGTCAACACCACTTTGCGCCGCGGAATCGCCCAGGAGCAGCTCGCCCCCCCACGAAAAAAAGTAACTACCCGACCCCACGATTTCGGATTTAAGCCCGGTATCGATCTAGACAAACTCAACCAGCTTTCCGATGAACTCGAGGCAGGGGCCTGGGCCCAGAAACCACCACCCACCTCTTGATTCTCCCCGACATTAATCTACTCGTCCACGCACACCATCGTGGTTCTCCCGTTCACCCTCAGGCCCGCATCTGGTGGGATCGATGCCTCGCAGGCACCGAAGGGGTCGGCCTAGCATGGATCACAATTCTCGGTTTTATCCGCATCACCACGCACCGGGGGATTCTAACCCGCCCAATCTCCCCCGAGGATGCCTGTTCACGTATCGAGGAGTGGCTATCCCTGCCCCATATTCATATTCCCATCCCCGCCGAGGGCCACTTCTCCCGCCTGCGAAAGAATCTAAAATCATTGGGTACCGCCGGCAATTTAACCACCGATGCTCACCTCGCCACCCTCGCTATCGAACGCGGCTACACTCTCTGCTCCACCGATGCCGATTTCGCACGCTTTCCAGATCTCAAATGGACCAATCCCCTTCGCCCATAACCCCAATCCCTTACTCACGCAAAGTCCGCCAAGGCCGCAAAGAACGCCTTCGCTCTACATTTACACCAGCGCGCGTAAGCGCTTCCCGCAAGCGCGGGACCACATTCTAACCACAAAACCCAGGTAGGGCGGTCTCTCCGAGAACGCCTACGCTGGAAATTCAATACCACTCACTGGTAGCGCCCCGACCACAGTCGGGGCCGATTGGACGCTGCACGCTTGGTAGGGCGGATCATCCGTGATCCGCCGATTGAATCACTCAACCCCCTCACCCCAGGGCACGTCCGCGTCCCGCAAGCGCGGGACCACATTCTAACCAAAAAACCAAGGTAGGGCGGTCTCTCCAAGAACGCCTGCACTCAACCTCCAACTTTGTTCGCCCAGCGAGGCGGCCTCGGAGATGCCGCCGCTACCTAAACTTCCAACTACAAATAATTAAAAATTCCCCTCCCTCCTACCCCCCCTTCGCGTTCCGCGTCTGCGCCCCGACCCGCGTCGGGGCTTTGCGGCTCTACCCCGTACTCTTGTCGGGGCTTGGCGTGAGCAATTCCTTCCCCAATCAAAAATTAAACATTCAAAATCAAACATCCGCGCCTGAGCGCGTCCCACGAACACGGTCCCCCCTTTCCGTCCTTTGCGGGTCTACCCCGTACTCTTGTCGGGGCTTGGCGTGAGCAATTCCTTCCCCAATCAAAAATTCAGCATCAAAAATCAAACATCCGCGCGTGAGCGCGTCCCGCCACTCTTCTACGGTCCCAACTTCACCTGATAAAATCTTTTAGAAAAGTTAGCCGCATTCGGATCAGACCAAACATAAGGAAATGCCGTCGGCGTGGTCGTAGTCAGATTTACCCAACTCACCAGATCTTCCGAGGCCCATACCGCGTAATCAGGTCCCACCTGCCCACTCATGGAAAGCTGCAACTGGGGAGAAGAGGATCCCCCTGCGCCCGCGATCCATGATGAGGTAACCTGCGGAGCAGTTGCAAGATTCACCGTGGTCTGGAAATTGAGGGTAGAGCTCAATCCTCCATCTCCACTTTCCGTTGCCCTAATAACCATCACGTAGGCTGCGCCCGACTGAGCAATCGTCGGCCTCCATGTAACGGCTCCCGTGGAAGAGTTCACCGCGCAACCTGCCGGACCGGAGACAAGGGAATACCCCAGACTGGCCCCCTCCACATCGGTGGCGCTGGCAGGGATGGCTAAGGAGACCCCAGGATTGATCATTCGATCCGCCACAGAGGAAAAGATCGGGGCATCGTTGACGGGATTGACCGTGAGATAAAACCACTCCACTCCCACTCCCCCGCTTGAGCTGGTGGCGGTCACCGTGACCATAGCGTTCGATCCGTAGGCGTTAGATAGCGGAGTCACCGTCAACGTCCGATTCACCCCACTTCCTCCAAAAGACATTCCCGACGAGCTGACGAGGGAACTGCTCGAAGAGGTCGCGGCAAGAGTTACGGCAGGATCACCCAGAGTAAACGAAAGTGGAGAGGTAGGATTATCCTCCGCGATCACCGTATCGGCAATATGCGTCATCGGAGGAGGCGGCGCCAAGGTGGTCAGCTTCATTCCCACATGCAGAGGAAAATATTCCTCTAACGCAGCCACAAGGTCTGCAGCAAAGGCCGCCCTGTTTTCCAGGGTATCGCGAACCCCCGTATAATTGCTTTCGATCTGGATGGCGTTAATCGTCCCCGTACTCGGGCTCATAGTTCCATGAATTTCGACAGTGTAGCCTCCCGAAAAATAATCGTTATCACCACCGCCTGTCGTCTTGCCCGGGTCGGGAAGATCCAAGCTGGGAACGCTGGGGTAGCCCCGTAGACCAATAAGCGTGCCGAGGCTGAAAGACCCTCGGATCAATTCCTCAAAAGAAATTCTCGTTCGATTGGCCAACTCGCGGACACAGGAACTGTTTTTATCGGATGTAGAAAAGGAGTTTTTGTTCAGAGTCGCGGTGGAAAGATTATATCCCAATTCCAACCGTTGGAGGGTGTGGCCATGGCCATGTACATCGATCAAGAGGCCGCGACCGTAGCTACTCGTGACCGACTCCTTTGCCATGCGGATGAGGTTATGGTACTCGTGCCAGACCGCTTCCGTGGCAGCAACTCCTTGGGCTCCCTCAACGATTTCACGGTTACAGTCGATCTTTGTCCGGGGCACCCGACAGATGATGACGTGCGGCCACCTGCCAAAGCGATTAAAGCAGGCCGTTCGGATCGCTCGGGAAAGCTCCGATGTGTTCGAATCTGTGGATGTTGTCCCGTAAGTGCGGTTGGGGAGGGCGGAGGCGGAGTCGGTCCCCCCATGGGGGGCAGTAATGATTAGAGGAAGATTACCAGCCACGTACTCGGTATAACTATTGGCTCCATAGTAGACTTGTCCAGGAATGTACTCCGCATGCAGAAAAGGCACCAAACACAAAAACAGCAGTGCCAAAAGACCGTTCCAAACAGTAACGGCTGAGGCATAACCAAAGAAAATGCGCTGGGTACGATTGGATTGCCTGATTTTTCATATTAGCACATTTTGCCCTTTTTCTCAAGACCCCCAATTTCTACCCCTTCGCGTCCCGCGTCTGCACCCCGACCTGCCCCGATCAGCGTCGGGGCCGATTGGACGCTACACGCCTGGTAGGGCGGATCATCCGTGATCCGCCGATTGAATCACTCAACCCCCTCACCCCAGGGCACGTCCGCGTCCCGCAACTGCGGGGCGCGGGGACCCTAACCCTACACACCCTCACCCCAGGTAGGGCGGTCTCTCCGAGAACGCCTGCACTCAACCTCTAACTTTGTTCGCCCAGCTAGGCGGCCTCGGAGATGCCGCCCTACCTAAGCTTCCAGCTTCAAAACAACATTCTGACATTCGCACTTTCCTACATTCTCACATTTAGAATTCCTTCCCCAATCAAAAATTCAACATTCAAAATCAAACATCCACGCGTAAGCGCGCGTGAGCGCGTCCCGGGAATGCGGGGTCGATTGGACGCTGCACGCCTGGTAGGGCGGATCATCCGTGATCCGCCGATTGAATCACTCAAGCCTAAATCACTTTATCGGCCAATGCAGACCATCGGCCCTACCACAAACCACAGCACCGGTAGGGACGACCATC
>Ga0209597_1001654_pt1 | contig 14459 bp, 9 predicted proteins | sample M_140625_MF_Meta_FD_187316 | JGI IMG/M metagenome (GOLD analysis project Ga0209597, IMG submission 187316) | Freshwater microbial communities from Lake Montjoie, Canada to study carbon cycling - M_140625_MF_MetaG (SPAdes) (version 2) | ecosystem: Environmental > Aquatic > Freshwater > Lake...
CGAATTGGAACCGGCCTTCGTTCGCGCGCGCTGCGGATCGCGGCTTCGAGTACGCACTGGGTCTTGTACGCATCCTCGAAATCGGGCATCGCCACCACGGGCGCGCCGCCAGCCACCATCGCGCAGATGTCGGCGGCCTGACTTACGAATCCGTGCTCGTAACCGATGGGGTGCGCCGCGGGCCAGTAGTGGCTGGCGTAGGGATGGGTGGAGTCGGTGCACATGATTCGGCTCCAGCCGCGCAACTTGGGCTCGAGGGTGTGATCCCACCACTCGAGTTCGTTCATGCGCTCGAAGTCGAACTTCAGCGAGCCCTTTTCGCCGTTGATCTCGATGTTGTTGCGGTTCTGATTGCCGGTCGCCAGGCGCGAGGCCTCGAAGCTGGCGATGGCGCCTTGCTTAAAGCGCGCGAGGAAAAGTACGGCGTCGTCGACGGTCGACTTGCCCGACTTCTTTCCGGCAGCGGCGTTCTTGGCGCCCTTGCCTGAAATCTCGCCGCCAGCGTTGGCGACGAAGGCGCGCTCCTTGATGAAGGTTTCCTCGATCGAACCGACGACCTCGGTGATCTCGTCGCCGGTGATGAAGCGCGCCATGTCGATGATGTGCGCGTTGAGGTCACCGTGCGCACCCGAACCCGCGAGTTCGCCTTGAAAGCGCCACAGAAGCGGCGTGTCGGGTCCGCCCCAATCCTGGAGATAGCTCGCGCGCACATGGAAAATGCGGCCGAGCCGCCCGTCCTTCACCAACCGATGCGCAAGGGCAACGGCCGGGCAGCGGCGATAGTTGAACCAAACGAAGGTGCGCGCGCCCTTTTTCGATGCAGCGCGAGCGGCGAGCACCATCTTCTTCGCGTCAGCAAGCGTGCCCGCGAGCGGCTTCTCGCAAGCAACATGCTTGCCCGCCTCGAGACACGCGATCGACATCTCCGCGTGGAGATGGTTCGGCGTCGAGACATCGACGAGCTCGATTTCGGGATTCGATAAGAGATCCTTCCAATTGGTCGTGGATCCCTGCCAACCCCATTTGGCCGCGAAAGTGCAGGTTTCCTCGGGATTTCGCCCCGCGACCATGCGCAGCGCGGGCGCGCGCTTGAGGTCAAAGAACTGCGCGCACTTTCCCCATGCCGTCGAATGAGCGCGGCCCATGAACTTAGTTCCGATCAGTCCAACGCCCAACGGGCCGGATGACTGAGGGCGGATGTCCTTCGAACGAGTGTCCTTCGCCATGGTTGACTACCTCGAGATGCCGATCGAACGCACGGCAGCGGCCGCGCGGGTCCGTATGCTAACGAAGGGCGACTTGGCGGGAATTGCTCGGAAAGCAGCGCTCCCCACCGTGCCCCCCCTCGATCGAAGGTACCTTGCCCCACCATGTACGCACCGATCGCCGCGGTTCTCGCCGCACTATCGTCGTTGGCACTCGCGCCGCAAGCTCTCGCAGCAGGCGCGACCACTGCACCGACGGCACGCGCTGCTGATGAGTTTCCCGAAGACTGGTTCTGGCGAATCGAGGAAGCGGGCGTTGCGCATAAGTCGATGACCGGCAAGGCGCCGCCGGCTTTGACCGTGCGCGGTTGGGTCGGTCGAGAGAGCGAGATCGCTCCGCTCAAGAAGGGCGATGTATTTGCCGCCCTCGCGGGCAATGTCATCGTGATCGACTTCTGGGCGACTTGGTGCGGTCCGTGCCGCAAGGCGCTTCCCGAAAATGTGGCGATGCTCAGCCAACTTTCCGCCAAGGGCCTCGTGATGATCGGCGTGCATGACGCGCAGCGTGGAAGCGAAACCATGGAGACGGTGGCCAAGGCGGCGGGAGTTTCGTATCCGCTTGCCATCGACGATGCGAGCAAGAGCGCGAAGGCGTGGAATGTTGGATTTTGGCCCACTTATGCGGTGATCGACCGCGCTGGAATATTGCGCGCGGTGGGACTGCAACCGCAGTTCGTTCGCAAGGTCGTGGAGAAGTTGCTCGCCGAGCCTGCGCCCGCTGGTGCCGCGGCCAAGCAACCGCCTGCGCCGAATCTGGCGAAGCCCGCCACAGCACCACCAGTTTCAACACCACCAGTTTCAACAAATCAAGCAACTCCCACGCCAAGCACCACTGGTCGCGTGCAAAATTTGCCGCGCGCCATGCTCGAGGGAAATGGCGCGCGCCGCGGCAAAATGGCGAAGTTCGACCAGTGCCCCACCGCGCCCGAAATGACATCCGTCACTGGGTGGACCAACACTGAACCAGCGATGGGCGGCGCATCAACACTCGCTCAATTGAAGGGGAAAGTTGTAGTCCTGGACTTTTGGGCAACTTGGTGCGGCCCATGCATCGCTGCGATTCCCAACACCAACGCGCTCATGAGCAAGTACGCCGATCAAGGCCTCGTTGTCATCGGTGTGTGCAGGTCCGACGGCAGCGAGAAGATGCTCGACACCGTTCGCTCGAAGGGCATCGCCTATCCGGTGTGCATCGATTCGAAGAACGAAGTGAACACGGCCTACGGTGTGGACGGATATCCCGACTACTACCTGATCGATCGTGCGGGACGCCTGCGTGGTGCCGATGTCGCGAGCGTTTCACTCGAGGACGCGATCAAGCTTCTGCTTGCGGAGAAGTGAGCGCGTTCAAGCCGCCGCGGTTCCAGCGACGCCGTCACGAGTGACATAAAAGAGCTCGCTGGTGATCGGATAGGGAAGCCGGCGGTAGTCCTCGTCGATGCGCTGGCGAAGCCGATCGACGAATTTGTTCGGCCCAACGCTCAAGGCGATGAAGGTGTCGCGCGCGGGGGTTGCAACATAGAAGTCGCCCTTCATTTCCTTGGCCAGCCGACCATGCAGCGTCGAGAGCAGAAGCCGCGCGGCGTCATAGCCATCCTGCTGCGCAACGATCGCGGCGCGGCCGCCATCGTGCGAATCGATCATGCGCACCTCGAGATCGGGCTTGTAGCGCGCGAGGTTCTCCCGCGCGATTGCGTCCAGATCGTCTGGTTGCAGGCCCCAGCGGACCATTTGCTCGGTGGTGATCGACACCGTCAACTGCGGCAGGTCGATGACAAAGACGATGACGGTGCCGTTCACGAACGGCACATGGGCAACGAGCTGGCGGTCGAGTTGTTCAAAGATCGACTCGGGCTGGATGCGCGGCATGATGCGGGCGCGGGCAACCGAAAACGGCAGCGGCGCGCTCGAAATTTGGTCGCCCTCGAAGAGCCGCTCCAGATAATTTTCCACGATCTCCTGCGCATTTCCCGGGTCGCGCAAGACCATGCGATAGAGGTTTTCCAAGCCAAGATGCCGGCCGTCGAAGACGACATGCAGCGGGCCGGTGACCGTGGCGTTGCGCGCGGGATACTGCCGGCGGAGCAACTCAACCACATGGGCGACGAAGGCATCGGGCTCGAGTGGGAGGTGTTCCATGGCGGTGCTGCTAGAGGCGCGAAGGGCGCAGTCGGCGATCACGTGGGCAAGCGAAGGGGCGAACCAACGCCTCCGACCACTCGACTTCGGCAGGTCGAGCGGCCGTCTTTGTCGAACCCTGCAAAGTTCCGAACAATTGGCAGGGCAGAGTCGCGGGAAGCCTGTTTCGCCACATCGAAACACCCCTGCCTCCCCTTACACTGCGGCGCTATGTCGAACGCTTCCGCTTCCGCCTCCCGCCCTGGCACCATCTCAACGCTCGACGCCTTTTTTGCAGGTCCTGAGCGGCAATTGCTGGTGATCGCTGGCCCGTGCGTACTTGAAGATGACGCGACCAACCGCCAGATCGGCGACACCATGGCCGCGATTTGCGCTGACCTCAAGCTTTCGTATGTCTTCAAAGCCAGCTTCGACAAAGCCAACCGCTCGAGCATTAAGAGCCCGCGCGGGCCCGGTCTCGCGCGTGGACTGGACATGTTGGCGGCCATGCGCGAGCGGCTGGGCGTTCCCACCACCACCGATATCCACGAGCCGAATCAGGCTGAGGCGGTGGCGAAGGTCGTCGACATCCTGCAGATCCCCGCCTTTCTGTGCCGCCAGACTGACCTGCTCGCCGCCGCCGCCGCCACCGGCAAGGCGGTCAATGTGAAGAAGGGCCAGTTCATGTCCCCTGCCGAAATGCGCAACGCACTCGAGAAGCTTCGTGAGGGCGGCGCGACCCGCATGATGCTCACCGAGCGCGGCACCTTCTTTGGCTACAACCGACTGGTGACTGACTTCATCGGACTGGGCGACATGATCGAACTCGGCCGTGAATTCGGCGCGCCGACTTGTTACGACGCCACCCATTCGACGCAGCTGCCCGGCGGCGACAAGACCTCGACTGGCGGACGGCCGGACCGCTGCGCCCAACTTGCGCGCGCGGCGGTGACCGTCGGCGTCGACGCGATCTTTCTCGAATGCCACCCCGAACCTCGACGCTCGACCTCGGATTCCGCGACCATCCAACCGCTCAGCGAAGTGCGAGCGATCCTTGAAGGAATCGTGCGCGTCCGGGCGGCCTTGACCGCAGTTTGATCGTTGCCCGCGAGCGACTCGCCTACCATTCGGACCAATCCCGATGCAACCACACTGCGACTGCTGCTCAAATCCCGCCGTCGTGCATGAGACCCTCATGTGCGAGGGGATCAAGTCCGAGGTGCACTTGTGCGCCGAGCATGCGATCGAACAGGGCTACATCCTGCCCAACATCGGCGGAGCTTCGCTGGTGGTTGGCAAGTTGATGGACAAATCAAATCCGACGGCAACCCCGGCCGCAACCCGCACCGTCAAGTCCTGCGCGTCCTGTGCAATGACCATGGCGGCGCTGCGTGAAAGTGGTCTGGTTGGCTGTCCGCACTGCTACCGCACGCTTGAGGAAGAGCTCGGCGTGCTCATCGAACGAACCCAGAATGGCGCGACCACTCACGCGGGTCGCCACCCCAGGCACGCCGCCGAACTGATCGACCGCGCCGCCGTGCGCAACCGCCTCACCCGCGAATTGCGCGAGGCGGTTTCGCGCGAAGACTACGAACGCGCCGCGCGAATCCGCGACGAAATGCTCACCATCGCTGGCGGAGGCGAAGAGGCATGAGCGGCGAGAAGCCCTCACCGCTCGATGGATTGACCGGCGGCGATGCGCCGATGGCGGACTGCGTGCTCTCGAGCCGAGTGCGCTTGGCCCGCAACCTCGTTGGATTTCACTTCGTCAATCGCTGCTCGCCCGAGCAACTCAGCGATGTCGTGCATCGCGTGCAGTCGGCGCGGCTGGGCGGGCCGTTTGAATCGGGCGTGCGTTGGGTCAATGTGCAAGGCACGACGCCGGTCGATCGGCTACTGCTCTTTGAACGCAATCTGATCTCGCGCCCTTTCGTCGAGTCGCCCCATCCGCGCTGCGTGGCGATCAGCGCCGACGAATCAACCAGCGTCATGGTGAACGAGGAAGATCATCTTCGGCTGCAGATGCTTGCGCCGGGAATGCAGTTGCGCGAGTTGTCCAACCGCATGCTCGTGCTCGACAGTTCGGTCGAGCGCTCGCTTGAATACGCGTTTCACCCGCGTTTTGGCTACCTCACCGCCTGCACGACCAATGTCGGTACCGGCATTCGCGTGAGCGCGATGCTGCACCTGCCGGCGCTCGCGCTCGTGCAGGAGTTGGAGAAGGTGCAGCGCGCCGCGCGTGAACTGCAGTTGGCGATCCGCGGCTTCCACGGTGAAGGCACCGAGGCGCTCGGCGACTTCTATCAGGTGTCCAACCAAACCACGCTCGGCCGCAGCGAACAGGACATCGTCGAGCAATTCGCTGGTTCGATCGTTCCGCAGTTCGTCGAGTATGAACGCGCCGCACGCCGCGCGCTCATCGAGCGTGACCCGACTGCGCTCGACGACCGAGTGCATCGCGCGCTCGGCGTACTGCGCGCCTGCCGCCAGCTCTCGCTCGAAGAGTCGATCAAGTTTCTCGCCCGAGTTCGCCTGGGCGTTGCGCTTGGTCGCATCGAGGGAGTCTCGCTCGGTCTGATCAACCAGCTACTGCTGCAGGTGCAGCCCGCGCATCTTTCCCGCGCGACTGGTTGCGCGCTCGGCAACGGCCGTGACGATCGCGGTCCGCGCGCGGATTTCGTCCGCAGCAGCCTGCGCTAGTCGCGTCGATCAACAACTTCTCGCGGCGCGCTCAGCGCATCCGTAGAAAGTTCGCCAGCAGCCTTGGCCCCTCGATGGTCAAAAAGCTCTCGGGGTGAAACTGCACGCCCTCAAGCGGCGCGGCCTTTGCGGGCGCCTTCCAGCGCAGTCCCATCACCTCGTTTTTTGCCGTCCACGCCGACACCTCGAAATCAGGATGAACGGTGGTGGGATCGACGACCAGCGAGTGGTAGCGCGTAGCGATAAACGGGTTCGACATGCCGTCGAAGAGTCCGCGCCCGTCGTGGTGAATCTCCGAGGTCTTGCCGTGCACGGGCTCGTCGCTGCGGTGAACGACCATGCCGTGGCAATCGCCGATGGTCTGATGGCCCAGGCAAACGCCAAGAATCGGCACGCGCCCGCGCAACCGCATGATGAGCTCGCCACTGACCCCCGCCTCCTTTGGTGTGCACGGCCCCGGCGAAATGACCAGGTAGCTCGGACGCAGCGCTTCGGCTTCAACCGCGGTGATTGCGTCGTTGCGCACGACCCGAACCTCGAGCGCGCGATCGATCTCGCCAAAGCGTTGCACCAGGTTGAAGGTGAACGAGTCGTAGTTGTCGATCAGAAGCAGCACGGGGTCGGATGGTACGGCGCGCGTGGAAGCGTGTATCTTCCCGCGCCATGAGCGACTCGATGATTTCAAGCGATCCGGCTGTCTGCAACGCACGCCTCGAACGCGCAAACGCGGACGGCTTGGTGCTTTCGGTTCCTGGCACCGGATACACCCTGCACCTGAAGGCCGCGGGCCCGACCACCGTGGCCATCGGTAAGCGCATTGCGGGAACGGTGTCGGGCTGCGCGCTGAAGTTCAACCGCGCCCACGCTGGCGGCGAGTTCATCGAGCCAACTGATGGCCATCCGCGCATCGTGCAGGGACGCATTCGCACCATCGATCCCAGCGCCAACCGTGTTCTGCTTCAGGCGGCCATTCCGATGTGGATCACGCTGCAGCCCGACCAATCCGCGCGCGAGTTCGCCGCGGGCGATTTCGTGAACTTCTACATGGAGAGCGGCGTGACCTTCACGCCGCAAGCGTGAACAAGAAGCCCATCGGCGTTGGCATCGTCGGACTGGGCTTCATGGGCCGCACGCATCTCGGCGCCTACGCCGCGTGCGCCAATGATCCAGTCAGCGCCCGAGTTCTTGCGTTATGCGATCCTCACATGCGCCCGGCGTCGGCGGGGAACCTCGTCACCGCTGGCGGCAATGACGCGCTGCTCAAATCAATTCCGCACGAGCCTTCATTCGACGCGCTCCTAGCTCGACCTGACATCGAACTCATCTCGATCTGCACGCCGACCGATAGCCATGTGAAACTGGCACGCGCCGCCATCGCCGCTGGCAAGCATGTCCTTATTGAGAAGCCGACCGCGCTCGATCCCGATGAGATCGACGCCCTCGGCCGCGAAGCCACCGCCGCCGGCGTGTTGGCAATGCCCGCCCACTGCATGCGCTTCTGGCCGGCGTGGACTTGGATGGCGAACGCGGTGAAGTCGAACCAGTTTGGCGCGGCGCGGCGGGCGTCGTTTCGCCGGATGGGAGCGCGGCCGTCCTGGAGCCAGGCCTTCTACCTCGACACCGCTCGCTCTGGCGGTGCGATCATCGACCTACACATCCACGACGCCGACTTCGTGCGCTTCGCCTTTGGGGAACCTGATGCGCTGGAGGCGACTGGCAACCGCATGCATGTCGAGGCCCGATATCGCTATCAAAGCGGTCTGGTCATCGAGGCCGAGGGTGCGTGGATGGACGACCCCGCCTTTGCATTCATGATGGTTGCGACCATCGAATGCGAACGCGCAATCATTGACTTCCGGCTTGGCCGCGAACCCGAGTTGTTCGTGATCGAAAACGGCTCTCAGCGAGCGATCGTCGCCGGCGTCGATTTTCCTCAGGGAAACGGCTACGAACACGAGGTCAGAGCTCTGCTCACGGCGATCTCCGCGGGCGCCAATACTCCCCCGGTTTCCCTGTCTGACGCTGCTCAGACCCAGCGGCTGCTGAACCAAGAACTCGCCACGCTGCGTAACCAATAATGTCGCGCCGAGAAGATCGGGGTGCTTACCTGACTTCCTCACGTGATAAAAAAGTTCAAAGGAGCAAGCCTCCAAATTGCAATAAAGCAATCTGTCGGCACAGTCGACTCACACACGTGCGCATAGGTGTGTTTGTTATCCAGCCTAGTTGCCCTAGTAAGTTTTCTTTTTTGCTATAGGAGTATTGAAATGAATCGTCGCGTGAATGCCTTTACATTCCTCGCCGCTAGCGCTGTTGCGCTTTGCGCATCATCGTCTTTCGGTCAGGTCCTGTCGGTCAACGCGTCGCCGCTCAACTCGAGCGCTGGTTCGGCTACCAGCCGCGAGTTCACCGTCGATGTCAACATCGCGGGAATGACTGGCGCCGTCGGCGCCCAGGCAACTGTGGCCTTCGACCCTGCGGTCGTTTCGTTCGTCAGCGCCGCCGCTGGCACGGACTTCACCACCCTGATCTACAGCAGCACCGCCACCGCGAACAAGGTTGTGTTTGCAACCGGCATCGATCCGAGCGCCTCTGCTGCGGGCATCGCTGCTGGCAATGTCGCCAAGCTGACCTTCCGCACCATCGCCCCCTCTTGCTCCGATCTCGACGCGGTCATCCTGTCGACCAGCGCGCTGACCACTCGAATCACTGATTCGAACGGTGTCGCGCTCGGCTTCACCCAGGCCGACAATGTCAGCATCACCTCGCTTGCTCCGTTCACGCTGGCGGCTGTTCCCGCCAACGCTGCGGTCGCTGCTGACGCTGGCACCCTCTCGGGCGCACTCGTCACCCTGGTCGCGCCAACCGCAACCAACAGCTGTGGCACTCCGCTCACCGTGACCGCTACCCGTTCGGACTCGCTCGCTCTGAGCGCGTACTACCCACCGAATGCGACCACCACCGTGCACTATGCCGCCACCGATGCCGCGGGTAACACCAACAGCTCCGACGTGACGGTCACCGTCGCCAACTACCAGCTTCTCGACGCCGCGATCAGCCTGAACGGCTCGATTACGGGCAACTCCACGCGCTCAGTGCGCATCACCGCTGGTTCGACTCAGCTCGTCAACGTTGCCATGACCACTGGTTCGGGAACTGCTTCGAATGTTCAGGTTCCGATCGCTGTCAGCTACCCATGTATCAAGGCGAAGGACGTTGGTCACTCACTGAGCAACACGGGCGCCAGCAGCCTCGTGGGCGTCGAATACGCCGCGAGCATTGCGCTCGACCAGGGCGACTCGAACGACGACAACCTCGTCGACATCCTCGACTTCGGTATCTATGTTGGTAAGTTCGGAGCCGCCCTCGCTGGCGGTTCGTCGAACTTCAACGACGACACTGCGGTCAATTCCGGCGACTTCAGCTTCATATCGCTGAACTTCGCCCACAGCGGCACGGTCTGTGGAGCCTTCACTGGTGGCGCTCCCCGTAACTCGGTCTCCGTCAAGGAGCTTCGTCGTTCGGGTATGGGCGAACTCGCTGGTGCGGACTTCAACCGCGACGGCATGCTCGATGTCAACGACGTCGTGTACTACATGCAGAACGGTATCCATCAGCCAGCCAAGCCGATCGTCACCACCCAGTGGTGAAAAATGGGTGAACCCCATAACCAGACTCGAGTGAGTCTGGAATCTGAAACCAAAACACAGCGCCTCGGATCATTCCGAGGCGCTGTTCTTTTTGAACCAATGTGCGTCGCCGATATCTCGCAAAGTGCACACGAGGTTATTCATCATCAAGCGCCATGCTCAAGCTTTGTACGCGAGCTGAAAGATGGGCCACGCCCCGCCGATAGGGCACCAGCACCATTTCGCATCGCTCATTCCAGTGTGCGAATGCATTGATTCTTGGAAGTGTCGATACAGACCATCGCTGGGCTATAAATAGATTGGGCGCGCAAACTACTATGAACGCTAGATTTATGGCGAACCACCATTGACTTTGCTCCGCTTGACCTCACACTCAACCGTCGGCGGTTACGGAATGCCCCCGCTCCGTGCCACTGGAATGTCTGCAGATTGCCCTGCCCCATCACACCCTCGGCCTAAGGAAATAGATATGAAGTGCCGTTACGCTTCACATTGTGTTGAACTAGAAATCGACATGCGCGCCGCTCCGGCGGTTGACGCATGTTCATCTAGACAATGCGATCGCATGGAGGCGAGCAGTTCACTGCGTGGCCCGTGCATCAAGCGCAACAGCCATTCAAATCTGTGGAATGAGCGGAGACTCAAACTGGGATAGGACCGCCGGAGGCGGCGATGTGTGCGTCAGCAGCGAAAGCTGACACGCACACGACGCTCGCCTGGCGGTTGACTGCGCGTGCGAGATAGAGCGTTTGAGAACATCAGAAGAACCGAGAACGATCGACGGAGCCGATGTCGCTGAATCGGCCAGTCGAGAGGAGTCCAAGATGAATCTTAGTCCCATGCGAACCAACCAAACGCCCCGCACGCTCTCCCCGAGCCGCGGCTTTGTCGTTTTTGCAGCCTCGCTGATGGCAGCGACGGTCTCTGGCTCGGCGTTTTCGCAGAGCAGCAGCGTTCGGCTTTGGGGCGACAACTCTTCGAACCAGTGCACCGCGATTCCCGCCGCACTCACCAACCCCACCCGCATCACTGGTGGTAACTATCACACCATCGCGCTCGACGCGAGCGGCACCGTTTTCTGCTGGGGCCGCAACACCGACGGCCAGTCGAACGTCCCCGCTGCTATCGGCGTGGTCCAGGCCATCGCTGGCGGTTCGTACCACAGCGTCGCGCTCAAGGCCGATGGCACCGTTGCTTGCTGGGGCCCGACCGGCGTCTTCAACTCGATTAGCAATCCGAACCAGTTCAACCAGTGCGCGGTTCCCGCTGGGCTCACCGGCGTCACCGCGATCACCGCGGGCTGGAAGCACACGCTTGTACTGAAGTCCGACGGAACCCTCGTCGGCTGGGGAACCAACGACTCTGGTCAGCTCACCACTCCCACCGATGTCGGCGTAGTGTCGAAGATTGCCGCTGGCTCGCGCCACAACTTGGTGCTGCGCACCAACGGCACCGTCCGCGCATGGGGTCGCAATGTTGAGCTGCAGGCTCCGTCGCTGCTTTCGTACACCAATGTCACCGCCATCGCCGCCGGCGCGTCGCACTCGATCGCCCTGATCGCTGACGGCACCCTTCGCTGCTGGGGCAACAACCTGAACGGTCAGTGCAACGGCTCGACCTATACCGGCATCGTTGGAATCGCCGCCGGCTCCGCCCACACTGTCGCGCTGAAGTCCGACGGCACCGTCGTCACCTTCGGCCTCGCGTCGAGCTCGAGCCTTCCGACCAATCCGCCGCTGAGCTTGGCCACGAGCGTCGGCTCGGGTGGACTCCACACCGCCGCGATCACCGTTGCGGCGCCGACTGTGGTCGTCGTCAGCACCACGCCCACCACTTGCCGCGGCAACATGGGCGCGATCGATGCCACCGTCACCAACGCGACCACCACGACCTGGACCGGACCGAACGGTTTCACCGCATCGACCGTCGACCTTTCCAACATCTTCGCTGGCAACTATGTGCTCACCGCCATCGGTGCTGGCGGAACGACCGTGGTTCCCGTGACTGTTGTCAACACGCCCGACATCACGCTTCCCGTCGTCGCGAGCTACTCGACGAGCCTTACCGCCGCGGCTGGTGAGAACTGCACCGTTCCCGTCGCCAACTTTGCCGCGACCGTCATCGCCAGCGACAACTGCACCGCCAGCGGCGCGTTGGTCATCACTCAGTCGCCTGTGGCAGGTTCCAGCGTCGGCCTCGGCCTCAATACGGTCGTGATCACCGTTCGCGACGATTCGAACAATCAGGTCTCGGTGAACGCGACCTTCAATGTCACCGGCCACTCCACCGTCTGCTACCGCGACCTCGATACCGACACCTTCGGTAATCCGGCCATCTCGGGCTTCTTCTGCATCGCGCCGCTGGGCTATGTCGCCAACGGCGACGACTGCGACGACGGCAACTCGTTTGTCCACCCCGGCCAGAGCGAGCAGTGCAACGGCAACGACGACGACTGCGATCACTTCGTCGACGAAGACCTGCCCACCTACAACTACTACATCGATGTCGACCATGACGGTTTCGGCGATGGGCGGATCATGATCACGGTCTGCTCGCCGACGGCGCCCGCTGGCTATGTCACCGACAACACCGACTGCAACGATGCGAACGCGACGGTCTACCCCGGCGCGGTCGAGACCTGCGCGAACATCGCGATCGACAACGACTGCGACGGCTCGAGCGCTGAGAGCGAAGCGATTGACCGCGTCACCTTCTACGCCGACGCCGACACCGACGGCGCGGGCGACCCCGCCGTGAGCGTGCTCGCATGCAGCGCGCCCGCTGGCTATGTTGCCAATTCGAACGACCAGTGTCCGACGGTCCATGACCTCATCGAGAAGGCCGTGTACTACCGCGACTTCGACGGCGACGGCTTTGGTGATCGCAATACTTCAGCGGCGGTGTGCAGCACAACCGCCCCGGCCGGCCAAGTTGCCGTCGCGGGCGACTGCGACGACGCTCGATTCCTCTACGCCGACAACGATGGCGATACCTACGGCGCGGGTCAGCCCACCGCCTGCGGTCGGCCTTTGAACACCGACTGCAACGACGCGAATGCCGCGATCAATCCAGGCGCGACCGAAATCTGCGATGTGGCCAACACCGACGAGAACTGCAACAACCTCGCCGACAACGCCGACCCTGGCGCTGCTGACGCTGGCAAGACCAACTTCTACCGCGACGCCGACAACGACACCTTCAGCGTCAATGCTGCTTCGCGCTTCTGCGACCTGCCGGCCGGCTACGAGGTTGCGGCCGAGGGCGACTGCAACGACACGCCAATCACCGGCGCCGCGATCTACCCTGGCGCGCCCGAGCTTTGCGCTGACTCCACCGTTGACAACAACTGCAACGGCGTCAGCACTGATGTCGACACCAACGCGGCCGACAAGGTCAACTTCTACCGCGACCAGGACCTCGATACCTACTCGATCAATGTGACCGCCAAGTTCTGCGCTGGCACGACCAACGCGGGATATGTCGCCACGCTTTCGAACCCCGTCGACTGCAACGACACCGTCGCTGCGATCAATCCAGGCGCGACCGAAGTCTGCGATGTGGCCAACACTGACGAGAACTGCAACAACTTCGCCGACAACGCCGACGCCGGCGCTGCTGACGCTGGCAAGACCAACTTCTACCGCGACGCCGACAACGACACCTACAGCGTCAATGCTGCTTCGCGCTTCTGCGACCTGCCGGCTGGCTACGAGGTTGCGCCCGAGGGCGACTGCAACGACAACAATGCGGCGATCCACCCTGGCGCCGTGGAGAACTGCGCGAACATCCTCGTCGACGACGACTGCGACGGCGACATCAGCGCCGCCGAGGCGATTGACTCGATCAACTACTACGTCGATGCCGATCGCGACGGTTTCGGCTCCGGCGCCGCGACCAAGTCCTGCACTGCCATCGTCGGCAGCGTGACCAACAACTCGGACTGTGACGACGCCCGGCTCCTCTACGCCGACAACGACGGCGATACCTACGGCGCAGGCGCGGCCATCGCTTGCGGCGTCCAGTTGAACACTGACTGCGATGACGCGAATCCCGCGATCAACCCCGGCGCTGCCGAACTTTGCGCTGACTCCACCATCGACAACAACTGCAACGGCGTCAGCACTGATGTCGACGCGAACGCGGCCGACAAGGTCGACTTCTGGCAGGACAACGACGGCGACACCTACACGAGCGGAGTGGCCGGCAGATTCTGCCCAGGCACGATCAACGCTGGCTATCGCCCATATTGCTCGGCCCCGCTCGACTGCAATGACAACGCCTTCCTGATCAACCCGGGCGCCGTCGAGAATTGCGCGAACCTCGGTATCGACAACGACTGCGACGACGTGAACGACGCCGCTGAGGCGATTGACTCGGTCAGCTACTACACCGACGCCGACAGCGACAACTACGGCGCTGGAACTGCAACCAAGTCCTGCTCGCCCATTGCTGGCAGCGTGACCAACAACACCGACTGCAACGACACCAACGCTGCCATCCGCCCCGGCGCCGCCGAACTTTGCGCTGACTCCACCATTGACAACAACTGCAACGGCGTCAGCACTGATGTCGACGTGAATGCCGCCGACAAGGTCGACTTCTACCGCGACCAGGACGGCGACACCTACTCGATCAATGTGACCGCCAAGTTCTGCGCTGGCACGACCAACGCGGGCTATGTCGCCACGCTCTCGAACCCGATCGACTGCGACGACAACAACGCGGC
>Ga0209597_1001655_pt1 | contig 14455 bp, 13 predicted proteins | sample M_140625_MF_Meta_FD_187316 | JGI IMG/M metagenome (GOLD analysis project Ga0209597, IMG submission 187316) | Freshwater microbial communities from Lake Montjoie, Canada to study carbon cycling - M_140625_MF_MetaG (SPAdes) (version 2) | ecosystem: Environmental > Aquatic > Freshwater > Lake...
GGCGTGGACGTGCGGATGAAAGTCTAAGTACTCGCCAAAGGTATGGAGGGTCAGGATAATTGCTGGGTGCGCTTTTTGATTTTCCAAAGCAGCGCGCAGATAAATGGAAAGGCTTTCGTGAGCGGCTGTGCAAAGGTGTTTGAGCAAAACACGATGTCGCTGAAAATAGGGGCGCAGCATTTTTGGCAAGGCGAGGACATAATGCCTGTGGTGGACTGGAGCCAGGACTCTGGCAACGAGGAACTCGGCGGAGGTGAGGACATTTTTCTGATGACAGCAGGGGCAGAACCAGCGGCTTTTGCAGGAGAAAGCGAGCAGCGCATCGAGCCCACACGCGGCGCAATGAATGCGTGCGAAGCCGCGTTCAAGGTTGCCGCAGTCCAGGAATTTGTGGACTACGGCATTGATCACTGGGCGTACCGGGGCGCCAGTTCCGCCTCACCGCCGTCCACGGCAAAGTGATAAAAAGACATTCTGTCGTCACGGACCACCAGAGAGCTGCGACCATCAGTAGCGTTCAATCGCCATCGCAATCCCCATTCCGCCCCCCACGCACAATGAGGCAATTCCACGGCGAAGATTCCTGTCTTCCATTAGATGAAGAAGCGTCACAAGCACCCGCGCCCCGCTGCAACCAATCGGGTGTCCAAGAGCAATGCCGCCCCCTCTCTGATTGAGCCGCTCTGGCGCCAAAGACAACAACTTCGCACATCCCAGCACCTGCACAGCGAACGCTTCATTAAGCTCAAACGCATCCACCTCTTCCAATTTCCATCCCACTTCCACGCACAATTTCTGTATGGCGCCGACCGGTCCAAGTCCCATCGTCGCAGGGGCGCATCCTACGGAAGTTGACCCGACAATCCGGGCACGCGCCTCAAGAGAGTGCTCCTCGATACCAGAACCGTTCACAATAAGCAAAAGAGCCGCGCCGTCATTAATCCCAGAAGAATTCCCCGCCGTGACTGTGCCGTTCTTTCGAAAAGCCGGACTGAGTTTCGCCAACTTTTCGAGCGTAGTGTCCGCCCTTGGATGTTCGTCAAAGAGAACCTCTGCCTCGCGAGTTTTAATACCAACCGTTTCTCTCTCAAAATCAGAACGCGCCGCCACCGCCCTCTGCTGGCTCAAAAGAGCGAATGCATCCTGTTCCGCGCGGGTGATTCCCAAGAGGTCACCAATCCTCTCGGCAGTCTCCCCCATGCCCACCTGCAAAACCGGGTCGCTAATCCCGTCAGCCTGAATTGCATCGATCATGATGCTATCGCCAAATTTTTTTCCCCAGCGCAGATCCGTGGCATAATACGGAGCGCGACTCATCGACTCCACGCCTCCAGCAAGAACAAGCCGAGACTCCCCTTGGACAATGCTTTCGACCCCAAGCGCCACTGCTTTGAGTCCGGAAGCACACGCCATATTGACCGTGAACGCCGGAGCACTCTGAGGAAGACCGAGCCGCAACCCCAGCTGTCGGGCCACGTTCATGCCGGCGGCCGCTTGGAGCACCTGGCCAAGAATCACCTGATCCACCGCACCCCTCAGACGTTCGGGCACCAGCGCTTCGGCAACCTGGAGAGCCAAATCCGTGGCCCCCAATGACTTCAATCCGCCTCCAAAGCGACCTACAGGGGAACGCAGGCCAGCTGCAATATAAACGGGGGATGGATATTTCATGAATTGATAAAACAATCGGAGGGCATAAAACACCAGTGCTTAGTGCACGGAACAAAACGCATTTGAGCCAGAATGTCTTTGGCCGGATCAATGCCCGGCGCAACTTCACGCAGGGCGAGTCCTGTTTTGGTCAATTCAAAGACAGCGCGTTCCGTGACGTATAGAACCTGCTGTCCATTGGCGGCAGCCGTGGGACCGTGGAAACAAACCTGCCCGACACGCTGCACAAATTTTGCGTGTTTGCCCTCTTTGAGAATCCGCAACTGGCGCTCCCTTACTTCAACCTCCAGATCTCCGGCCGTAAATGTGCAGCAAAACACAAGCCGGCGAGTGTTTTGCGCAATGTTCACAAACCCACCCACGCCTGCGATGCGCCCGGCAAAGGAACTCACATTCACACTCCCCTCTGCATCCACTTCCACGGCGCCAAGCACGGCAATATCCAGACCGCCTCCATCATAAAAATCAAACTGGGCTGGTTGATCAATGACCGCCTCAGGAAAATGACTGCAGCCAAAACTCAGGCCTGAGGCCGGCACTCCTCCAATGGGGCCGCTCTCCAAAGTGAGAGTAAACTCCTCTAAACGGCCAGTCTCCGCAGCGACAGAAGCAACTGCCTCTGGCAGGCCGATTCCGAGATTTACCACCTCGCCTCCACGCACCTCATTCAACGCACGCCGACCGATAATTTTGCGCTCCGAAAACAGCATCGCCTCCAGTGTCGCGCCCTTGATCGGAGCGGACACGTAGTTTTCATTAAACTGCTCCCCATAGGTTTGCGCATGGAACGACTGATCGGCCACCGTAATGCTGTCGACTAATATCCCAGGAACACACACAGACTTGGGATCGTGAATGCGGTCTACGATCCGCTCCACTTGTGCGATCACAATGCCACCGTGATTTTTAGCCGCTTGAGCTATGGGAAGCACATCTCCGATAAGACCCTCCCTCTCCATCGAGAGGTTGCCCTGAGAATCCGCACTCGTCGCCCGAATCAACGCCACATGGATGGGAAACGTCCGGTAGCGAAGCCAAAGTTCCCCGTCCAAAATGATTCTCTCCACCAAAGGCTCCGTGGTGCGCTCATTTAAACGCCCCCCCGTTTGCACCGGATCGATGAACGTGTGCAGCCCGGTTTTTGTGAAAACGCCGGGGCGTTTCGCCGCGATCTCGCGATAGAGAACACAAATAACCCCTTGTGGCAGATTGTACGCCTCAATCTTATTTTCAAGCGCCAGCTCTCCCAGTCTCGGGGCGAGATTCCAGTGTCCGCCCACAACGCGCTTCAGAAGCCCCTCATGTGCAAAATGATTCAACCCCCGCTCCCCCCGGTCTCCCTGCCCCGCCGCATAAACAAGAGTCAAGTCTCTGGGAAATCCACATCCCAGAAACCGCGCTTCCAGCGCCCTCGAAAGGGCCTCTGGATGGCCCGCCCCCACGAATCCCCCTACCGCAACCGTCGCCCCAGAGGCGATGGCTGCGACCGCCTCCTCTGCACTAAGGATTCGCGCCGCCCCCCTCATCCCCGCCACCCTCCGTTGACTTCGAGCGTCTGGCCCGTGATATATGCAGCCAGTGGTGAGCACAAAAACAACGCGGCATTCGCGACATCTGCCGGTTCACCAAACCTCGCTAAAGGAACATTCTTGAGCATTTCCACGCGGACGTTTTCCGGAATCGTCGCCGCCATCGCCGTCTCAATCACCCCGGGCGCTATCGCATTGGCGCGGATTCCACGCCGCGCCCCCTCCCGGCTGAGTACGCGCATCATTGCGAGGACTCCAGCCTTTGCCGCAGCGTAATTCGCTTGACCATAAAAACCCTGGATCGCGGCAATGCTCCCCAAACTCACGATCGCACCGCCGTCCCGCATCTTTTCGAGCCCGAACTTGCAGCAGTGAAACACCCCTGACAAGTTCACGGAAATAACCGCATCCCACTCTTCAAGAGTCATTTTTGAAACCGTGCGATCTCTGATGATCGCCGCATTGTTGATTAAAAAATCAATACCCCCGCACCTTTGCGCAACATCACTCATCATCGACTGCACGGCAGCGGGATCCGCCACGTTTGCCACGGCAACGAACGCACTCTCCGCACGCTCCGCATTTAATGCAGCGCACAACGCCGACGCATTGGCGCCTGTATCCCCGTGATCGGGATGGTTCAAAACAACTGTGGCTCCAGCCCGATGAAAGGTTCGGGCCATTTGCGCGCCAATTCCTTGGGACGCTCCGGTGATCAGTGCGGTTTTTCCTTCGAAATTGATTTCAATGCTCATGGGAGGGTTAGACCATCTCACCAATCGCCTTTTAGAAAAGTGAAAACAGTTCACTGCGGAGCAAAGAAGCCCGACTTGATTCACACGATGCCGGTCGCCATAAAAAAGGCCGAACACCAAAAAGACTGTGGCTGTCTCTATGCGAGTAATGACAAAAATACGCGGTACGCCACCCTGAGGGTGAACCCAGTCACAGCAAGCAGCGTGATCACTACTCCATTGTGAGGAGGTGTATCCATTCCCCCTGAGGCCATCGAGGCCACCTGGTGCAGAACTTCTAATGGAATCACTGCGCCTTCAATGGATCATCAGTGCCTGTGCTAGTGGGCCCCATGGGTCCGGTAATGATGCCACCAATCGGTGGCGTGATGTCCACCTGCGCGAAGCCTGCCTTTAGCTCTACGCGCGTGCCTGCGTCATCTTTGGCAAACACAGATGGAGCTATGAAAGCCAATGCAGCGATCAAAGCGCAGACAGTTTTCAAGGAGATGGGGCTATTAGTTTTCATGTTTCAGCTTGTTCAAAATGTCCAATGACTCGCGTTCGATAATCTCACCAGCCTTCGTGCTGAGATAGGAGTGCTCGCCGAACCAAGTCTCGTAGCTGCCGTTCTCGAATGCCTTTGCCGTGGGAACGTAGCCGTGTGCGCCGTTGGTTTGTTCGGCGACCATCGTGTGCTTGAAGGGCGAGTGCTGCTTGATGCTCAGGCCGATACTACAGAAGATTTCATTCGCGTTCGTCACGATGGCGAAGTCGTCGCCGATGCAAATGCCGGTCACGAAGCAGGGATAGGTCGGCTTCTCTCGCTTCTTCATTTCGTCGAATGCTTTTCGGTAGTGCTCAAGCTGTGAGGGCCAGTTGCGGGTGATCTCAGCTTCCTTGAATTCTGGGTGTTCGCGACCCGGTATCGCGAACTCACGAGCTTCCATCGAGAGCGTGGGTTTGGCGATGGGTTCGAGCTGGCCAAGGCAACGCACGATTTCGCTGCCAAGCTTTTCACCGATGAAACCGTGCCGCAGGCTGACGACGGAGTTCACGTCACCACAAGCGCCGGTGAGGAAGAACATCGGCACGTCGAAGCCCAATTGCTTCTCCACCTGTAACGCTACCTCGCCCGGATAATCAGCCGAGATGAACGGCGCGCGCGTGCTCGTCGCGTGGCAAGCGTAGTTATAGACCACTGCCTTGAGCTTCCCTTGCTTGCTGGTAAATGCGAGCACGTCGAACTCAGGATCGTATGGGCCTTCGGCTGGATACTTTTCAGCTTCGTCGGGCTTCAATTGCCAGCGGTTCCACGCATGACCGTCTTTAATCACGCGTCGACATTCGCTGAGGCCATCCGCTTTCCCCTTTGCCACTCCCACGGTGCATGGGGTGAGATCACGAACCGCCTGCGCGACGGCCTCGGAGATCGGCGTTGCAAGCTGATCTTTATAGTAAGACCAAAGCGGGCCGAAGTGCGTGTGCGAGGCGCAGATAATGACATCGCTGGCCGGAATGCCTGTGGTCTGTTCGATTTTAGCGCGCGCCTTCTGCACCTGCTCGACGGGATATTTCAGCGTGTCGAGCGTGACGATCGCGATCTTCTTTCCGCCAGTCGACAAAACCAGCGCCCGCACATAGAGCCGAGTCTTCACCTCCGCTGTCCGTTTCGGCGAAGGCGACCCCGCCAGCGTGACTTCCTCCGTCGGCGTGATGTCCACGATGCCGACGCCGGTGTCCACGCATTCGTCTGGCTGTGCTGCCTGCAGCGACGCGAGCAGCAGGGCGGCGAGGAGTGTGAGTGCGAGTTTCATCGCTAAAATTCCTCGGCCATCTGATCAAGTTCCTTGTTGATGCGATCCTTCCAGGCGTCGGGGATGCCGCTTTGGAGCAGGGTGTCAAAGGTCTCGATGGCTTTGATTTTCTTGCCGGCGGCGAGGAGGGCGCGGGCGAAGGCTTCAAGGAGCTGGCCTCTGGCGTTGGTGTTCTCGATCTTGGAGAAATCCATGCCTTCAAACAGTTTCACAGCTTCCGTGGGCCGTTGAGTCTGAATGAGCAGGCGCGACAGGGCGATGACGCTCGAGTTGCGCCAGGCGTAGTTGGCAGAGGAGATGGCGAGCGCCTGGCGAAACATCTCCTCTGCTTTGCGGGCGTCGCCTTGCTTAAGGTAAAGCTGCGCTGCATCTGTGGCCGCATTCCCGCGCACGACGGCCTCCGCTCCTGGCGAGGCGATCGCTTTCAAGCGGTGCTCTTGCGCGGCTGTGTCATCGCCCCGGAGTCGGTAGATATCTGCGAGGATCCCATGGGCGTTGCCGCGACACCGCACCGGCCATTCGTCGATTCTTTTGTCACGCACTCGCGCGAGGGCTTCGTCGTAGCGTTTGAAGTCGGATAACACACGTAGGTTGGCATAGTCTCGCCGTGCGGGGTCCTTCACTTTATCGGCGAGTGCGAGGGCGCGTTCCGCGTTCTTCAAGGAACCGGAGGCGATCTCGATGGCCAAGTCGAGGTAGTGGAAGTTCTCGTCAGCGTCGGCGGCTTGAGCGGCCATGGCTTCGAGTTTTTGAATGGCGTCATCGAAGCGCTTCTCGGAGCGCAGCAGCTTCACAGCGTTCAATTGCGTGTAGTCGAGTGCCGATGCTGCTCCGAGCTGGATGAGGAACACGATGCTGGCGATGGCGGCGATGCGTTTCATCTGGGAGTGCTTATTTGAAAGTTGCCTTGCCGAAGGAAGCATCACCGGGAATGCGAGAAGCGTTGAGCTTGCCTGTCCACACGGAGTTTTCTCGTTGGTTCTTCTTCTCCGCACTGTCGATGAAGTGAACGCGACCGACATTGAGATACCACATGTCACCCTTTTTTGGCGCTGTCACGCGGAGGGTTTCAAAGGGGATCACCGCCATGGATTCCCAGCGGTTCTTGTCGGGCAGGAGCTTGGTCTCGAAGGTCCAGTTGCCATTCCAGCTCTCGTCATTCCAGCCGTAACGGGGATGCAGGAAGTCGGTGATGAATCCGTGCTCCGCGTCATTGAAGGAGGTCGGCTCAGGTTCATAGGCAAAGTAGAAGTAGCGGCTACGATCTGCGAAGGGTGAGACGTTCACGATAATGCTTTCTTGGAGCCACAGCTCGGCATCGCGTCCACGCGCCACGAACTTCATTTTAGCCGCAGGCTGCTCTCCACTGACACGCACATAAAGATGGCTGCCGTCGCACAGCACACGGAAGGTTGTCTGCGCTTGCAGGGGCGGCGCTGAGGCCTCCACGGCGCCGAGCGTGTGTTCCTCGGCGTTCGCCCAAAGCGGCGATTCCAGTGTCAATGGTGCGGATACTTTCGCAATCTCCAGTGACTTGTTTTGCTGCGAGAGTTGCGCGGGATTGGCGCGCATTTTCGCGATGTCCCAGTTAAACGGAGCGCGGTCCAAGTAACGCCCAGCGTATTTGACTCCAGTCTCGTCGAGATAAAGGTAGGCGGGATTTTTCCGCTTTGGATATTTGGCGTCCCCATTGACCACGCCAGCGACAAAGGCGTTTCGCGCGTCCACGGCATCGAGCAGTTGGTTGAGCGAATGCGCATCATTCATCGCCTGGTGGTTGCGGTAGGCATGGATCACCAGAGCGAGGTGTTTCAGGAAATTAAACTCATAGCGCACGATATCCAGCCGCCGCTTCACCTCGGGGAGAACCACGTTTTTTTCAGCATTGCTCAAATCCTCCTCCAACGAGTTCACGACGTCCGGAGGGTAGAGCGTGCCCAAGGCAAAGAGCGGGTCGCGTCCTGATTGATAGGCATATAACGCGATCACTCCCCAGAGTTCAGCACGCTTCTGGAGGTTCAGAAAAAAGCGCCGCATGGGGTTCTCGCACTCGCGGAACGAAGCCTGCAAGTATTCGTTGAACAGCTCGTCGGCGGTCTTTGAAAAGGGATCAATGCCGAGTCGCACATAGGCATAGATGTTCGGTCCTTCGAGTCCCCACTGCCCACTCATTGGGCTGCCATTGACCTGCACCATGTGGACGTTGTTCGCGACCAGCAGTCGGTTTTGTTCCGCGATCTTGCTGATGGTGTTCAGTGGTGTTAGCCCGACGAGATGGAAGTTACCCCAGTTATAGAGATAGGCAGAGTAGCCTCCGGGGACTTTGATCTGCTTCCACGCTTCGAAGGAGGCCGCGCTAGAGTCCATCATCTCGATGACGGCGTTCTCGGGGAACTCGGTGAACGTCTGCGGAGGACGAACCGTAGGCCCGTAGGAGGTCATCATGAGCTTCTTGCCGGGTCGATCCTTCATGAGTCGCAGCGCCATGTCGCGATGCATGATCCAGAGCTTCTCGCCCCATGCGCGATCATTGTGGAAGGCGATGCCATCTGCCGGAGCCGTCGTCACTTTGACGCCATAAAGAGCGGCGCATTCTTGGCACTGGCAGGGTCGAAAGCCATCGGCCTGACCGATTTCGATCACATCAAAGCCCTCGTCGCAGCGCGCCAGTAGATGCTTGTAAATGAGCTCACGTACCTCTGGATTCGAGAGGCAAAGCTGCCCCTCCTCGGAATTCACCTTGGGCTGGCGCACGGCTCCGCTGAGCATGAAGTACTCGGGATGCGTCTTCCCATACTCGCTCATCGGCACTGCCCTCGGATGTTGATGCCCGTAGTTCGACCAGATGCGAGTGAATCGTCGGCAGTGATTCGCGGTGTAGAAAAGCTCGGTGGAGTTGCGGATGTCGTGTTCCTCAAAGTGCGGGCTTCCCTTCGTATTGAGATCCGGTGGCACGTGAATAATGGAGCGAGGCAGGAATGTGGTTCCGGTTTCGTCGGGGGAAAGAAATCGAGCGCCCACAAATCGATACAAAAACTCAGCGGTACCGAACAACGTGCCTTCATAAGGCAGGGGAGACTCTTTGGCTGAGTTGCGTTTGCCCACCAGCGTGTCAGCCTCGTCATTACCCAAGATAATAATTTGAGTACCAACGGCTTTGTGGACGTATTGCCAGCCGGTAAGCCCTCTCGCAGCTACTCCGTTTGCTGCGGCAAGCTTTGTCGCGCCAAGGTAAAATCCGGGCCGTGCCACGTCGACTTCCGACTCCTTCTTCACCTCCAGTTTGATTCCATTCGCGCTGAATGCCGCCTGTAAAAGCTCCGCCGCCCGACGCACCGAATCCGCCGCAGCCGCGTTTGGCATCGGATCGGGAACCACGATTTGGTATTTCGATTTCCCGCGGAACCCCAAGATCAAGTCCTCGACCTCGGAGGCGACGTTCTCGCTTTTCGCTTTGGGCTCCGTTCCAGCAGTTGCAACGGGGGGCAGCGCAGCCATCAGGAGATAGGGGAGGAGTGTGAGGGGGTGTTTCATCGGGGGGGGAATTATGGCTGAATGCGCGCCACGGAATGGAGTCTAATTCACATGGCGGCTTAGGGCTTCGCCTTCTGGGGTGTTGACCCAGAGGTGGTTGCCGTTTAAAAAGCGGCCGATAAAAGTGTAGCGTACGAGTTTGTCGTAAGTCAAAAGCATGGCGGCGCCGACAAACAGAGATGCCAATAAGAACTTCACCAAAGCCGGCATTGCCCAGTTGCAGATAACCGTCTGCGCAATAATGACCAAGGGCAAATGCGCAAGATAGATCCAATACGAGGCGTCCGAAAGGTAGCGGAGCGACCTGTCTTCTCGCGAAAGGATCGAGCGAAACAGTCCCATGCATGCGAACGATATGGACCACGCGTAGAGTGCTTGGAAAACAACGCTGGCCGCGTGATGCCAACTCGCAGGGAGCAACCTGTCGCGGAAGCCAAATGTTCCAGTCGCGAACTCCAGGGCTAAGGGGAAGACCACCAGCAGACTGACTGGAAGCGTCCAACGCCAGGAGTTGGCGAGCTGACCATTCGAACCGGCACATTCGAAATAGAAGACTCCGAATCCAAAGAACAGCGCGTAGTATGCGAGCACATGGGGCGTCGGGATGATGCCCATCGAGGTATCCGGCCCGAAGTGACCGTTGCCGTATTTCATGAACCAGGCGGGGGCGACGGTGAGGGGAACCAACAAGAGGAGGCTGCGTTGCGAAACGGTGAGGGGATGTGGGCGCATCCTCCAACCGAAGCGCTCGGCGGCGGCGGCGTAGACACAAAAAGGAGGTAGTAACCAAACGAGAAACCAGAGGAACCAGACCAGACTGAAAACAGGGGTTTGCGTTAACTTAGCAAATGCCCGCGCAATGGGTCTGCCTTGTTGAGCGGGTTGTGCATTGGCAGCTTGCGCCCCCAATTCTTCGAGCCTCTTTTTGATTCGGGGCCTGCCTTCCAAAACCTGCTTTTTCTCCACCTTAATGCCGAGAAGTCCGGCAATGGTTTCGACTGCAGCATAATTGGTTGATGCACTGTGCATCGGCTGATCTCCAGTGAGGCTTCGGGCGTTGATGTTGGCCCCGTTGGCAAGAAGCAGCTCCGCTATGTCATAACGGCCCAAAAAAGCAGCCCCATGCAAGGCCGTGTGCCCCTCGGCGGAACGCCAGTTCACATCGGCACCCTTCTCAAGCAGCACGTCAACGATTTCCTTGTTGCCTGCGAGCGTTGCCCAGGAAAGAGCCGACAATTTGAAAACCGGATGAAGGTCCGTAAGGACAGTCGGCGTTTTCAAATATTCGGTGAGGCCATTCAGATTTCCGCTTTTAATGGCATCCCAGACACTCTGATCAACCGCGATATTTTGTGAGGTGGTCTGCCTCGTGGCATTGCGGGCATTGGTTGCGAAACCAGCTGCCCATTTTATGGCGGGCACCACCGTGATCAGTCCGGCAAGGCACGGCAGTAGGACTCGTTTGAGGCGGTTTCGGAGAAGGCCCTTCAGCCCGATCTTTCTCCACAGCATGGCAGTGAAAAAGCCGCTCAGCAGCATAAAGAGCTGCATCCGGAAGCCATGAACGAAGGCCTGAAAAACGTAAAGCACCTTGCTTTGGCTTACGTCTTGTACCACCCAACCGGGCCCGAGGGAGAAGGAAAGGGACACGTGAAAGGCAACGCCCAAAAGCATCGCTGCCGCGCGAAGAGCGTCCAGATCGTGCCTTCGCGAAGGCTCCGAGCAGTCCTCCTCTGGGCGGTTGGACTGAATTGGAACGGGGGGCGGTTGCACGAAGCGAGTGGGGATTGCTGTACCTAAAGTACCTTAGCAGGGCTGATTCGCTGCAGGACACTCCTAATTCACAGGTGTCTTTCGGGTATCGGTCAGCGCGGAGACACGGGGCACGTTTCCATTTTCCGAGCATTCCTGAAAGTGTCTGTCCCTTGCGGTTCTCTTTCCGCGCTCGAGCAGGTCGCGTTAATTCTTATTGGAGCGCGCTACGTCCAGAGGCCGAACCATCCCGTGGCAGATTAGCCGTTCTTCCGACCGTCTCTTGAGGTGTACCGCACACCCGTCTTGCCCTTGAAATGGACGTCCTGAGTCCAGAGTACCGCATTGTGTCGCCTCGCCACGGCGTAGATAACCGAATCCGCAAAGGCCAACCGCTCTTCTAATCCCAAAGCAGCAGCCTCCAAAGCAAGATCCCCGTCCAAGTTTACGACTAATCCCGCATGCATCGCTGCCGCTGCGGTGAACGCCGCGTCTTCTCCACGTTCACGCAAGACCACTTTGAAAACCTCGCAAACACAGACCGACGGCACAACTAGCAATTCAGAATCCTCAATCGCCTCGGCGAAGAAGTCGGCCAAAGACTCATCGGTAAAGTACGCCAACCACCCTGAGGAATCCACGACGTTCATACGTGGTCTTCATCCCGTTCAATCGAGGCGTCTATGCCTTTAAGATAACCCCGCAAACTGCGCACATCTCGCACAGGGAGGAGCTCAATGCGGTTACGAAAAGAAACGACTTTGATCTTTTCGCCAGAGCGAAGGCCGATGGCCTCGCGTACTTTCTGAGGGATGACCACTTGAAATTTAGGTGAGACCGTTACCGTTTCCATGCGACATACGATACAACGATCGATCAAAAAGTCAACGTGAGTGCCCTCCAGTGGCGCCTCGGTCCTCAGCCTTAATTTGCCAATCCACAGAACAGCAGGGGACAGACACGAATGGCACTCCCGGGACCGCGGAGCCCCAGATCCGCTTTGACGCTCCAAAAACTCAGATAGCCATTGCGGAGCTGGGGCTCCGCGCTCCCAGGCGCTGAGGGCTTTCAATCATCCATAAACCTAAAAGAGATGCGGGAAGCTTTGAAAAGAGAGGGCAAGAGGGACAGACACCCCCTGTTTTCTAACGCACGAATCGCAAACCTTGCGAGAACAAGAGGCTTCGGACTGATGCAACCCATTCAGGGTTGCCGGCTTGTTGGAGTGACCCAGGGTAGGTCCTCCTGCGTCGGCCCAACCCTGGGCTGGAAGGTTCAACGCCCTTGGCGTTGGCAATCCAAATGCAACTGCGAGGAAGGAACACCAAAAGTGTTTAATCATCCAGCCCAGGGTTGCGCGCAGCAGGCTACCCTGGGTCACGCCCACAAAATGAACGACAACCCTGCAGGGGGTTGCATCAGCCTCACTTGACTGAACAGCAGGGGACAGACACTTCCCGCCGCATCCTAAAAATGTCAGAAAAGGCTTTGCACGAGGGTCTGTCCCCTGCGCTCTCCCGCACTTCATGCATACAGTCTACGCGGAAATATTTTAACGCCTCCGCTTCGAGGCTGAAGAAATCGTGCTGGGGGGTGAAAAGCAAATGACTATCCTTCGGGTGGCCAAGCGCCAGCATCGACGTCGTGGAAGTTAGCAGGCGCTGAAGCCCTAGGAGTGGTTGTAGCCTTCTTCCTTGTGGTCTACGATGTCGAGTCCCTGCGTCTGCTCCTCTTCCGAGGCCCGGAGGCCAACCAGTTTGTCCACCAGCTTTGCAATCACCCAGGTTGCGACGAGCGAAAGGAGGATGCACATTCCCATGGCTAGCAATTGCCCCCGCACGAGCCCCTTCTCCAGAAGTGTGGCCGCTGCGGGATGGGTCGCCCCGTCCACCAGCAGTACCGTGGCAATGGCGCCAAGCGTTCCTCCCACACCGTGCACCCCAAAGGTATCCAGTGCATCGTCGTAGCCAAAGCGGGGCTTGAGCACCGAACACGCCCAGTAGGAAATCATTCCTGCCAAAATGCCAATCAGCACGGCCGAAGAACCGGATACAAAGCCGGCCGCATTCGTGACTGTCGCCAGTCCCGCCACGGCTCCCGAACACAGTCCTAGCACCGAGGGTTTGCCCCGGTGGATTCTTTCAACAACCGCCCACGAAAGCATCGCGGCAGACGCCGACAGCGTAGTCGTGAGGAATGCCTGGAGCGCCATCCCATCCACAGCCAGGGCCGACCCCGCATTAAAGCCGTACCATCCTGTCCACAGCAGGCCCGTACCCAAAACGCAGAGCACCATGCTGTGCGGGGTCATCGGCCTCCTGCCAAAACCCGCCCTGGGGCCCACCAGAATACACAATAAAAGAGCGGACCAACCGGAGGTCATATGCACAACAATTCCTCCAGCAAAATCAATCGCCTTGAACGCGGCACCTTCGTTGGCCAGACCGGAAAAGTCTCCACTGCAGCCCCACACCGCGTGCGCCACTGGGTAATACACCCCCACGCTCCAGAGCGTTGAAAACAACAAAACCGCCGTGAATTTCATGCGTTCGGCCACTGCCCCGATGATGAGTGCCGGCGTGATCGCCGCGAACATCGCCTGAAACAGGGCAAACGAGCCTGAAAAAATCCGCCCCTCATACGGGCTAGGCTCCACCCCGACACCACGGAAGGCGAAATGCTCACTCCCTCCAAAAACGTGCCCGAGCAGAGTCCCCTCTTGGGCAAAACTTTTTCCAAAGACCAGGCTGTAACCAAAGCCCCACCACATGAGGATTCCGATGGCTGTCAGCGCCAGGCACTGCGCTGCGATGGATAAGACGTTTCTGCCTCGGACCAGGCCTCCGTAAAAGAGGAACAAGCCGGGGATACACATCATGAGCACTAGGGCGGTGCTGATGAGAACCCAGGCATTATCGGCGGGGGAAGGGGGTGTGGTGGCTACAAATAACATTTTGACTATTTTTATACAGACGCGCCACTTTACATCCAAAAAGCCCCCCCTTTGTCACCGTTATTTTGTCGCGAGGCCCATTTTCTGGCGGCTTTTCAATGTCAGCCGAATGCCAGAACCCTTTTTTCCGTTCGGAAACGGAAGCGAGAAGCGCGCGGAAAGTGTCTGTCCCCCGCAGTTCCCCAGCGTGCAAGCGTGTGGCCTCGGGTATCCCCGAAAAAGGACGCCTGTATCGATGTTACAATCGAGCGGGCAGGGGATTCTCAAACTGGGGTTTTCCGATGGGACGGGGATTTCCTTTTTGCTAACGAGTTCAAAAAGAGGTGGAGTCTAGGTGGCGTTGAGCACGCCATCCCATCCACCCGCTTCGTCCTTTATGAAAACGACCTATTCGCCAGAACAAGTCTCTCTCATCATTCGTTACGCGTGGGAGGATCGCACCACGTTCGAGGAGATCGAGAAACG
>Ga0209597_1001657_pt1 | contig 14449 bp, 10 predicted proteins | sample M_140625_MF_Meta_FD_187316 | JGI IMG/M metagenome (GOLD analysis project Ga0209597, IMG submission 187316) | Freshwater microbial communities from Lake Montjoie, Canada to study carbon cycling - M_140625_MF_MetaG (SPAdes) (version 2) | ecosystem: Environmental > Aquatic > Freshwater > Lake...
AGAGTAAAAAGCCAAACAATGTCCTTCACCACCATCTCTTCCTGCGCGACCCGTTTCTTGATAGTAACTTTCTAGACTTTTTGGAATGTCGTGGTGAATTACGAATCTCACATCGGGTTTATCGATCCCCATTCCAAACGCGATAGTTGCAACAATAACATCTACATCCTGCATGAGGAATTTATCTTGAACGTCGTTCCGCTGATGGCTGTCCATTCCAGCATGATATGACAGCGCTTTAATTCCGTTAGCTACAAGCAGCTCTGCAATCTCCTCGGTCTTCTTCCGCGACAGGCAATATACTATCCCGCTTTTACCGGCATTCCCTTTTACGAATTGAATGATCTGTTTTCCAACGCTTACTTTAGGGCGTACTTCGTAGTACAGATTATCACGGTTGAAAGAAGACTTAAAGACTTTCGCATCAACCATTCCAAGATTCTTCTGAATATCTATCTGAACCTTTGGGGTAGCCGTTGCCGTTAATGCCATTACGGGTAAATCTGCAATTTGCTGGATAATGGTTTTAATTCTTCTGTATTCCGGACGGAAATCGTGACCCCATTCTGAAATACAATGCGCCTCATCAATGGCAACAAACGAAATTTTACAGGTTCGCAGAAATTCTATATTCTCTTCTTTTGTTAAAGACTCTGGGGCCACATAAAGAAGCTTGGTCTTGCCACTGAGCATGTCCTTCTTTACTTGAGTAATTTCGCTTTTATTCAAAGATGAATTAATAACGTGCGCTATACCTTCTTCATTTGAAAATCCTCGCATGGCATCTACCTGATTTTTCATCAAGGCAATCAAAGGCGAAACCACAATAGCCGTTCCTTCCGACATAAGAGCAGGAAGTTGATAGCACAAAGACTTCCCTCCTCCTGTAGGCATAATCACGAAGGTGTCATTTCCTGCAAGCACATTGTCAATAACGCCTTCCTGCAGGCCTTTAAAGTTTGAAAATCCAAAAAAATACTTTAAGGCTTCTTTCGGAGCCATATCTGTCGCTGTAATCATTATCTCTTAGTAATTGAACGTTATGAAAAAGTAACGTCTCTGTAAACTTCGCTTAACGAATATAAGGACAAAAGCACATGTACACCAACAAATTCGATCGAAAAAAAAGACCATAAAAAACTAACGATTCTTCGCATCTTTGCAAAGTGAAAATGACCTCAAACACTTCAATTTTAGACTCGGCGAAAGAAGCCATTCGATTAGAAGCAGATGCGATTTCCACATTGGGAATGTCGCTAGACAACGCCTTTGTATCTGTTGTAATGGCTGTCCTCGAAACTGAGCAACCGATCATTGTAACGGGAATCGGCAAGAGCGGAATTATTGCTCAAAAATGGGTGGCCACTTTTAATAGCACCGGGCAACCCGCTCAGTTTTTGCATGCCTCTGAAGCCATTCATGGCGATTTGGGTATGGTTCAAAACAATAGCATTGTCTTCTGCCTATCGAAAAGCGGAGACTCCCCTGAAATTCAATACTTGGTTTCCTTGTTGAAATCTATGAATGTTCAATTAGTGGGAGTAGGTGCTAATACCGAGAGTTTTCTGGCGAAAGAGTCGACTTACTTTCTTCATACTCCAATGACAAGCGAAGCTTGTCCGAATAATTTAGCTCCAACCGTTAGCACTACACTTCAATTGGCCGTAGGCGATGCAATTGCCGTTTCGCTTATGACGGAAAGAGGATTTAGCAAACTCGATTTTGCAAAATTCCACCCAGGAGGTGCACTTGGCAAAAAACTTTTTACAACTATTGGTCAGGTTATGCGCGCAGATGCGCTTCCTCAGGTTTCTTCAGACTGTAACTTCCGTGACTTGCTCATGGAGATATCTTCCAAACGTGTTGGTGCCACTGCAGTGTTAGAAAACGATGAGTTGTTGGGTATAGTTACTGACGGTGATATTCGAAGAGCCGTTGAGCGTAACGTGAATTTATATGCATTGCGTGCATCCGACTTAATGAACATATCAGCCAAAAGAATTCAGAGCTCCGCTTTAGCCGTTGAAGGTTTTCAATTGATGGAAAACAATAAGATTAGCCAATTGCTTGTGGTGAACGAAAATGGAAAGTATTGTGGCGTTATTCATTTGCACGATCTTCTGAGCGCGGGCATTAATTAATTGAGATGGCTGAAGAGAAAAACATGAGCTTCTTGGAGCATCTTGAGGAACTTAGAAAAAGATTGTTTCGAGCGGTTTTGTTTGCTGTTGCAGGAGTTGTGGTTGTATTTATTTTCGACACTTATGTTATTGAAAATATCATTATGGCTCCTCGAAGAGCCGATTTCCCAACATACCGTTTCTTTTGCTGGCTTGGCCATAACTTAGGTTTGGAAGAGCAGCTCTGCTTTTCAGATGCTAACTTCACACTTCAGAGCACGACAATGGGTGGGAACTTTTCTGCCTACATGACGGTGGTTTTAATTGGAGGAGTCATTCTCGCCTTTCCCGCAATCTTTTATCAGCTTTGGGCCTTTGTGAGACCCGGGTTGAAAAAGACTGAGCTTAAATCTGCCCGTGGCATTGGCTTCTATGTATCCTTGTTATTCTTTCTGGGCGTCCTGTTCGGTTACTATGTGCTTACGCCCCTGTCCATTCAATTTTTAGGAAACTTTGCTTTTGCCGATGTCGAAGTAAATGCAACCGTATTGTCTTATTTGAAATTGTGTTCATCACTCATTCTCGGAACGGGGCTCGTTTTCCAGATGCCTGTAGTCATATACTTCTTGGCGAAAATTGGTTTAGTAACTTCGGCATTCCTTAAAAAATACCGAAGACACGCCTTCGTTATTAACCTTATTGTTAGTGCTATTATTACTCCTCCAGACGTGACAAGTCAAATGCTTGTTTCGCTGCCGTTGCTGTTGCTTTATGAAATAAGTATCCGTGTTGCTCAACGCGTGGAGAAAAAGAAAGGGTAATTCTAATTTACAATTGATTTTCGTTTGCAATGACAAACGAGATTTTTCTTATATTCGTAACCTTAAAAGTTAACTTAAATTTAAATTCATGAAGAAAATCTACTTATTAGGTTTGTTCACAACTTTAGCGAGTGTATCATTCGCACAATGGTCAGTGCAACAATCACCAGCGCGCAGAACTTTCACAAGAAGTGAAATTTCTCCAAAAGCTACTATCCGTCAAGAGATGGCACCATCTGCTGACTGGAGCAACCGTGTTACCCTCCTTACGGAAGATTTCCAAGGAGTTATGGGTGCAATGCCAGGAGCATTGCCAACAGGATGGTCTACAGGTTTAGTTGTTCAGGCTGACGGCTCAAACGGAAATGGTTTCAAAACACACACCAGTGCAACTGCTAATGGTGGTGGTTACTGGCCAGTTCCACAAATTGGAACAGGCAACAAATTTGCAGGTGCAAATGACGACGACGCTCCTTGCGACTGTGACATGGTAGATGCATATGTTCAGTCTCCTTCTATGGACTTTTCTGCAGCATCTAACATTGCGATTTCTTTCGACATTTTCCACGACATGAATTTCGGTGGTGGTGACGCTACATTGCAAATCTCTACTGACGGTGGTGCAACTTTCAACATCCGTTCTATCGGAATTGATGAAACCGGTGCAAGCATTGATGTATTTCCAATAGATCAAGATTACTGGCAGTCTATCATTGTTCCATTGTATGATGTAACAGCAGCAAACGTAATCATACGTTTCCAATGGACTGACGCTGGATCTTGGGCTTCAGGTTTTGCGGTTGATAATGTGATTGTAGGTGAATTACCTGCTAACGATATCCGTGTTGTTAAAACTAAAACTGGTGACTGGAACCAAGCAAACTTCGGTTTAGGTTTTTGGGATTACAACAGAGTACCTGTTACTCAAGTAAGTCCTGTGCACGCTACTTCAGTTATCTTCAACGGCGGTACTAATGACCAAGCTGATGCCACAATGAGCTACGCAGTAACTTTCAACGGAACTCCTGTTGCTGGTTCTCCTTTCGCTGCTGATCAAACTTCTGCTTCTTTCTTATCGCTTGATAAAGACACTATCTCTGTATCTACTACTTGGACTCCAAGTGCCGTTGGTACTATCCAAGTTACAGCGACTTCCTCTTCAACTACTGGAGATGATGTTGCTTCGAACAACACAGGTACTGCAACTATGCAAATTACCGATTTCACTTATGGTCGCGATGCAGATGCTGCACAAGCGTTCATGGGTCCTGCATCAGATTTCGAAGTGGGTAACTTGTTTGATATTTATGCTGACGATGAATTCGGTGGTATCGATGTTGCAATCGGAGCTGGTTCAGCTGCTGGTGACCCAATCCTTGGACGCATCTACCTTTGGGAAGGTTTCGACGCTAACGGCGATCCTATCTTCACCGATATCGGAATGGAGACATTGGAGTACATCTTCACAGGAAATGAATTCAACAGTGTTGGAGGAAACGATTTCGTTACACTTCCTTTCGCTTCTGCTGTTACCTTAAACGCTGACAACACTTACTTAGTAGTTGTTTCTTGTGTATCTGGCACACGTATTCCAGTTTCTGGAAGCAACGAGTGGGTTGTTTCTTGGTTGTATGACGGTACTGCTTGGGGTGCTACAGGTTCAGTTCCAATGGTTCGTTTGAACTCTGACGAAACTGCTTCAGTTGCTTCAGTTAACGAAGCTGCTTCATTCGAATTGGGTCAAAACATGCCTAATCCATCAAACGGTAACACAACTATCGTTTATAACCTTCCGAGCAATGAGCGCGTGACTTTAACAGTTCGTGATCTAACTGGACGTGTTGTTTCTGTATCGAACGAAGGAGTTAAGCCAGCTGGTAAAAACATGATCTCTTTGAATACTTCAGCGTTCGGTGCGGGTGTTTACACTTACACGATTACTGCAGGTTCTTCAAGTTTGACAAAAGAAATGATGGTGAAATAATTCACTTACCTTCAATGAATAGAAAAAGTCCCGCACAATGCGGGACTTTTTTTTTCCCCCAATGGATTTGCCTAATGAAAGATTTCTTACCTTCACATTCTAAAATTAAACCTGATAAGATGAAAAAACTTTTTACTCTTTGCGGTGCAATTGGTTTAGCTTTTTCTGCAACGGCGCAAACAACGCCATTGACAGACATTAAAGCTGCTCCAAAGGCTCCTTCAAACACTGAATTGGAACGTTCTGCGCACGCAACAGCAACTGCTCCAACGACAAGCAACGATCGTGTTGTTGTATACAGCCAGAACTTCTCTACCGGATTTGGCGATATGACTCACGAAGACAGTAGCCCTGCTGGAACCATTTGGATGATAGCAAATGCTAGCTCTCCTGCTGGAGAATTCTCTATGACATTGCCAGCATTAATTTCACCAACGGCTGCAAACGGCTGGGCTATTTTCGATTGCGACCTATACAACACACCTGTATCTAACGGTGTTGAAGACGTCACCGGAAGCATGTCAACTCCATCTATCGATTGCAGTGCATTGACTTCTGTAGTTGTTGAATGGTCACAGTACTTCCGTTATTGCTGCTTCTCTGCGTCTCCATTGACGTTAGAAGTTTCTACAGACGGTGGAACAAACTGGACTGTTTTCCCAGCAAACGGAAGCTTCACTCCAAGTGCAAACTCTCTTTCTGCTAACCCATTGAACACACGTGTTGATATTTCATGCGCTGCTGCCGGACAATCAAGTGTTTTAGTTCGTTGGGGATACAACACAGCAGCTGCTGCTGGATATAGCCACTACTTCTGGGGAATCGATGATATTGAAATTTTCGATAACTCATCAATAAATGATCTTGAAATTCTTCAGGTTACAAACGGAGACGTTTTCGGAATTTGGGAATACCGTGTTACTCCTTTCGAGCAACGCACCTATGCTGTTGATGGTGGATTACTTGCTGGTGTTATTTACCGCAACAACGGAAGCGCTGATCAAACTAACACTTCAATAAACATTGATATTTTAGATGGTTCTGGAGCTATCGTTGGAAACGCAGTTTCTAGCCCATTCACTATGGAAGCTTTCGGTAACACTCTAGAGTGTCCTTCATTCCTGAGCGACACCTTATACATCCAAACAGGATGGGAGCCAAGTGTTATTGGAACCTACACCATTCGCGCAAGCATTATTTGCTTAGACGCAACAGATGAGGCTCCAGCGGACAACACCATGGACAAAATCATCGTATACTCTACAGATGAATATGGTCATGAAGACGAAGCTAACTTAGACATTGAGTTAACTCCACGTGATAGCGATTCAAGTCCAGGTGAATTCGATCCAACTGGATACGGTGCATTCTTTACTTGTCCAAATGCTGGTTCAATGGCACACGGTTTAACGGTAGTTTTCGGACCAACGTCTGATGCTGATGTTGATTACACTGCTGTATTGTTCGAAGGAAGTCCTAACGACGCTGCGGTTCTTGCTTCTCAAGATTATGTTTTGAATGCGGGATGGATCGACAACGGTTATCAATACTTCCCATTCGATGCTCCAGTAGATCTTCTTCCTGGTACTGTTTACTTCAATGGTGTGTTGAACGAAAACACAAGTGCATTGCAGTTGACTGTTGCTGCTGAAGACAACAGTGACACAGATAATTCAACTTCTGTATATGAAATGGCTGGTGACGGTTCATTCGTTTGGTTCGGAAGTCAAAGTTTCTCTCCTGCTGTTCGCTTGATTCTTTCTGAGCGTGTAGCTGTAGACGAAATTAATTCTGACAACTTAACTTTCTTCCAATTCGCTCCAAACCCAGCTGTAATTTCAACTCGCGTTAATTTCGAGTTAACCTCGGCTGCGAACGTTGCTTACGAAGTACGTGACATCACTGGAAAATTAATCGAGTTCAAAAACTTAGGTAAATACACTCCAGGAATGAACAACTTCGAATTGAACGTTGCTGGCTTGAATGCTGGTAACTACGAAGTTTCATTGGTAATTGGTGGAGCAAGAATGTTCACCAAAACACTTTCAGTTAAGAAATAATATTTTCTTGTTGAATGAAAAGGCCACCTTCGGGTGGCCATTTTTTTATTCGTATCGCAGCGCTTCAATCGGATCAAGCTTCGAGGCCTTCTTGGCCGGATAATATCCGGAAGCCACCGAAACGATAAAGGAAATCGTTGCTCCCAAGAGCAACCAAAGCCACGGAATGGTAAAGCCGACTCCAATGACCAATGAAACGATGTTGCCCACAAGCACACCTAAAACAATCCCAATTATTCCGCCTATCTGTCCAATGACTACAGCCTCAATTAAAAACTGTTGCTGAATAATCTTCGCGCTAGCCCCAATAGATTTGCGAACACCGATCTCACGCGTTCTCTCTGTAACAGAAACGAGCATGATATTCATAAGACCAATTCCTGCGCTAATGAGCGTAATGATGCCAATACAAATTCCCCCTAACGTAATTCCTGAAATTAAACCCATGAGCTTTTCTACAAGCCCATTGCTCATATTCACTTCGAATGAATTATCCTCGCCAGGACCATCGGTTCGAGCTACTCGCATGGCTTCAACAGCAAGTTCTGTCGCCGCCTCCAATTGGGCAGCTGTTTTCACTGCAATGCTAATCTGATATTCCGAATTCTCATCGCCAAAGGTCTTGCGAACATTGGTCAAAGGAATCAAGCATTGGTTATCTCCTGCAAATCCGAACGTATTTCCTTTTTCTTTCAAAGCCCCAACTATGGTATAAGACCTTCCACTTACATCTACTGTTTGCCCAATAGGTGAAACACCGCCTTTGAATAACTCCTTGGCAATGTCAGCGCCACAGACCATAACGTTGGCGCCATCCTTCAACTCGAACGAAGAAAAATTACGCCCATCACTTAGTACGTATGAAGACAATTCGAAATAATTCGCATCGCAACCCAAGACAGACACATTCGGATTGGTTTTTAATCCATTCCTAGAAACAGTAGAAGTTGCAGTAGCAAAAACGCTTAAGGAAACAATAGCGTCTTCTTTGAACAACTCTTGAAACTTTTTGGCCTGGTCGTAGGAAATAACTTCGACATTCTTACTGCTCTGACCTCTTCGCATTCCTTGTCGGGTGTTGTTTCCCGATCGAATCGAAAACGTATTGGACCCAAGGCGAGAAAATTCTTCACTCAGCTTACGCTCTATGCACTTAACAGCCGTTATCATTCCAACTAACGCAGTAATACCAATGGCAATAATTGATACCGTTAAGGTGGCACGAAGCTTCTGGCTTCTGACCGAACCAACAGCGGTTCTTAGATTTTCGTTGAAAGATGTCGATAAAACTCGAAGCATAAAACAAAAGTAGGGTTGTAATTCCCTCGATTCATAACTATTTTTGCTGAGTAAAAATCTACAAAAAATGAGTGAAGTATTCGACTTAGACATGATCAAAAGCCACTATAACAGACTGGCTGAACGTGTAGAGAAAGTAAGAAATGTAGTTGGTAAACCACTGACATTGACTGAGAAAATATTATACTCTCACCTTTGGAATGGCTCAACTGACGTGGCTTTCGAGCGCGGAGGATCATATGTAGATTTCGCTCCAGATCGCGTTGCTATGCAAGACGCTACTGCTCAAATGGCCTTGTTACAATTCATGCAAGCCGGAAGAAAAAAAGTAGCTGTGCCTTCTACCGTTCACTGCGACCATTTGATTCAAGCCCGCGTGGGTTCTACAACTGACTTGACAGATTCTTTGATAAAAAATAACGAAGTATTCAATTTCCTTTCGACCATTTCAAACAAATATGGAATTGGGTTCTGGAAACCAGGCGCAGGTATCATTCACCAAGTAGTGCTTGAGAACTACGCATTTCCAGGTGGATTAATGATCGGAACTGACTCGCATACCGTGAATGCTGGCGGATTAGGAATGATCGCTATTGGTGTTGGTGGTGCAGATGCCATGGACGTTATGGCGGGCATGGCTTGGGAATTGAAATTCCCAAAATTGATTGGAATTAAATTGACTGGTAAACTTAGCGGGTGGTGTTCTGCTAAAGATGTAATTTTAAAAGTAGCTGGAATTCTTACTGTGAAAGGTGGAACAGGCTGCGTAGTGGAATATTTCGGTGAGGGCGCGCAAGCACTTTCATGCACCGGAAAAGGCACCATCTGTAACATGGGTGCTGAAATTGGAGCAACCACTTCAACCTTTGGGTATGACGACAGTATGGAAAGATACCTTCGCTCAACTGGACGACCTGAAGTTGCAGATCTTGCTAACGACATTCGAGAACACCTGACCGGAGATGCTGAAGTTTATGCAAATCCAGAAATGTATTTCGATCAAGTTCTTGAAATCAATCTCGATGAATTAGAGCCCTACATCAACGGTCCTTTCACTCCAGATTTGGCAACGCCAATCTCTAAAATGAAAGAAGCTGCTGCTGCAAACGATTGGCCAATTAAAGTTGAAGCTGGACTTATTGGTTCTTGCACCAACAGTTCTTATGAAGATATTTCTCGCGCAGCATCGTTAGCTAAACAAGCGGCAGAGAAAGGAATGGTACCCAAGGCGGAATTCAGTATTACGCCTGGTTCAGAGAAGGTTCGCTTTACCATTGAGCGCGACGGCTTTATTGAAACGTTCTCGAAGATTGGTGCGAAAGTATTTGCGAACGCCTGCGGACCCTGCATTGGCATGTGGGCAAGAACTGGCGCTGAAAAGAAAGAACGCAACACAATCGTTCACTCATTCAATCGTAATTTCTCTGCTCGTCAAGACGGAAATCCCAACACCATGGCGTTCGTTGCTTCTCCGGAAATAACTACTGCACTTGCTATTGCCGGAGACCTTACCTTCAACCCACTTACAGATTCTTTAACGAACAATAAAGGTGAGCAGGTGATGTTCGATGTTCCAACTGGATTCGAATTACCACCACTTGGATTCGAGGTGAAAGATGCTGGTTACCAAGCACCCGCTGAAGATGGAAGCGCAGTAGAAATTACAGTGGCTGAAGACAGCGAACGCTTGCAATTACTTGCACCCTTCGCCGATTGGAACGGGGCAAATATTGAAAACGCACGTGTCTTAATTAAGGCGAAAGGAAAATGTACGACTGACCACATCTCAATGGCTGGACAGTGGTTGCGTTTCCGAGGTCACTTAGACAATATAGCGAACAACACGTTAATTGGAGCAACCAACTTCTTCAACGGTGAGCAAAACAAAGTAAAGAATCAAATCACCGGCGAATACGCTGAAGTGCCAACGGTGCAACGCGCATACAAGGCGGCTAGCGTTCCATCAATTGTTGTGGGAGATCATAACTATGGCGAAGGCTCTTCACGTGAGCACGCAGCCATGCAACCGCGTCACTTAGGTGTTCGTGCGATTCTTGTAAAAAGCTTTGCACGTATTCACGAAACAAACTTGAAAAAACAAGGTATGTTGGCACTCACTTTTGCTAACGAGACAGACTATGATAAGATTCAAGAAAACGATACAATCAATTTCGTTGACTTGGTGAATTTCACTGCTGGAAAACCTTTGACTTTGGAATTGGTTCACGAAGACGGTTCGAAAGAAAACATTCTTGTAAACCACACCTACAACGACCAACAAATTGAATGGTTCAAAGCAGGCGGAGCTTTGAACTTAATTAGAAAATCACTTTAAAAATCAAAAAAAACAGGACTTGTTGAAGTCCTTTTTTTTAATCTTCGCACTATGAAAAATCTATTGTATCTCTTTCTTGCTTTGACATTCTTCGCTTGTGGAAATTCTACTCCTAATGCAGAAGCTACACCGGCAGCAACTAACAACACTGTTGTAGACGGAACCAACAAAACAGAAGCCGTTCTTTCCATTAGTGGAATGACTTGCGTAGCAGGCTGCGGCGGTAAAATTCAAAAAGAACTTCAGAATTTAAAGGGTGTAGTTACTACATCTTTAGATTTCGTTGAAGACAGAGATGTAAATATTGTGAAGGTTGAATTCGATCCGAATTTGGTGAAAGAATCCGACATGACGAATATCGTAAACACCATTGTTGACGGTCAATACCACGTTGTGAAGGCTGAAATTATTTCGCACAAAGCTTCGTAATGTCAACCCTTCAACAAACAAAAAAAAGACTCAATACAGCAGGTAAAATTGGCGTAGTCTGTATGTTTTTAATCATTATTGCTGGAAGTTTCGTCCGCATAACCGGAAGCGGAATGGGCTGTCCCGATTGGCCAAAGTGTTTTGGATATTACATTCCTCCTACCGACATTGAAACAGTTCAATTGCAAGAGGGCCGAACGTATTCCAAAGGACAAATGGTTATTTATAACGATACGCTTTGGATTACAAACAGTAATTTTCAATACACTCCGGATTTCTGGAAAAGTAATTCCGGAAATGAGGCTGCCTTAAAAGTTTATCCCAAGCATCAATATGCTGAATTCAATTCGTTTCACACTTGGACCGAGTACATCAATCGTCTGCTAACTGCACTTCTTGGGTTGCCCATTTTGGTTATGACATTTTTGGCTATGTTGTATTACAAAAAATCGAATGATTACTGGCCCGTTGTATACTCAGTATTCGCTATTGTGATGATTCTCTTCGAAGCTTGGTTGGGGAAAATGGTCGTCGACAAAAATTTGAATACATCTACCATTACTTTACACATGGTTGGTTCACTAGGCATCCTTCTTAGTTTATTATTCCTTATTCGCAGAACCAATGAAAAAGCCAATTACGCCATTCCCGCAATTCTGAGGAAAACACTTTCCTTTTTCTTTATCATTCACCTTGTGCAACTTTTACTTGGCACACAAGTAAGGGAATCAGTTGATTTACTTTTAGAAAATGGAATTGGAAGAAATATTCTAATAGAGAATTTGCCTGTTGGATTTAAAATACACCGAAGCTTTTCCATCTTAATTGTTATTTTGGCAACGATGATGTATTTGCAATACAGAAGATTGGAAATTCAACCAAGCAAATTTAAATACTTGTTTGTCGTTCTTGGATTTGAAATTTTATTTGGAGTTGGAATGGCATACTTGGGAATACCTAGAGTTCTTCAGCCGCTGCATTTACTTTTTTCGATTATTCTTTTTGCTTTAAGCGGAATGTTATTATTAGAATCGAAAAAGAAATAAACACTCTATTTATTTTTTACCACCCTATTTTTTAAAATAGCATCTCCTTTCTGAACTAGTCTACTTTTTTCGAAGTATCGAGAAGCGTATCCATTCCCATCATCTGCTTCATGACCTTTTGCATTCCATCAGGAGAACCGTCTAAGAAAATCACATTTCCCTTTCCATATTCCGCAAAGTTCTTAATGGCTTCCGTCCACATAGAAAACATAATCATAGACGTATCTAAATTCGCTTGTTGCATTTCTCTTGCTGCGTTCTGCATACCCTTGGCTACCTCTTCTCTAAACAACGCCACACCTTGACCTCTTAGCTGCGCCGCTTCTCTTTCTGCTTGAGCCGCAATCTTAATGGCGTTTCCATCTGCTTCCGCAGCTTTCGTCTTGGTAATCAACAATGCTTGACCTTCGTTCTCTGCTGCAGCTTTCAAATTGCTTGAAGCCACAACCTGGCTCATGGAGCGCATAACAGCTTCGTCAAACGTAATGTCGTTAATCTGCAAGTCGTGCAAATGATACCCCCATTCTTCAATCACATTATCAATCTGCTCTTTTACATGATCAATAATTTCATTTCGAAGTGATAATACTTCAGCTTGCCTTTTTGTTGCTACAAACGCACGAATATTACCTTCAATCGTACGGATAAGCGCTTGCATCAAGCTCTTTTCATCTATAAACTTGAACGCTACATTCTTTACACAGTCCTCATTGTCGCTCTGAACTGAAAACAACAACATACTCTTAAAGTACACATTTGCTTGGTCAATAGTAACCGCCTGAAACTCCAATTCCACAGAGCGATTTTGCGTTGAAATGCGCTTGAAGATTGTTTCAATAAATGGAATCAATAAATTCAATCCCGGACGAATTACTCTTCTGTATTTCCCGAAAACCGTAACTACCGCAACGTTTCCTTGTTGCACTGTTTTCAGTCCTGAAAAGATAAGCAATGCAGTAAATGCTAATAAAATGTAACCTGACATAATCGTATTTTTTACGAATGTATCCCATCTCTTCCATAAAAATCATATAAGATTCATTTCACCCTAAAAAAGTGTAATTTTGGGCATGCAGAATTCCGAATTACTCAACGCAGAAGAAATTGAGCAAAAGCTCATCCGTATGGCTTATGAAATAGCTGAGCGTCATTACAACGAAAAGAACATTGTTTTCATTGGTATTGAAGACAACGGCGCTGCAGTTTCCAAAAGACTCTTCCAATTGGTGAAAGAAATTGTTTCCATTCCTTGCGAACTCAGCAGCATTCAACTTGCGAAAGAAAATCCAATCGGAACCGTTCAACTCTCCAATTCTATTTCTCTCAAGAATAAGTGTGTGGTGCTCATTGACGATGTGTTCAACTCTGGACGAACCCTGATGCATGCTGCTTCTTTCCTTGCTGCACAAGAAATTCATCGTTTAACTACAGCGGTATTGGTGGAAAGAAAGCACAGAAGATTTCCTATCAAAGCCGATTTTGTTGGATTGAAATTGTCTACCACATTGAAAGAACACGTGACCGTAAGCATCGACGGAAAAAATTCTTTGGTAACGATTCTTTAATTTATTTCGAACGAGAAATTCAGCATGTAGTTTCTTCCCGCTTGCGGATAATAAAAGCGTTCTGTTACTGTATCGCCATAGATGTACGAATAGGCATATCCATTACTCGAATACATTCGATTCAAAATATTATTCGCCCAAAAGGTAATCTTCACCGAAGGTTTACTTCCGTATTTCGAGTCCCATTGAATTCCGAAATCACTCACAGCAAAGGCCGTAATCACAGCAGTATTGCTTCCTGTATTATCCAAATGCTGTTTCCCAACAAACTTCTCGTTGAACAAAAGATACAATTGCTTCCGAACCGGTTTCATTGAAACACGCCATCCGTGGGGAAACACCTGATACTCGGCAGACAATCCTGCAATAATATTCGGACTAAACGCTATGTCTGTTTTTCCTCTAGAAATAACTTCTTCCTCATAACTATCATAATTGAAAATGCGCTCCTGGAAATCAATGATTTTATTTTCACTCAAGGTTATATTTCCATTCACCTTTAAACGTTGTTGGTTGAAGTATGCTACCGAACTCAACTCTACCCCTCTTCTGTAAGACGCTGCCACATTGGTTCTCAGAGGAGCGCCCACATCATTCAATGCACCAGTAAGTACCAACTGATTGTTGTAGTTCATGGAATAGACATTCACATCGAATTGAAACAATTTGTCGTTCTCGAAATGAAGGCCAGCCTCGTAATCGGTCATATATTCATTCTTTGGAGTTACACCAAAAGGCGCGTCAACAAAATCGTTTCGATTCGGCTCTTTTCCTGATTGAGCAACAGAAC
>Ga0209597_1001659_pt1 | contig 14439 bp, 11 predicted proteins | sample M_140625_MF_Meta_FD_187316 | JGI IMG/M metagenome (GOLD analysis project Ga0209597, IMG submission 187316) | Freshwater microbial communities from Lake Montjoie, Canada to study carbon cycling - M_140625_MF_MetaG (SPAdes) (version 2) | ecosystem: Environmental > Aquatic > Freshwater > Lake...
AGTGCAATTGAGAATATATTTCTTGGAAAGCCCCTTCAAACTTATTCGTTTATTCATCTTCAACAAGAATATGTAAAGGCAAAAGAGCTGTTGGATAAATTGGGTGCAGATTTTGACCCCCGCACCATGTGCAAGCGGTTAAGTGTCGCCCAGATGCAGCTTGTTGAAATTGCAAAGGCTCTTTCTGAAAAAGCCTCAATTTTGGTGTTGGATGAACCCACTGCTGCCTTGACCCCACGCGAAACCAGCAGGCTTTTTATCCTGCTTGATCAACTCAAGAAATTGGGAATGGGAATTATTTATGTGAGCCATCGGCTTGATGAGGTTTTTCAAATCGCAGATCGAATGCAAGTGCTGAGAGATGGCGCAGAAGTCGCAACCACTGCTGCTAATGCCACAACTCAAACTCAAATCATCAAGTGGATGGTGGGCAGGGATATTGAGCAAAGTGGCGTTTCAAAAAAAGAAGTTGGTGGAAAAGTGGCACTTAGTGCAAAGGGCCTGACCAAGGGCGTTAAGGTGAAGAATGTGAGCCTTGAAATTCGAGAGGGTGAGATTCTGGGATTAACGGGATTGGTGGGATCGGGCCGTACGGAAGTTGCGAGAATCCTTGCGGGTGCGGATATACCCGAAAAGGGCGAAATAAGTATCGAGGGCAGGAAGTTAAACCTGAGGTCGGTTAGCGAAGCCATTGGCCTAGGTATATTCTTGCTGACGGAAGATAGGAAAAACCAGGGATTGTTTCTTGACAGGCCCGTGCACGAAAACTTCAGCATCGCATCGCTGTTTCGCTTTGCCTATTTCGGAATGATTAACAAGGCTAGGGAGATTAAAGCTTTTCTAAACCACAAGGATTCAATGGGGATCAGAGTTTCTTCGCCTTTGATTAGGGTGGGAAATCTTTCAGGTGGGAACCAGCAAAAGGTATTGCTTGCCCGTTGGCTCGAAAGAAAAGGTAAAGTCTTTTTGTTGGATGAACCAACCCGGGGAGTCGATGTTGGTGCTAAGGAAGAAATCTATCTGCTGCTTAGAAAGCTTGCTGCAGAGGGCAATGCCATTCTTCTTATAAGTAGTGAATTACCCGAGGTTCTGGCTCTTTCGGATCGAATCTTGGTGATGCACGAAGGGCAGATCAAAGGCGAAATAAAAGATGTTGCTAAAGCAACACAGGAACAAATCATGGAGCTTGCCATTCAATGAATAGTGCTTTAGCAGGAAAGATATCCGGATGGCTTGCAGGCCGTGGGATGATATTGGTTTTATTGATGCTCGCAGTATTTCTGGGGTTTGCAACTCTCGCAGACCAGAACCCCAACGATGCAGATGCGGGAACTACACTTGCGAAAACATTAGATGGTTCAAAAAACATTTTGATTGTGGTGCGCCCATCAGAAGAAGATGCGATTTTTGCCCAAGCTATCGAAAGCCAGACGATCATGCAAAAGGGCAGGGTGGTGGAAATTATCAAGGGTACGCCCTCCGAGGCTAGGGCTTGTTTGGAAAGATTACAGAAGGAGGGCGTTAAGCTGGACTTCATCGTTTGCAATCACTTTACTGCTACTTGGTCGATCTTTGAAAATATGGAAACGAAGTTTCCGGGTTTGGGTGATGTTAAGATTGTCGAACCCGCCTCTTATCGCTGGCCCAACTTCTTTAAACGCGATAACCTTGTAAACATCGTAAACCAGATTGCAGTCATTGCCATACTTGCGGTGGGGATGACTTTTGTAATTCTTACGGGCGGTATTGATCTTTCTGTAGGTGCGATGATTGCTTTTTCTGCAGTCTTAGTTGCAAGGCTTATTCGCGATTATGGCGGCGGTACTGAAGCTCAGGCCCCCGCACTTATAGCCTGTAGCCTTTCAGCGGTTGGCGTTTGTGCCCTTATGGGAATGTTTTCTGGAACCATGGTTGCTTGCTTTTCAATCCCACCTTTTATTACCACTCTTGCAATGATGCTTATCGCAGGAGGAATGGCTTATTTGATTTCCGATGGGCAATCTATCGATCGCGTGCCTGAATCATTTATGTGGTTGGGCAGGGGTAGCACCCTGATGCGCATTCCGGTTGCAGTGGTACTTACTGCGATCATTTATTTGATCGCACATCTTGCAATGACTCGAACTGTTTTTGGTCGTTATGTTTATGCGGTCGGGGGCAATCGCGAAGCTGCAAGGCTAAGTGGCGTTTCGGTATTGGGTGTGCTTATTTTGGTTTATACTCTTTCAGGTGCGTTGGCAGGCTTGGGCGGTGTTGTGATGGCTTCGCAGTTGAAAAGTGGTGCACCAACTTATGGTCATATGTATGAACTTTATGTGATTGCTGCGGTTGTGGTTGGGGGCACTTCGCTTGCAGGGGGCGAGGGAAAAATCACTGGCACCTTGATAGGTGCGTTGATTCTTGCTGTGATTCAAAATGGAATGAACCTTCTTGGGTTTGATAGTAATACCCAGAAGTGTATTTTGGGAGGCGTACTCTTGCTTGCAATATTGTTAGACGGATCCCGGTATAAGCTAACTAGATGAGATTAAAGTTCTGCCTGAGAATTCGTGCTGCCTGGACTAGAGAGTACATCTTTGCTTCTGCAATTTCAGAAGGTGCAAGCGGGCTGTCGGCAAAGGTTGCAAAGCCACAGTCGGGGTTGAGGAGAATTCTTCGAGGGCCAAAGAGGTTGGCAGCCTTGGTTGCTTTTTGCACAATTTCTTCAACACTTTCGATCAAGCTAGATTTAGGGTTAACCATTCCCAATCCAAGACGATAGCTTTCAGGAAGATTAGCAAGCACTTCCATCTCGCCCGCCCGGGGTGTGCACAGTTCTAAAAACAAAATGCCCACGGGGACTTTTTCTAACAGAGGCATCAAGGGCCTGTAATCGCCTGCAAGTGCAACTGATTCATCCTTCGACCAATTGCCCCTGCAGATGTGCAGTGCCAGCCTTTCTATTGGAAACCCTTCTAATGTTCGTGCTAGAAGTTCTGCTGCAAACTCCAGCTCTTCGTGAGTGGCTTTTAGCTTTTCACCCAATGCTCCACACATGAAGCTGCGCTGCTTGGCGGGTTTTCCAAATACGACTTCAGTAAGAACAGGTTCATCAAGTTGAATGATGGCTGCGCCTGAAGTAATTAAATCTTGGATTTCTTCGCGAAGGATTTTGATGACAGCAGAGGCTAACTCTTCGCGGGTTTGATAGATTTTTTCCGAGAGGCATTCAAGCCAAAGGGTGCGGGTAAGAAGATATGGCCCGGGTAATGCGACTTTGCAAGGTTTGTGGGTGATCGATTGCAAGTATTGCAGTTCGTGAAGCACGAGGGGTTTGCTGCGGGAAATCGGGCCTAACACTGCAGGATGATGAATTTCGCTTCCCTGAACATCTAAAGCTTTGAGTTCTTCTGCGAATTTTTCCGGGTCATCAACATAAGGCAGCAAATCACTGATGGGAATAAGCTGGCAATTCGCAAGTCTCGACCCTACGAAGCTGGCGTAACTATCCCGCCGTTGTTCACCATCGGTCACCAGATCCACACCCGCACGATCCTGCGCTTGAAGCACAAGCCTTACAGCATCATTTGCAGTGGTTTGAAGTTCTTCATCGCTGATGCGGTTTTCTAATCTTTCGTGAATTGCCTTTAGCATCCATCGTGGCCTTGGCCAAGATCCGATCCCTGTTACTGTGAAAGCGGGCAGAGCTGCATTTCGAGGCAGATGTTGCTGAACCTGCTCTAATGGCTGCGCAATTGGCCTTTCAGTATTTGCTAAAGCGTTGGAACTTGCAGTGCGTTTCCCTTTGCGCACTAGATAACTGCGCTGAGAATTATTCTTCGTTTTAGAAATGATTTCGTTGCCCGTCAGGCGGGCCCATGCAGGAAGATCATCTTCAACGGTGGCATCGGTCGAAAGAATTTCCAATACTTGATCTGGTTCGAGAGGGCCAAGATGTTTGCGTATGAGGATGAGCAAACCGTTGCCACAATCAAGGTCTGCACCATCAAAGGAGGCATTGGGTTTCTGGGGATGATCCGAATTCCATTCCATGATTTGAGCCTTAATAGGAAAGGGAGGGGACGCCCGATGCCATGAATTCAACCAGTTTCGCACCCCCTACGATCACTGCACCATCTATAAGCATTGTATCATCCAGCTTGCGTTTCTTGAAGCAAGGCGAACAGACATAAATCTTACCGCCTGCAGCTGCAAAATTTGTCATCAATTCCTTCAAAGGTGCAAAACCTTCTTCGTGAATGGAGTCTGCATAACCAGCTTGGCAAAGCCTGACACCCTCGATGCTGAGAAAAACCACAGTTTCCTGTTCGCTTGCAACGGCTGCGGTTGCAACGACAAAGGCAACGGTGGCTCGATCTGGGTTTTCCTTGGCGCAGGTCAGGCTAATCACAAAGCGTTTGTTCATGGTTTAATCCTTGTTTCGAATAAAGTAGAGAGGATGTTGCTGAAATACGAGCCGATTGCCAGTCATATTGCACCAAGCGGGGATATCTTCGGGTGCGCCTGGGTCAAGAGCGGTAAGCTCAAGAAGTTCTCCCGGAAGCATTGCACGAAGTTTACTCCGGAGCAATAGAACCAAATCGCCACACCCTAAATCGCCTGCATCCCAGATTAAATCAGGGATTAAGGCTGAATTGCTTGACGAAAGAGGCAGATTTTCTGTGGGGGTGAAATTGCAATCTAGTACTGTTGGCAGGGCACCGGCAGAGAGTTCAAACGCTTTGCAAAGACAGGGTCGCCTGCGGATGTGTTGAAGCAGCGTAGATTTGAGTTCAGTTTGGTTTCGTTCTAGGCCTTTTGCTAGGCATGGTAAGCATTGGGGGCTGGTTTTAAGGCCTAGGGCGTTGCTGTAAAGGACATCTTCAGCGAGCAATGGAGACTTGCAGGCAAGGCAAGGTTGGGAAGTCCAATATTGTAATTGGGTGACGATTTCATCGAATTTTTGCTGATCCTGCTCGGTCCAAAGTGCCATGAATATCAGTTAACTCCGGAAATTAGGTTAAGGAAAGGGCATGGGCAAAGATCTTAGCTTAGCTTAGGGTATTTTTTCTTGACTTCTGCTTTGTCTCCTTTAGTGTAATAATTATATACTATTTAAGAGAATTAAGTTACATTGATCAATGAATTTAGTATTATTAATAAGAACTCATGCCCGAGTAAAAAGTGCAAGTAGAGGAGCGAGATAAAGATGTCAGCAGAACCCCGCAAAAGAAGACTTGAAGTTGAAGAAATTGGCGATGTAACAGTTGTTAACTTCGTTGATCGTAAAATTCTGGATGAACAAAACATTCAGATCATTGGCGAGCAGTTGTTTGAATTGGTGGATTCCGAAGGGAAGAAGAAGATCCTTCTTGACTTCAAAAATGTAGATTATCTTTCCAGTGCAGCTTTGGGTAAATTGATCACCTTAAATAAGAAAGCCAATACTTCGGGTGGTAAGTTGGTGCTTTGTAATATTCGTCCTGAAATCAAGGAAGTGTTCGAAATCACAAAGCTCGATAAATTTTTTAAGATCAAGGAAGATGAGCAAGTTGGTTTGCAAGCTTTCGCCTAAACATATTCGCTCTGTATGAATTGTTTGGTTTATTAAATTTGCTTGTCAAATAAGTCTTTGTTGTATTTGGGCGTTTAGATTTCTTTTGTTAATTAGAGATTTGAAAAGTGTCAGACTTTGAAACTTCTGCCCTAGAAATTACGATTCCCTCAGACACCTCTGAAGCCAGACGGGTTCAGGATGTTCTTGAGCAGGGTTTGCAAAATCTTAAAGCCCCTGATAAAGATGTTTTCTGCATCCGACTTGCGCTTGAAGAAGCTCTTGTGAATGCCATCAAGCATGGCAATCAAATGGAAATAACCAAAAAAGTAATCATCAAGTACACCCTTGATGCAGATGTTTTTGAAATCATGATTTCCGATGAAGGCCCAGGGTTTGATCCCAACGATGTGCCTGATCCCACCGATATCGAAAATCTTGAACGGCCTTGCGGTCGTGGCTTAATGCTTATGCGCCATTACATGACTGAAGTAAACTATAACTCAACAGGCAATTCGGTTCGGATGAAAAAAGTGTTCAAAAAAGCCTAATCTATTTCTCCGCTTTCCCAAAAGTTTAAATGTCCACCCCAATGATGCAGCAGTACCTGGAGGCCAAAAATAGCCATCCGGGCATGATGTTACTGTTTCGCATGGGTGATTTTTATGAACTCTTCAACGAAGATGCGCAGGAAGCCTCGAGGATTCTTGGGCTGACTCTCACCTCGCGGGATAAGTCGGTGCCGATGGCGGGGTTCCCTCATCACTCGCTTGAAAATCATTTAAGAAAACTATTGCAGGCGGGCAAGCGCGTCGCAGTTTGTGATCAGGTTGAAGAAGCTTCGGAAGCAAAGGGCTTGGTGCGTAGGGAAGTTACCCGCATCATCACGCCTGGCACCCTTACCGAAGATGATTTACTTGACCCTAGAAGCAGCAACCACCTTGTTTGTGTTTTGCAGGGTGCAAAGAATTCCCCTTGTGGGTTGGCTTGGGTAGAGCTTTCTACTGGGCAGTTTTTTGCAGTTGATCTTTCTCCTTCAGACCTCCGTGATTATCTTGCAAGGCTTCGACCTGCGGAGATTCTTTTTCCAGATGACCCGAAAAATCCTGAACCCCCCTTCGATCTTGTAACGGTTCTTCCAGATGCAGCTTTTTCACCCAGAGCCGATTGGTGCTTCGAGTCTGGTTCAGCGTTAGGTGTGCTTCACAAGCATTTTGATGTTTCAACTCTCACAGGGTTTGGGTTTGAAGATAAGCAAATCTGTTTAAGGGCTGCAGGCGCACTTCTTGGTTACCTTCATGAAACCTTGAAAGCTGCCTTGGTTCACTTGCGAAAAATCACGCCTTTTTCTCAGGGCTCTTTTCTTGCGATAGATGAGGTAACCCGCAGAAGCTTGGAGCTGACCCGCACCATGCGTGATGGAGGCCGTGAAGGTTCGCTGCTTCATCGTATTGATCGAACTTCCACGCCCATGGGGGCACGATTGCTTTCCGACTGGTTGCTTTCCCCCCTTGCAAATATTAATCTCATCACCCAACGACTTGATGCAGTGGATGTATTCAAACGCGATTATAGGTTGCGTGCTGATCTGCGTAATGTTTTGTCGAAGGCTTATGATCTGCAAAGGCTTTCCGCACGAATTGGAACTGGGCGGGCCGGGCCCCGAGATCTCGGGTCTGTCGCCCGTACTTTAGTTTTATTGCCCGAGATTCAAGCGGTGCTTGCCCGGGGAAACAGCCCCATGTTGCAAGCGCTTTCGCAAAAAATCGCTCTCCTGCCCCACTTGCGGGATAAATTATTCGCAGCATTGGAAGAGCAACTTCCCCTCTCCGCTAAAGAGGGCGGGATTATCAAGCAGGGGTATGATTTTGATCTGGATGAGTTGCGTAACATTTCGATTTCCGGGAAGGAATGGATGGCAAACTTCCAAGCTCAGGAAATCGCCCGCACCGGAATCTCCAGTCTTAAGGTCGGGTTCAATCAGGTTTTTGGATACTTCATTGAAATCACCCACACACATACAGCAAAGGTTCCCCCTGATTATCAGCGCAAGCAGACTTTGAAAAATGCAGAGCGATACATTACGCCTGAACTTAAAGAACAGGAAGAGAAAGTTCTTAACGCTCAAGAAAAACTTGAAAAGTGTGAGTATGAATTATTCCTGCAACTCAGAGAGTTGGCTGCATCCCATACCTTGGAACTGATGGCAACTGCAGAGGCCCTTGCAATTGCTGATGTTTTATGTTCGCTTGCGGAACTTGCATCTGAAAGAGGTTGGACCCGGCCTGAAATTGTTGAAAAGCCTATATTGGACATTGTGGATGGCAAGCATCCTGTTTTAGAGCAGACCATGCCTTCGGGTACTTTTGTGCCCAATAGCGCTTCGTTGCATCCAGAGCATGGCATGTTTTTGCTTATCACCGGGCCAAACATGGGTGGAAAAAGTGTTTACATCAGGCAGGTCGCACTCATCACTTTGCTTTCTCATGTGGGTAGTTTTGTGCCTGCTTCCAGAGCGATAGTTGGGTTGACGGATCGCATTTTTACCCGTGTTGGTGCAAGCGATGAACTTGGGCGCTCGCAAAGCACCTTCATGGTTGAAATGACCGAAGCTGCCAACATCCTCAATAATGCCACCGCTTCAAGTTTGGTTATCCTTGATGAAATCGGCAGGGGAACCAGCACCTACGATGGCGTAAGCATTGCCTGGGCCATTACGGAACATTTGCACGACAAAGTTGGTTGTAGAACTCTCTTTGCAACGCATTACCATGAGTTAGCACAGCTTGAGGAATCTTTAAAGAAGTTTAAAAACCTCAGGGTTTGTGTGCGTGAAACTCCCACAGGGATTGTTTTTCTGCATCGTATCGAAGCGGGAAGTGCAGACCAGAGTTATGGTATTCATGTAGCCCAAAGGGCTGGGGTTCCCAGACCTGTTCTTGATCGTGCTAGAACCATCCTCGCAGATTTGGAAGAACGCCATTTGCTCTCCAATGAACAAGAAGGCGCTCTTATCCGCAGACCCAAAATCATTCAAGGCAGCCTTTTTGCAAGCACCGACGATCCTATTCTTGCATCTCTTCGCGAACTCGATGTGGCTAAGTTTTCTTCCGATCAACTTCTTGATCTTATTATTCGCTGGCAAAAAGACCTCCGAAAAGGGTAGAATCTTTTCTTCTCTTTGTTTTATTTCTTTCGAGTGCCCCACGCATGCCGATTAGTGCTGATTCTTTTTATCAGAAAACCAAGGTCGCGGTTGAGGAAGGCAGACTCGATGAGGCGCTGCAAGCTATTCGTGTGCAAAAAGCCCCTGTCAATTCCAAAACACGCGAACTTATTTTCACCCTTGCCAATGCCTTGGCTTATCGTGCTGATCGACACCTCGATCTCGATAACGAAGATGCTGCCTGGATAGATCTGGCTAGTGCAGAGTCGCTTCGTAGTAATTTGCCACGCCTCGAAAAACTTCGTTCTACCCTGACCAAACTCATGGTTAGTAGAGCCCAGAATTACCTTAAGGATGGCGCCCTCAGGCAATGTGAGGAAGTGCTCGGAAAACTACGCGATCGCAATGGCGCCTCTTCTGAACTTAGCACTTTGGTCGCCACTTGCGTTATGTGGATTGAAGGCAGGGAATTTGCTGAGGGAGGCGAGTTTCAACCTGCAATTGCATCTTTGGAAAGGGTCAGGCGAAGGTTGACAGGCAGCGATATGGGGGTAATTCGTGAAATAGAAATGCTTTCCAAAAAGAAGGATGAGTTTGAATCCCTGAAACCTGAATTTAATGATGCTATTACCAGACGCGATGCCCCCCGCATTATCGAACTCGCTAATCAACTACTTCTTATTGCCCCTAGAGAGCATACGATCAAAAGGATTCGCAATGCTTCTCTTAGAGGCATTGAGGGAATTCCCAATGCGTTGCGGAATATTGAAATACTTGAAATTGCTGATGCAAGCCCTTCTAAAGTCTTTGATGACTCTGCTTTCTTTCTTTGGATTGATGGCTTTGCTGGTTATTTGGTTCTGCTCGATGATAAAGTTTCGATTGGCCATGCGGGCTCAGAAAATTCGGTCAACCTTCCTTGGGTTGCTGATATTGGCAGAGTTCATGCCAGCCTCATCAGGCAAAAAGAAGGCTTTGCTATTGAACCACATTTGACTGTCTCAATTGAAGGCAACAAAGTTACGGAAACTTCCATACTAGATGAAGACACTGTTATTAGGTTGGGGGATACCTGCGAAATTAATTTCAAGCTTCCCTATCGGGGTAGTCTTACAGCTCTTTTATTGCCTGTGAGTCATCATCGGCCGCCTGTTCCCGTGGATGGAATCATTCTATTATCTCAAACCTTGATACTTTGGGATAATGAAGCTTCTCATATCAGAATCCCTGGACTTGATAAGAAAATTGTGATCTACCGTACTCCGCAAGGCCTTAATATTAAATCTGAAGGCATTACGGTCGTCGCAGGAAAAAAACTTACCGGTCCGGGTTTGTTGCCAAACAACGCTCTGGTGATTTCTGGCCCTGTTACTTTTTCTTTGGAACCTGCCCCCGCACGGATCGGCATGTGAGGTAATCATGGGTTTTACATATCAGTGTGGCGAAAAGCCCTTAGTGGGATATACGATAAAACGCGGCATAGGTAGCGGTGGGTTTGGAGATGTCTACCTTGCGGTGAGTGATGGGGGTAAAGATGTCGCACTCAAATGTATTCGCTCCACGATGAATCGTGAAATTGAAAGACGGGGCGTTTCTCAATGTATTAATCTTAAACATCCATCCTTACTTACGCTTTATGATCTCCGCACGGATGAGAGGCTTGAAACTTGGGTTGTCATGGAACTGCTATTGGGCCAAAGCCTTGCCTTGGTTATCAACAAGCATCCCAATGGCATGCCACTCGATCAGGTTCGAACTATCATCACCCAGATTGCACAAGCCATTCATCATCTTCATGATCATGGAATTGTTCACAGGGATTTAAAACCAGGCAATGTTTTCATTGAAAAAGACATTGTCAAGGTGGGTGATTACGGACTTAGTAAAACCATAGGCGCGGGTATTCATCGGGATAACACTCAACGAGTGGGGACGACCAACTACATGGCTCCTGAACTTATCTCCGGTAATTACGACAAGAAAGTAGATATCTACGCCTTGGGCATTATTCTTTTCGAAATGCTTTCGGGTAAAAAGCCTTTTACAGCAATCAGTCAGGATGAATTTGTGCGTAAGCAAATGCACAATCGTATTGATTTCACATTCTTGCCTAACAAGGGTTTTATTCCAGTGCTTACCAAGGCGCTTGCAATTGATAAGAATGAAAGATACTCCAGCGTGCTGATCATGCTTGAAGAATTTCATGGGGTTTGTGATCAGATACTCAAGCCTGAATCGTCTTTTCCAAGTAGCCCAGCTCTTAGTGGGATCCGGGGCCAGGCCGTGGTTAGTGCCAGGTGGAAGGGGTTTTATAAAAAGTGGGCGGACAAACTTTTGGTCCCGCTTTTTAAGTCTGCTTTATTTTCATGCCTTTCTGCACTCGCATTTTCTTTCTTGGGCTTGATTCCTTCCCCTTTAGTAGGATTCATGCTAGCAGGGCTTACCTGGTTGATCTCTGGCGCTGTTCTGGTGTTTTCACTTTTTTGGAAAGGTAAAACTAGAGAATCTGTTCCTTACCGTATGATTCAGGCTGGCTTGGGATTGGTTGCTGGAATCTTGGCATATGGGATGGCAGGCACTGGTGAGGTTCTCGAAATTTCCATTTCCAAACCGGGAGTCATGATCGAAGTTCCCGTTTGGGCCAGAGTTCTGCTTTTCTACATGGTGGCTATGTTTTTCCCGAAGTGGTGGAAGATGGCATGGCGCTATCGAAGAACTCGTGTCGATTATGTTGCGACAATGATAGCGATTGTTTGGGCTCTTCTTTTGGTTACTATTTTTAAGCTGCAATTAATTCACGCACTTGTGTTTGCGATTGCGGTGATTATTGTTCAAGCGGTTGCGTTAAAAACAAAACGCCTGCCCAGAATATGAAGCTGAAAACCGGAGGTTATTTCCCCGGCCGTTCACCTTGAATTTGGATACAGAAGTGTTCAAATTCGATCGGTTCGATTTTCGAAATGTCTGGGCCTTGCTCTGCTCTTTCGAGCACCGCGCTGATCAACACCCATAATGATGCAGATTCTCCGGTGTGATCGTAACCATCAGCATCAACATCGCCTTCGATATGCCAGTACCAAAAGCGTCTTTCCAGTCCAAGGTCTGCATCTTCCTGCCAACCTTTAAGCGAGCGAACGCAGGCATCTAATGCAGTCTTCCATGTTTTTAAATCTCGAATAGGAATGATCAGTTCGTCTTGGGCCTGTTCAAGTACTACGCCTGGTATTTGCCTGATGTTTTCGAAGAGTTTGTTTTCTAGAGCGCTGGCACGCCAAGGCGAATAGAGGTGAACCACCACGCAGGGGGTTTCAAAAATCAGGCCCATCAGGTTAATTTGCATTTAAATCACTCTGGTTCCAAAAGTCTTCACTATTAGATTCTTAGCAGGGAAGAGAGGGAAAGCTAGCAAATAATCTAAGAAGGAGTGTCTGAAGTTTCCACTAATGCCTGATTTTTAGGCACGGGTAGTGCAATGATTACCAGATAGGCGCTGATACCTATGATCCAAGTTACAAGCCTTTGCACCAGAGATGCCAGCACCCCCATCGCGCGATCTGTGCCAAACCATGAGTATAGCGCACCAAAACCAAATTCTCCAATCCCTGCACCGCCCGGGAACATCGGGGTCGCCTGAATCACCAAGCCCAATGGTACAATTAAGAAATGTTCGAGAAGATTGGGTATTGATTGATCATCTCGCAGTACTTGCGCTGCACAGTAGAACGATAATGTCAGGCATATATGCCCTGTCCAGGAAATCAAAAGGGATTGCATCACCACTAATGGCTTGCAGCGGTAACGCCAGAAGGTCAGCCAGAATTCTGCAGCGGGCCCTGCAACCCATCGTCGTAACCTGCCTTCAAATCGTTCGACTCGCCATTGGGGTAACCAACCCAAAACAAACCAGCCCAACCCTGTGATACCGCAGAATGATAAAGTAATCTTGATGATGGATTTTGTTGCAGCAGCGCCATTGCCTTCACCCAAGTACCCTGCAAACAAAAAGATTGCACCTGTGGCTCCCGAGAAAAAAATGAGCCCCCAAAGTGCGATCGCCCTATCTAGAAGAATAATAGTAACAGCAACACTTCTTCGGGATTGGTTTTTGCAGACGGCAGCGGCTTTAACAAGATCGCCCCCGACTGAGCCGGGCAAAAGTGTATTGAAGAAAAATCCTATGAACCCGATGCGGATCGTGTTCCAAAAGCCGATCCCCATATCTTGCGCAAGCATCATCAGGTGCCAGCGAATGATGGTTCCGCAAACACCCAAGAAGAAAAGAAAGATTGAAGCGAAGAGAAAAACCAAGTGGATGGGTTTACCTTCCACCAAGTGTTTTTGCCAAACTGCTTCCAACCCGTTTTCATTACCGGGCAGCCAATTCGAATGAATGACATAGGCGAGCAAACCCAAGGCGAGCAAATATTTCGAAACATTCAAGAGCATGCGTATCAATGTTCTACCCTCATGAAAAGCGACATAGCATTTTCATGTTTGTAGACAAAAATGTAAAGACTGCTTAGATGCGATCCAGCAGATCAATCCAAGTTGCCAGTGTATCAAGCGTGATGGAATTGAAGTATTGATGCCCCATATCCTTCATTTCCCGAAGAATTAGGGGGTATTGGAACCCTAGAAGCTTCTTAGCGGTATCTAGTACCGTCTCGCGAATCGGATCTTTATCACCTACCGCAAGGAAGAACGAAAGAGGTTGGTTGGCTACTCTTTCCTTGGGGGTCGCACCCAGAGACGCACCCACCGCAGCTACACCCCGGATTAGTTCCCGTTGTTGGAAGGCAAGATAAAATGCCATCTGCCCGCCTGTGCCCATTCCATGAACGACCACTCTCTTGCGATCGATGTTGTAGTTTTCGGTGGCATGGCGGATGGATTCAAGAATCAGATCAGATTCGCCCGGTGTCCAGCCTAGGTCGGCATCGGACCGGGGGGCTACCATGATGATTTTATATTCAGCACAATACTGGTCCCAAATTCCCATGAGGTCATCGAGATCTTTATCTTTGCCTTTGCCTGCTGGATGAAGCCAAACCATCAAGCCATAAGAAGTTCGTGGATCATAAGAGACGGGAACGGAAACCCAGTAGTTGCGATCGCCCGCAGCGTTTTGCTTTTTGATAGTTCCTATTTCTGGTTTTTTCTCGGGCTCTTTATCAAGCTTTGCGAGCGAAGATTTCTCTGGGGGTTTTTCTGGTAAGAAACTTGTCGCCTGACCGATTGGCCCCTTCAAAGTTACAGTCGTGCCATCTTCGCGCTTTATTTCCACTGCAAGAAAAGATCCAATCACCGCGGTGGATAATATAGTTGAAAGTGCATCACGATTGGCGACTTCTGCAGTTGCGGTTACCTTGGTGATATCAGGCCCCACTCCCGCTTTTAAGATGCGATCGCCTACTTTTATCCCAGCCTTTGCTGCTCCACTTTCAGGGAAAACATACCGAACCTGCACTCCTTTGGTAGGATCATCCCGCATCGGAAGTATCCCGAAGAAACCCAAAGGTGGAGATTCTAAACTGCCTGAGAGTTCGATTTTTTCGAGCTTGATTTCATCTTTCCCTCGCACGATGGTCAGCGATACCATGTCGCCTTCGTACTTGGGCCCAAGTTGATGCATGAGCTGAGCATGGCTTTCTACTTTTTTGCCATCGATCCCAATGATCTTATCTGCAACTTTAAGCCCTGCTTTAAATGCTGCGCTATTGGGCGCAACCGAATTGATAAC
>Ga0209597_1001667_pt1 | contig 14405 bp, 16 predicted proteins | sample M_140625_MF_Meta_FD_187316 | JGI IMG/M metagenome (GOLD analysis project Ga0209597, IMG submission 187316) | Freshwater microbial communities from Lake Montjoie, Canada to study carbon cycling - M_140625_MF_MetaG (SPAdes) (version 2) | ecosystem: Environmental > Aquatic > Freshwater > Lake...
AATGGCGCTTGGTTTGCTGGCAATAGCTGCAGTAATTGCTGCATCTAATGCGAGAAGTGATTGAGGGCCAAAAGTATTAGGGCGATTATGATCAAGTGCGTTATCTAAAGTGATCAGTGCTAAGACTCCTTTGGCACCAAATGCGCTTAAATCAACGTGTCGTACTAGGGCTTGAGTGACAACCTCTTCAGGTGCACCTTCTGGGAGTTTGATATCTACGCTCACTTATTTCACCTGACCATTAAAGTGTGGGTTTTCCCAAATAACAGATCCGCCCATTCCAAGACCGATACACATAGTTGTTAAGCCATAGCGCACCTCTGGGTGGTCCTCAAAAGAGCGTGCCAAGTTAAGAATGAGGCGAACACCAGATGATGCGAGCGGGTGTCCTACTGCAATTGCTCCGCCAAATGGATTAACTCGGGTGTCATCATCGGCAATTCCAAAGTGCTCAAGAAAAGCTAATACCTGCACCGCAAAAGCCTCATTGATTTCAAAGAGCCCAATATCTTTAATACTCAAACCTGCTTGCTTAAGTGCCTTAATCGTTGAAGGAACTGGTCCAAAGCCCATTACTTCAGGTTCCACACCAGCAAAAGCGTATGTAACTAATCGCGCCTTAATGCTCAGACCAAGTTCTTTTGCTTTATCTTCGCTAGCAAGCAGTGCGGCAGTTGCTCCATCATTTAAACCGGAGGAATTTCCTGCTGTCACTCGACCTGCTGGACGAAAGGGAGTTTTTAATCCAGCTAGACCATCCATGGTTGTTGTTGGACGAGGTGCCTCATCAACTGTTGCAATTGTCCATCCCAGCTCCGCGTTGCGCGCAGCCATTGGAATGAGATCTCGCTGAATTAATCCAGCTTCATATGCCTTAGCAGTTTTGATTTGTGAGTTAAGTGCGTATTTATCTGCGCGCTCTTTGGTAATAGTTGGGAAACGATCATGAAGTCGCTCGGCTGTGGAACCCATTGCAAGTGCATCTTGTTCCACAATCTTTTCAGCTAAATAGCGAGGGTTAGGATCCATGAGTTCACCCATTGGGTGATTTCCCATATGTTCAACGCCACCTGCGATTGCAATATCATTTGAACCAAAAGAAATAGCGCCAGCAATTGTTGTCACTGCAGTGAGCGCACCAGCGCACCAGCGATCTATTGAATAGCCTGGAACGGTATTTGGTAGGCCTGCTAGAAGTGTTGCACTGCGACCAATGTTCATTCCCTGATCACCCGTTTGTGTTGCAGCAGCGATAGCAACATCATCGATTGCACTATGTTCAACTTTAGGGTTTCTATCTAAGAGTCCGCGAATGGCGCGCACCATCAAATCATCAGCGCGTGTTCCTGCATACATCCCTCCAGCTTTTCCGAAGGGTGTGCGAACGGCATCAACTAAGACAACAGTGCGAGACATGGTGATCCTTTACTAGGAGCGGATATAGCGGTTATGTTACCCGCCAGTAAAGGTTTGTAACAGCGCTTAGGCTGGTGTGAGCGCAGGCGTGCGAGGCTTTGAGAGATAGGCCCGTAGGACTGTGGTGAGGTAGAGCGCCCAGATGCCCAGTTGAAGCCATGACGTTGTGTTATCAAAGCCCACAAGGCCACCCAGTGTTGCTCCAAGCAATGAGTCCTTAGGAATCAGGCTTGAAACATCCCAAGCATATGACTCTCCACCAGGAAGCCAACCCAGCTCTTGGAACTCATGAACTCCATATGAAAGAACTCCTGCTGCAACAACTACTAGAGCAACTCCAGTGAAACGGAAGAACTTGCCCAAGTCGAGTTTGATGGCAGATTTGAAAATTAAATATCCAAGTGAGATTGCAACAGAAAAGCCAAGAATTAAACCCAGAGTAGAGCTGCGTGTGTGCGAAACCGTTTTAAAGTTTGAATAAACAAAGAGAGCAGTTTCTAAACCTTCGCGAATAACAGCGAAAAACGCTGCTCCAGCAAGGGCTAGAGGACCTGTGCGCAAAGCCGTATCAACTTTTCCATGAAGATCTGCCTTCAAAGTACGAGCAGTTCGCTTCATCCAAAAAACCATCCAGGTAACAAGTGCCACAGCTAGAAATGACGTTGTTCCGACAAAGATTTCTTCAGCGCGCTCAGTGAGTTCTTCAGAAGTTCTAGAGAGAATGAAGCCAAGTCCGATACTTCCCACTACAGCAGCGGCAACACCACTCCATAATGGAAGGAGTAAGTGTCTGCGATCACTTTTTAGAATATAGGCGACCAGAATTCCGACAATCAGGGAGGCTTCGAGGCCCTCGCGCAAGGCAATGATAAAAGTACTCAACATGGAGGAAAATCTAGAGGGTTGAGGGTATTTACGCAACTCTTATGTTGCGTAATTCAGGCTTCCTCAGGTGTGGTTTCCGGCACAGGTTCAGGCGTAGGAACAGCCTCTTTCTCCAACAGGGAGGCCGTAACTGCCTCTGCCACCAGCTCCACCTGCCATTTTCTAGCTCCAAGTAAGAGTAAATGTTCCCGAACGATCTGCGGGGATGCTTGAGAAGTTGAAGGTACTGGGGGAGCCCAACAAATGCGGCGAACAATTTCAGGGGTAATGAGATTTTCTACCGGAATGTTATTTTCCTGGGCAATGATCTCTATGCGCGCACGGGCATGTGAAAGTGGTGCGTATTTTTCAGGAAACTTATCTCGCCATAACTTAATGGGGGGCAATGTGTCGGCGTTAGTGCGAAGTGCTGGCCACTCAGATTCCTCTAGTGCAACAGCGCGTGCTACGGCATCTAGCCAAGCTTTTAGATTTTCTAACCAACGTGCTCGAAGTCCCAGTGGGCGCAATACCTTTTCGAACTCTTTCTTGGTTGCAACAGGATTAAGTGCAATCTCAACTATTGCTGAGTCATTGAGCAGTTTGCCACCAGCGATATCTTGCGACTTTGCAATCTCGTCTCGGGTTATCCAGAGTTCACGAATAATTGCTAATTGATCACGGCGCTTAATCTTGTGCATTCCAGAAGTTCTGCGCCAAGGATCTACTCGAGGTGGAGGAGGAGGAGCCAAGAGAATTGACGCAAACTCTTCCTGGGCCCATAAATCTTTTTTAGCCTCTTTCAATAATGCTGCAACTTTATCGCGCAGCTCAACAAGTAGTTCAACATCTAAAGCTGCATATGTGAGCCACTCCTGGGGTAATGGACGCACAGACCAGTCTGCAGCACTGTGTTCTTTAGCAAGTGAAACACCCATCAGAGATTCTAAAAGCGGGCCAAGTCCCACACGGGGCAGGCCTGCAATACGTCCCCCTAATTCGGTATCAAATAGGCGCCCTGGGTTGATTCCTAACTCTCGAAGGCAGGGCAGATCTTGTGTGCTGGCATGCAAGATAACTTCATCGGTATTGAGTAAATCATTGAGTTTAAACACGAGTGGATGCCCGGGACCAAAGGCGATGGGATCGATCAGATGTAATCCACCGTTGGTGCGTTTAATTTGAATTAAGTAAGCGCGGGCGCTGTATCGAAAACCTGAAGCGCGTTCGGCATCAACAGCAAAAGGACCAGTACCTTTTGCGAGCTGCTGCAATGCGTTTTCAAAAGCCGAATCACTTTCGATTATTGGAGGAACCCCGCCGGCGGGGGTGAGCAGGGGTATTGCGGTTATCTCTTCAGACATAGGTGGGCTTAACGACGTCTGGCAGATGCAATAGTTGATACCCCGTCAGGAATTGGTTCGAGTCCAGCCACATCGGTAATTAAGCCACACCACCCAGCAATGTGTTTCACTATTTCAATAGGATCAGCAATTGCAGGCGTCCATGAAGCACGAATCTCAATCTCTGATTCATCATTTCGTGGAGAAAGTTTTCCGAAAGAGGCACTGGAAACTCGTGTAACCGTTCCACTGGGTGCAGCAAGTGAGCACTCTTGCCTTTCTAAGGCTTCAAGAAACCAACTCCAGCCAACTTCTGGCAGAAGTGGATCTTGTTGCATCACAGGGTCTACATCGGCTCGAACAAAAGTAACGCAGCGGAATTCACCTTCCCATGTGTCTTGCCCACCAGGCTCATGTAATAAGACAAATCGGCCTGAAGCTATTTCATCTTCATCATCGCCTAGTAAGCCATTGCTAACATCGGCTGAAAAAGCAAAGGCATAGGTTGCTAATTTTTGCGGGGCTGGAACTTCTTCTAAAACGATTTCAGCACGCGGTGTAAAAGCGCGTAAGGAGTTAACTAAATCTTCGAATTCAATGGCATCCACTGCTTAAGAATAAACAGTAGGGAGTGCTTTTCATGGGAGGCAGGGCGCTACCCTTGCGCCTATGGCATCAATTCTTGCACTTCTCTCAAGCATATTGTGGGGAACTGCTGATTTTGAAGGTGGTCGATTAAGCAAAAAACATGCGCCTTTAGCTGTTCTTGGTTTTTCACAAGTTATTGGTTTAGTTTTTGGTGTTGTAATGATGTTTTTTTCTGGTGCGTGGCACGCAGATGCATTTGGTGAAGGTGGATACTTAATCCCTGGAATTGTTGCTGGCCTGTTTGGATATTTCGGTTTGTTCTGTCTTTATGCAGGTTTATCTACTGGGCGTATGGGCGTTGTCTCACCCATAAGCTCAATGAGCGCGGTCATTCCCCTGACGTATGCCTTGATCAACGGTGACAGACTTTCAACAATCACATCAATTGGAGTTGTTTTGGCATTGGTGGGAGTTTTTTGCGCCAGCGGGCCAGAGCTCTCTCAAGGCCTTCCCATTAAACCTTTGCTTCTTGCATTAGGGGCAGCATTTGGATTTGGCATAGCATTAACGTCAATCTCGATTGGTTCACAATCAAGTGCGCTTATGACCATGGTTTCAATGCGTGGGGCAACTTTCATTGTCACTGTTGCTCTAGCACTCAAATTCCATACGCTAGGCGGATTTTCTAAAAAGGAATATCCATCACTTATTTTCATAGGTATTGCAGATTTCTTAGCCAACGTCTTGCTCGGTGTGGCTTGCACTAAGGGATTAGTTTCAATTGCAATGGTGCTGGGTTCTCTCTTTCCGATTGCAACTGCGCTACTAGCATTTAAGTTCTTGCATGAGCGTTTACAGAAAGTGCAATACATTGGGATTGCTTTAGCTGTTACCGGTGTTGCTCTTATTTCTGCCTTCTAGTTGTGCGCGACGTAAAAATCAGTGCCATCAATGTGGGTGCGCGTCTGGTGGGCGAATTTATTGAGCAAAGCTTGCCAATCAATAGGGTGATCACCACCGATGACAGGTGTAACGCTGAGCTCTAGTTGGTCAATTAATCCCTGATCAATAAGTTCAAAAATAATCGATGTCCCTGCTTCAATGAGAATTCGCTCCCCAAATTGTGATTTAGCCTTTGCTAGCGCCTCTGCCGCAGGCATATTCCATAAATGCGACAAATCATTTCCAACAACTGGATTAATAGATGATCGTGAAAGAATTACTAAAGGCACTGGGCTTTGTTTATAAGGCTCATGACGAGCGGTATTTCCACCGATTAAAATACAATCGACTTTACGACGCCTAGCTAAAAAAGCTTTGCGATCGGCATCGGAGGAAACTCCGTTAGAGCTGTTTTCTTTTGATGTAGACCCATCTCGCCCGACTACCAGCGATGCAACTGTGCTCATTTGTCCTACTATCGCAGATTTGCAGAGAATTCTCAGGCGTAAATCACGCTCATAAGTTGAGATGTCCCATTAAACCTCGTTAGCCTTTAACCATGTATTGGCGCATCCTTCCTCACGCCGTTGCGGCTCTAGCCCTGACGGTGGGGTTAGCAGCCCCTGCACATGCCGCGCCTTCCTTGGCTGAGATTCAGGCAAAGGTGCGATTTCTAGAAGAAGAAGCCACAACTGCGGCCGAAGGTGCTCAAGAAGCAAAAGTAAAGTTAATTGCACTTACTCGCACACTCAATGGCATTAAAGCTAAAGCTGCCGTCCAAGGAGAAACTCTCTCAGCACTCCAAAAATCTTTAGGCACCATCGCCATCGAGCAGTACAAGGCTGGTGGTTTAGGTCAATCACTTGAGCTTCTCTTTTCTTCTAACCCAACACTTTACCTATCCTCTGCTGGCGCCCTCGATGCTATTAGTCGGCGCAAATCTGCCCAACTTCGAAAGTATGAAGCGGCTCAGCAACGTTTAAGTGCAACAACATTAACTGTCAATGACAAGTTGGCTCTAGTAGTGGCTGCTGAAAAGAAATTTAAAGCCCAATCTGCAATGGCCCAAGAAAAGCTAGCTCAAGCAGAGGCTCTACTATCTAAGTTAACAAAAGCTGAGCGAGAGCGTTTAGCAAAATTGGCGGCAGAAGAAGAAGATGCAGATCAGGCAAATTCTCAAGCCGAAGCTCGCGCCCTCTCTGGTGTTTCTGGACGTGCAGGAGTGGCAATAAAATATGCTCTCAAGCAAATCGGTGATCGCTATGTATTTGGATCAGCCGGACTACTTACATGGGATTGCTCGGGATTAACAATGCGTGCTTTTCAAGCCGCTGGCGTGTCACTCCCACATTCATCGGCCGCTCAGTCGCGGATGGGTAAGCAGGTATCTGTAAAAGCTCTTAAGCCTGGAGACCTTCTATTTTATGGGCGTCCAGTCTCACACGTTGGAATGTATATCGGTGGCGGAAAGATGGTTCATGCACCTCGTTCAGGTTCACGTGTGAAAATTACAACAAGTGGATCTCTTGGAAGTAAGCCTTTAGTTGGAGCTCGCCGTTTCTGATAAAACGTTATTTGTCACCAATGATTTTGGTCCACGGGCCGGGGGCATAGAGACCTTCATCATTGGGTTAATTGAACGATTACCAAAATCGAGCATCATTGTTTATACATCGGCCCAAGAAAATAGCGCACCATATGACGCTGAATGGTTGCGTGATTATGGTGTTGAAGTAATAAGAGACAGAGCAAAAATACTGCTTCCAACACCGCGTGTTAATCGCGCAGTTGCAGGCATTCTTAGTCAGCATGGAATTAGAACTGTAGCTTTTGGGGCAGCTGCACCACTAGCGTGGATGTCATCAACGCTGCGCAAAGCCGGAGCACAACACATAGTTGCACTGACCCATGGGCATGAAGTCTGGTGGGCAAAAATTTTTCCATTTAATCTGATTTTGCGCCGTATCGGATCAACTACCGATTCATTGACCTACCTTGGTGAATTTACTCGTTTGGCAATCTCAAAGGCCCTGACCTCAAAGAGTGCAGCTGCCATGCAAAAGATTGCGCCAGGAATTGATGTCCAACATTTCAGAGCTCTAGATTCAACTGCTTTGCGTCAATCTTTGGGATTAAGTGAAAAGAAAGTCATTGTTAGCGTGGGCCGGCTTGTACATCGCAAAGGGCAGGATTTTCTTATCGAATCTATGCCACAGATTCTTAAGCAAGTTCCAGATGCCCACCTCTTACTTGTCGGCCAAGGTCCTTATAGAGCGCACTTAGAAAAACTAGTTAATAAGCATTCGCTGCAGAAAAACGTTAGTTTTATTGGTCGAATTCAATACAAAGATCTTCCGGGCTATATCTGCGTGGGCGATCTCTTTGCCATGCCATCTAGATCTCGCTTTGCTGGTTTAGAAGTCGAGGGCTTAGGAATTGTTTATCTTGAAGCCAGTGCTTGTGGTTTACCAGTCATTGCTGGTGCATCTGGTGGTGCACCGGACGCAGTCATTGAGGGTGTAACAGGATTTGTAGTTGATGGAACTAACACAGCGGATATAGCTAAAAGATCTATTGAACTTCTATTAGATCAAGATTTGCGCCATTCCATGGGTAGTGCAGGACGAGCGTGGATTGAAAAGGAATGGCGCTGGCAGATTTGGGCTGGCAAGTTTTCCGAACTACTTGCTAGATAAACCTTGCTCACGCATGGCATGAATTGCCGCAGTTCGATTAGTAACTTCTAATTTGCGATAGATGGATGCTAAATGTGTCTTAACTGTGGCCGGACTTATAAATAAGTTCTTGGATATCTGGGCAGTGGTGTGACCTTGTTCCAATTGCGCAAGGAGATCAAATTCACGAGCAGTTAGCGTGTTGTGGGTATTGTTAAAGAGTTTCTCTAAGCCCTGGGCGCTAAAGCTTAAGGGAGAGATGAGACTGTGTTTAATCGCTGCAACGAGTGCAGGAATTGGTTCAGATTTTGAAACGAAGGCACTTGCACCAGCTTTCATAGCAGCGCGTATGTAATTTTCATGATCGTTAAGGGTTAAGACCACAATTGCCGTATCTCGTGAAATGGTTCTCATCCAACTTACTAGTTCAAAGCCGCTGCCATCTGGCAGGTTGATATCAACGGTCACAACTTCTGGCTGTGAGGCGGCAATCCCAGCACGAGCCTGGGCAATAGAAGAGGCTTCTGTAATCTGACTGAACCCCTCATGTGCAAGAGCCCGCTTTAATCCTTCTCTAACAAGTGCGTGGTCATCGACAATAAGTAATCTGCTCATGGAGTGAGCAAATCAAGTGAAATTGAAACGTTAGTTCCAGTGAAATCTGATTGGACTTCTAGATGTCCACCGAGTGCTGTAATGCGCTCAGAGATTCCTTGCAAGCCGTAGTGATTATTTTTTGCCCGAGCCCCACCAATTCCATTGTCACTAAAGGAAATCTCAAGACGAGTTGCCCGTGAATGCTCTGTTACATTGCTAATAATTTCATTGAAAACCCTAGTGAGTTCAAATGCCAACTCAGGTTGAGATTCGAGTAATTGATGCTCATCTAGCTGCGTGCGAAGTTCCAAGATCTCACTACGCACTTTATCTATCAATGTACTGATATCAAAGCGCACAGAACGCAGGGCAGAACGTTTAACTTCATCGTCTTCTTGAAACAATAAAGCATCTAACCCATAGCCCAACCCCACGAGATCTTGGGCTATGCCATCGTGGAGCTCTTGTGCGAGTTTTACCCGCTGCGTAAGGCTCACATAATTACTTTGTGAAGAGCTGGTCAATCTCCTTTGCGAATTCCTTCGCAACGACATGTCGCTTCAGTGAAAGCTTTGGGGTTAAATGTCCAGCAGCGATTGTGAAATCAGTTGTCAAAATAGTGAACTTGCGGATTGATTCCGCCTTGCTCACTGCCTTATTTGCTTCATCAACTGCAGTTTGAATAACTGCGATGAGATCAGGATCATTTACAAGGTCAGCCAATGAAGCACCTTCCTTCTTATTGTTTGTAACCCAACCCTTAAGTGAATCTTGATCAATAGTCACAAGTGCTGCAATGAATGGTTGATTATCGCCAACGACCATGCACTGGCTTACTAGTGGATGTGCACGCAAGCGATCTTCTAGTACGGCTGGTGCAACGTTCTTTCCACCTGCAGTAACAATGAGTTCTTTTTTGCGGCCGACGATATAGAGGAAGCCTTCGTCATCGAGCTTTCCAAGATCACCTGTTTGAAACCAGCCCTCAGAATCAAAAACCTCAGCGTTAGCAGCATCGTTCTGCCAGTATCCGCGCATTACAATTCCACCACGGATCAGAACTTCTCCATCTTCGGCAATCTTGATTGAAGTTCCTGGGATTGGGCGACCAACTGAACCAACGCGATGGGCACCAGTTAAGTTCAACGTTGCCCCTGCAGTTGTTTCAGTTAATCCGTAACCTTCTAAAATTGTTACGCCAGCGCCACGATAAAAATGGCCTAGACGCACACCCAGTGGTGCACCACCTGAGATAGCAGCTTCAACACGTCCACCCATACCTGCACGGATCTTTGAGTAGACCAACTTGTCAAAGAGGCCGTGCTTGAGTGTGAGAAGGGGAGAGATTCCCTTTTTATCCATCGCCTCTGAATAAGCGATTGCAACTTCTGCTGCCTTTCTAAAAATCTTTCCTTTACCAGCAGCTTCTGCGCGAGCTTCTGCGCCGTTGTAAATCTTCTCGAAAATACGAGGAACAGCCAAAACAAATGTTGGTTTAAATGATGCTAAATCAAATGGAAGTCGTCCCACTGGATCACTGCAATGTGCAAGATGTAAGCCTGCATTAATTGCACCGATTTGCACCATGCGACCAAAGACGTGAGCAACAGGTAAGAACAACAAAGTTGATCCGCCAGGCTTAAGGAATAGATCACTTGCACCTTGAACAACATTTCCGCACTCAGCTAAGAAGTTGCCATGTGAAAGAGTGACACCCTTAGGTTTTCCAGTTGTTCCTGAAGTGTAAATAAGTGTCGCCAGAGTATCTGGAACAAGTCCTGCGCGACGACGTTCAATTTCATCATCTGAAACCTGAGCACCTGCATTGCGAAGCACAGCAAGAACATCCTCGGTCATCGTCCAGAGGTGCTTAGTATGTGAAGGAATAACTGTTTGAACTAGTTCACGAAGTGCTGGAGTTTCAACAATGATTCCAACAGTTGCAGAGTCATTGAGAATCCAATCGATCTGCTCTGCTGATGATGTGTCATAAATTGGGACAACAACTGCTCCTGCATACCAAATTGCAAAATCTAAAATCGTCCATTCATAACGGGTGCGAGCCATGATTGCCACGCGATCACCAATTTGAATACCGGTTGCGATCAATCCCTTGGCAGTTGCTCGGACTTCTTCATCAACTTCTTTGGCAGAAACGCTCTGCCATCCATCGCCAAGTGGGCGAGACATAGTGATGCGCTCAGGCTCAAACCATGCCCGTTCTGCAATCAGATTTGTCAGATTGCCAGCAGTAGCTGAGGGGACAAGGGCGGGAGTTGTGACTTGATTCATGGGGCTAACGCTAGCGTGAGAATTATCAAATACGGAAGAGGGTAACCTTGTCCCATGAGCGAATTAAGCAGTTCAACAATCACCATCGATGCCCCCATAGCCGATGTCCAAGGCGCCCTTTTTGCCCTTGACCATTACCCAACTTGGTCGAGCGCCATTAAGGTCAGTGAGGTCGTTGCACACGATGAGCAAGGCCGAGCCACCAAGGTCAAGATGACTATTGATGCAGGCATGATGAAAGATCGAGTGATTTTAGATTACGACTGGAGCCAAGCTCCTGCGCAACTTTCATTCTCACTCGATGACGCCGATCTTCTCACCGGTATGGATGGTTCTTATTCCATTAAGGCAATCGATGAAGATACGACTGAGGTTACCTACGAGTTGGGTGTTTCACTCTCAATGCCAATTCCAGCAATGATGCGTCAAAAGGCTGAGAAGACAACAATTGATCAAGCACTTTCTCAACTCAAAGCCGCTCTAGAAGCTTAATTTCACACTTATGTCCTTAACAATCGGTATCGATGTTGGCGGAACTAAAGTTCTTGGCGGCGTTGTTGATGAATCTGGAAAAGTTCTTACAACTGCCAGAAAAGACACACCTCGCCAAGGTGGAAGTGCGCTAACGCAAACTATTGCCGATGTTGCCAAAGAGTTACTGCAACAGCACTCTGTTTCCTCCGTTGGCGTTTCTGCTGCAGGTTTTGTGTCATCAGATCGAAAAACCATGCTTGCAACTCCCAACATCGCTGACTGGAATGGTGTTGATTTAGATCATCAACTCAACCAACTCATCGGACTTCCTGTTGTTATTGAAAATGATGCAAATGCAGCTGCATGGGGTGAAGCAAAGTTTGGCGCAGGGAAAAATCAAGATCACATGATGATGCTTACAGTTGGCACTGGAATTGGTGGAGGCATTGTTGTTAACGGTGCGCTGTATCGAGGCGCGTACGGAATTGCTGCTGAGTATGGCCATATGCGCGTTGTTCCTGATGGACATATCTGCGGTTGTGGTGCCAGAGGTTGTTTTGAGCAATATGCATCCGGAAATGCATTACTGCGTCATGCACGCGAAGCAATAAACGCTAGCCCTGAAGTTGCGCGCAATTTACTCTCACGCGGCGACGGCACCGTTGCAGGTCTTACCGGTCAAGCCATAACAGAGGCAGCACGAGAGGGTGATCCCGTGGCATTGACAGCTTTTAATACCACCGGTCAGTGGTTAGGTGCAGGAATTGCATCACTTGCCGTTCTTCTAGATCCTGCATGCGTGGTAATTGGTGGGGGAGTAATTGAGGCGGGTGAGATTCTTTTGAAGCCAACGCGTGAATCACTTGAGCGCAATATGCCTTTTGCCGGCAAACATCCGTATCCAAAGATTATTGCGGCGCAGTTAGGCAATGAAGCTGGTCTTGTTGGAGTTGCTGACTTAGCTAGAAGTTAATTTTCAAATGGGTATTTCAACCCGATTTGAGAGCGCACGGTATCCATAATCTCCATAATGGCGATGGTGTCTTCCCATCTTAGAATCGGTGATTCTTTAGCACCGCTCTTTACCACACGCGCAAATTCAACTGCCTGTTCACGCAGTCCATGGCCTTTGTAATCCGATGGATATTCAGTAATAGTTCCATCAAAGAGTGTCAGACGCATAGAGGTTGGGTTATAGAAAGTTCGATTAACTTCTAGATAACCATTTAAACCTGCAATTACTGCCGTGCATGGAGTTTGCACAACCATGTTTGTATTCAAGACGGCCTGTGCTCCGTTGGCGTAGTTCAAGATCATAGAGCTTTGAGCATCTACGCCCTTATCTGTAAAGGTGGCGGAAGATGTTATTGATTGTGGAATACCTAAAACCATATGAGCAAATGAAATTGGATAAATTCCAAGATCGAGTAATGCACCACCTGCAAGTGAAGGTTCCACAAGGCGTGGGATATTTTGATCAGCCAAACGTTGACCATGATCAGCATGAATAGTTGTGATTTGTCCTAAGGTTCCACTTGCAACAATTTCTCGAATCTTGGCATAGTGTGGCAAAAACCTTGCCCACATTGCTTCCATTAATGCCACATCATTTGCCTTAGCGGCTGCAACCATTTCTTTTGCCTCACTTGCATTTACTGCAAATGGCTTCTCACAAAGAACGGGCTTTTTTGCATTGAGCGCAGCAATAACATTTTCCTTATGGGATGGATGTGGGACTGCGACATAAATGGCATCGATATCTGGATCATTGATTAACTCTTCATAACTTCTATAAGCTTTCGCACCGGGAAAACTTTTAGCAAAGCTTTCAGCTTTTTCTAAGCTTCTAGATCCCACTGCAGCAATTACTTGATCACCTAAGAGCGCGTTATCAGTTGCAAAGGCACGTGCAATTCCGCCCGTACCAATAATTCCCCATTTAAATTTACTCACAGCGTTGCTCCATCATCTTCGTGATATCCACGGTGAAACCAACGATTAACTGCGCGCTTTATTGCACGCCACATTGCACGTGGTGATTGTCGTGGGGGATTGGGTGGGATAAACCGATTTGCATCCTGGATTGCATCGAGTTCATCAAGATAGGTTGTTGGTGCAGATTCATCCAAGGATAGGCCAGAGACGATGGAATCAAATTCACTACGAATCAGTTCCTCTTCATCGAACTCATCAGGGCCTGGACGGGGATTACTCACCCTCAGATAGTGTCATATCTGGCAATAGCCACTAAATTAGAGCCATGCTCAACAACCTGCCGTATGCAACTTTGCGTGCGTTCTTGACGCCTTTTTTGATGGCTGGCTTTCGTCCCAAGGTTAAAGGCCTTCGCAATGTTCCAGCAAAAGGCCCAGTAATCATCGCTTCCAACCATTTATCTTTTAGTGATTCAATCTTCATGCCCTTAGTTGTCCCACGAAAAGTTACTTTCTTGGCAAAAAGTGAGTACTTCACTTCACCTGGGCCTAAAGGTCTTTTAAAGAAACTCACCTTCATAGCACTTGGACAAGTTCCAGTGGATCGCTCAGGCGGACGACGAAGTGAAGCTGCCCTTATTACTGGTCTGAAAGTTTTGGCTGAAGGAGATTGTCTAGGTATTTATCCTGAAGGTACACGCTCACCCGATGGTCGTTTATATAAAGGTCGCACAGGAATTGCCCGTTTAGCAATTGAATCAGGAGCACCCATTATTCCGGTTGCAATGTCTAATACCGACAAGATTCAACCCACCGGAAAGGTAATTCCTAATCTTCACCGCGTGGGAATGCATTTTGGCAAGCCCATGTACTTTGATGGAGATTCCACAGACTTGTTATATCTGCGCGATGTCACAGATCAAATCATGAATGTTATTCAAGCCATGTCAGGCCAAGAATATGTTGATACATATGCGCCAAAGAAATCAAAGCCAGATGATATTAACGTTGCTGGTGAGGAAGACTAAAGAAGATCTAAACCATTTCTAGTTGTTAAGAATTGGCAGGTGGTGCAGGTTGGACCAGATTCTGGGATTTCACCCTCTAGTACTTTAATAAAATCAGCGATAACGCGCATGAAATTATCATGATCACGCTCTACCGCCACATACTTTTGATAGACACCAAAGCCACTGTTTTCAGGGTTATCACCAACTGAATGCGTAGGTTTCCAGACAAGCAGACCCATCGATGCAACTTCCACGGCTTTGCCTGCGCTT
>Ga0209597_1001670_pt1 | contig 14395 bp, 10 predicted proteins | sample M_140625_MF_Meta_FD_187316 | JGI IMG/M metagenome (GOLD analysis project Ga0209597, IMG submission 187316) | Freshwater microbial communities from Lake Montjoie, Canada to study carbon cycling - M_140625_MF_MetaG (SPAdes) (version 2) | ecosystem: Environmental > Aquatic > Freshwater > Lake...
GTGAAGACCTTACCAAAGCAACCACAGAAAGCGCCGAAGTCTATGATTTCCTCGCCTCTGTTTCAAATAAATATGGCATCGGATTCTGGAAGCCTGGAGCCGGTATCATCCACCAAGTTGTACTCGAAAACTACGCCTTCCCCGGCGGAATGATGATCGGTACCGATTCTCACACCGTGAACGCGGGTGGTTTGGGTATGATCGCCATCGGTGTGGGTGGTGCAGACGCTTGCGATGTAATGGCAGGTCTCCCATGGGAACTCAAATGGCCAAAGTTGATCGGTATCAAACTCAGCGGTAAACTCAGCGGTTGGGCAGCCCCCAAAGACGTAATCCTGAAAGTGGCTGGCATCCTTACCGTAAAAGGTGGAACCGGAGCCATCGTGGAATACTTCGGTGAAGGTGCCAACGCCATGAGCTGTACCGGAAAAGGCACCATCTGTAATATGGGTGCCGAAATTGGAGCAACCACTTCAACCTTCGGATACGATGATTCGATGGAGCGTTACCTCCGTGCCACCGGCCGTGAAGCCATCGCCGATGCTGCCAATGGCGTTCGTGAACACCTCAATGCCGATGTGGAAGTATACGAAAATCCTACAGCCTACTTCGACGAAGTAATCGAAATCAACCTGTCTGATTTGGAGCCCCATTTGAACGGCCCATTCACACCAGATTTGGCTACCCCCATCTCTAAAATGAAAGAAGTTGCCGCCGCCAACGGTTGGCCCACAAAAGTTGAAGTGGGTTTGATTGGTAGCTGTACCAACTCCTCTTACGAAGACATTTCTCGTGCCGTGTCTTTGGCCAAACAGGTTTCTGAAAAGAACCTCAAAACCAAGGCCGAATACATGATCACCCCAGGTTCTGAACAAGTGAGATACACCATCGAGCGCGATGGCTTCCTCGACGTGTTCGATCAAATCGGTGCCAAAGTATTCGCAAACGCTTGCGGACCTTGCATCGGAATGTGGGATCGTATGGGCGCTGAAAAGCAAGAGAAAAACACCATCGTGCACTCTTTCAACCGCAACTTTGCGAAACGCGCCGATGGAAACCCAAATACATACGCGTTTGTAGGTAGCCCCGAACTCGTTACAGCATTGGCTATCGCGGGCGACTTGACCTTCAACCCACTCACTGATACACTCATCAACGAAAATGGCGAAGCGGTTATGCTCGATGCACCCACAGGCTACGAATTGCCAATTCTCGGATTCGCAGTTGAAGATGCAGGATACCAAGCCCCAGCCGCCGATGGTAGCAGCGTGGAAGTGAAAGTAGCGCCAAACAGCAGCCGCTTGCAACTCCTCGATCCTTTCGCAGCTTGGGAAGGCACCGACCTCAACAACCTTAAATTATTGATCAAGGCCAAAGGAAAATGTACCACCGACCACATCTCTATGGCTGGTCCTTGGTTGAAATTCCGCGGTCACCTCGATAACATTTCCAACAACTTGCTCATTGGCGCCATCAACTTCTTCAACGAAAAACCCAATGAAGTGAAAAACCAGTTGAACGGCGATTACGATACCGTACCAGGTACCCAACGCGCTTACAAAGCCGCTGGCATTGGAACCATCGTAGTGGGCGATGAAAACTACGGTGAAGGATCTAGCCGCGAACACGCTGCCATGGAACCCCGTCATTTGGGCGTTCGTGCCGTGTTGGTGAAGAGCTTCGCGCGTATCCACGAAACCAACTTGAAAAAGCAAGGGATGTTGGCATTGACATTTGCCGACAAAGCCGATTACGACAAAATTCAGGAGGCCGATACCATCAGCATCCTCGGTTTGACAGATTTCGCGCCGAACAAAGCCTTGCAAATGGTTTTGAACCACGCCGATGGCAGCAGCGACACTATCACTGTGAACCATAGCTACAACGAACAGCAAATCGATTGGTTTGTTGCCGGTGGCGCGTTGAACATCATTCGCAGAAGCGTGGCATAATTACCGCCTTTATACAATCTAACCATGAAAGGCGAGAAGTGGATATATCCGATCACACTTTTCGCCTTTCTTTGTTTACGGGCCTTTGCCTATAGTTATTTTTCTGGCAACTACACCGATTCCGACCAATGTGTGATGTGGCAAATGGCGGACGATTTTGCCCATTTCCGATTCCACACCCCCTTCTTTTACGGTCAACTGTACTCTTCCGGACTCGAAGCCTGGCTCGCAGCACCTTTCATTTGGCTGGGAATCCCTGTCTATCGCGCGGTTCCGCTAGTGACAGCACTCATGTCGACCCTCCCCTGGATTTGGATGTCGCAACTGGCAAAAAAGCGCAGCGGCAACCTAGCAGGTAGCGCGGTTCTTTGCTTGAGCCTAGCATTCCCAATTTCTTGGCTACAAACCACTTACATCTCTCGCGGTTTCATGCAATCCGTCTTTCTGACATCCTTGGCCACGCGATTCATGGATCGATCTCGACTCTGGTTCAACATCGGACTATTGCTGATGGGCTGGGGTTTGATACAAAACGCGAATGGACTGTTACTGCTGCCGGGTGTCTTCCCCATTTGGATGGCGGAGTTTCGGCGTTTCGCCGGAATAAAGTCGACTCCGGTCCGACAGGCCATTGTCAATTCAATTCGCTTCGTCTGGCCAGCGACATTGGGGCTTATTTTACTCGTGATCACCTATGCGACGCTAAAGTCACTTCATCCAGAATGGATGATTCATGCAACGGTTCAGACCAATGTATCGTGGCGGGTTTTCGCCGAGAGCATTCAGCGCTACAACTGGTTTTTACAGCACACATACGGCGGACGTCCGCCTTTGTTGGGTTGCGGGATCATCGCATTGGGTGTTTTGCTCATTACCACGCCTCAATCCCGAAATCAATGGTTGGCATTTTTTGGGATTTTATTCTTACCTCTGGCATTGCTAGCGGTAGAAAAGACAACCGATGGCACCGAAAACATCTTTTTTGGCTACGGTCGATTTTTCTTGGCAGTGCCCTTTGCGTGGGGTTGGCAAATTGCGAGTTCGGGATTTTCGTTCCAGGGGCTGAATCAACTTTGGAAAATCACCTTCAAACATCCATTAACACTTTCTGGCAAGTTCCAGATAAAGTCCAAGCTTATTAAAACATTTTATTTCACTGGCCTTTTTGCTGCTGTTGGACTTTATGGTTATCGTTTTTGGGACAGGTGCAGCATCCGAGAATTGGGTAAAACCTATGTTCCCGTGATGATTTACCCTATCAATCAGTTGCGTGGCGATGCCGAGAAGATGGCAAACCTCTGCAGAACGGAAAAAATTGGGGCAGTGGTCGTATTGGACCACTACGTTTTAGAGACAGCGAGCATGGGATTTCAGCAGTTGGCAGACTTCCCGTTGCAATCGGAAATTCAACCACCTGATACTTTGCCGGATTGCTTTAAAATCCATAAAACCATTCCGATCGTGCGTCCAAAATATGAACGTCGACATTGGCTATTAAAAGAAATCAAAGAACAACATTACGTCCCGCACAAGGTCGCCGTCATGGATGTTTTCAAAGACAGCGCTTGGGGTGACCGACTTCCTTTCAAACACAGCTTGGCTGATGTTCGCGGACCCGTTTTTATTTTTGAAACTGGAGAGATGACTTTATCTGATTTCATTACAAAATTTCTACAGTAAGAAAGGATCGTTTAATTCTCTTTACTCGAATCACTTGTACGTTTACCCTGCAATCCTTTACCCATGAATACACTCGCTAATGCAACAATAACGACAACAGCGATATCTCTAGATGCGGATGGATAACCCAAATAAAAAGCAATGCCACATACAATCAGGACCTGAGTAATTGCAATTAGCGCATACCATTGTCCTTTCCCGTACAGATTATTGACCTCCTTTTGATTGACAATTTCATTCTCTATTACCATTCGATTCAAATTCTGTCGTTGTCTCTGCTCCTCCTCTGCTAATTTTACTAATCGATCAGCTAATCCTGATTGGATTGAGTCATACTTTTTTAATGACTCCGGATCTGGAATTGGACCAGAAAACATTTCACTTCGTTGATTTACGAATCTTGTGACCCTTACGTTTCGCTCCACGTTCACCCTCCTTGCTATTAATTGATTGATTAAAATCAGCCGACAAGATTTTTTTCCAATCATTTCTCAGATTGACAAGATCCTCTTCGCGATCTTTTATTAGACTAAGCAAATAATCTTTTTGAGAAATTCTAATTTTTGAATCATCAAAAAAACTACCAAAATTAAACACACTGAAAAAGCCATCCCAAAATGCTTTTTTCTGATCATTCATGTCGAGTTTCATGAGGCAAAAATAGCCACTTACACAAGCACTAAAAAGAAGCTAAACGCTTAAAAACAGGGAAAGTTTTGGGTTTTTCGCAAATGAAAAAAATCAGAATTTACAGGCGTTTTCCGCCCAATTGGTAGTGGTCCGAAAGGGCCTTTTCGAAGTCACGACCCACACCCGCCTTCACCGCCACGCGATAGCAAACTTGCTCCGTATACTCGCTGCCCAAAACACGAGCGCCGTACTTTGCAATGAGTCGATGAATTTCCTGTTCATGCTCAAAAGCCGATGAAATTTCATAGTTTTCTTCGATGAATTTTTCGAGGCGGCCGGCGGCGCGAAGCGCCGACTCGGCCGCTCCCCCATAACTTTCAATCAAACCGGGAATCCCAAGCAACGTCCCCCCGAAATACCGCACCACCACCACCAAAACATTGGTGACACCCACGCTGAGAATCGACCTCAAAATCGGTCGGCCCGCAGAATTTCCAGGCTCCCCATCGTCGTTCGCCCGCTGCGCCTCACCCCGCGCCCCCATCACCCAAGCATAACAATGATGCGTTGCATCCGGATACTGCCGCTTCAAACCCTCCAACTTTTCCTTGATCTCCAAATCCGATTTCACCCCGTAAACAAAAGCAAAAAACTTGCTGCCCCGCTCCCGCAAAACAAATTCCGCATCCCGCTCCACATCATAGTACACGTCGGAAAATAAACTCATTCCGCCAAATCCCCTTCCTCTTTCCCGAGTATTCCGAATTCCGAATTCAAGCCTTCCTCCGTTTCGATGCCCATTCCACCGAAATCCCGCCGCCAAACCCAGTGCTCGTCCGACCCAAAATCCGCATCCCGAGACAACTTCCCCCGATCCAAATTGGGAGACCTAACCCCCGATTCCAAACGCATTTGCGAATTTCGCAAAATATGGAGCTCATCCACGCAGTCCGCATCCAAAAACGATTGCAAAATCGATGCGCCGCCCTCAACCAAAATCACCCCCAATCCATGCGCCTCGTACAACCACTGCAAAATCCTATCTACCGAGTTCAGCGAATCGCTATTGCCGTTCGATGATTCTAATTCCGATAATTCCAATCCCCAACCAACCAATTTTCCTGATCCCGAAGCCTCCGACAATAACTTAAATTGTAACTCTCGGATACCCATCGCCTCATCACTTTCTAAAAAATTTAAATCATATATCACCCACAACGGGGCTTCGCTGCGATTCACTACTTCAGCGGAATATTCACCTCGCAACCGACGATCTAGAACGATGCGAATCGGCTGCTTTGACACCTCCAACCCGCGGACGTTCAACTTTGGCTGATCCAAATTCCATGTATTCACTCCAACCAAAATCGCGTCCATTCCCGACCGTAACCAATGCACCCATCGACCCGATTCCTCACCGGAAATCAAAAGTCTTTCATTTTGAAGCAGTTCGATCTCATTTGAGAGAATTGGATTTGTTGGTAACAAGCGACTTGACTCCTCTGCGATACGACCCATAAATCCATCCGCCGTCTCTGCCCACTTCGCAACAACAGCCGTCCGGCCTAAAAGCTGGTTGACCCAAAACATGCGATTCAACCCCCGACATTCATCCTCCAGCACACCCACCAAGACGTCCACACCCGCAGCGCGCAAAATCTCAACACCCCTACCACACACCTTCGGATTGGGATCCAATACCCCGACAACCACAGCGCCAACACCCTTCTCCAAGATCAAATTCGCACAAGGCGGCGTCTTCCCGAAATGCGCGCAAGGCTCCAACGACACATATAAAATACAATCCGAAAAATCTTCATTCTGTCCAGAACCCAACCCCTCAAACAACATCCGCTCCGCATGCGCCCCGCCAAATAAATCGTGCCACCCCTCATCCAACACCAATCCGCCACGAACCAAAACCGCTCCCACCATCGGATTCGGACTCACCCTACCCCGACCGCGTTCCGCAAGTTCCAAACAGAGCGACATATATCCTCGATGCGCCTCCTTAGACAATCCGCACCAAAGCGAATCCTCCGCCATTTCCCCAAAATCTGTAAAATCTATCTCTCCCATCAATCCATCAACGACCAAATAATTTCATTGCCTCAGACACATACGTCTTCACACAGGCATATACCTTCCCGCCGTCCGCGTCACGCTCAATCCCATTCCCCGTGCGCACTACCACCATCCCCCATGAAGGAATCAAAATGATATACTGCCCCTTCAAACCCTGAAAATAACTGAACTTCACACCGTTTACCTCACCCAACCAAAACGCATGTCCGTAATTCAAAGACATCGGTGCCTCCGGGTGATTCGCAGATACAAACGGGCGTTGAGCCATCGCCAAAAATCCCGAATCGATTAGCCCAGCGCCGTGATGCATCACCATCAAGCCCAAACGACCAAAATCGCGGGCCCGGGCGTTGAAACAACAAAAATTCAATTCCCTGCCATTCTCCTTATCCAATGACCAAGTCGCCGGCGCCTCAGCACCCAAAGACTTCCAAATTCTATCCGATGCCAATTCCGCCAAATGCTTACCCGTCGCCTGCTCCAAAACCAACCCCAACAATTGCGTTGCCCCGCTCTGATATTCAAATACTTCGCCCGGCTTCACCACCACCGGCACCTGTCGCATCGTGGCCTCAATATCGCTCCCATAATACGCCTTCGCCGTGATCCCAAAGGGCGATACATAACTTTCATTCCATTCCAAACCCGCCGTCATCGTGATCAAATGCCTCAAGGTCAACCCCTTCGCATTCTCCTCCAAAACCTCATTTTGATAGCCCTTCAAATCCTTCACCGCACCCACCCAAGGCAAAAACTTCCGCACCGGCTCGTCCCAAGACGATATTTCACCGCGCTCAATCGCCTGCTCCACCAACATACAAGTGATCGTCTTGGCCATCGAAAACGAATTCGTGGGCACCGATGCATCCACCGGCTCAAAATATTTCTCGCACACCAACGTATCGTTGCGAAACACCAAAAAAGAACCGCTCTCGGTTTTGCTCAACATCCCTAGCAACCCCTCACTCAGCACGACCTCCGAAGCGCCGCTCAACGTCGTCAAAGGCGATACCTTCGATGGGTCATTGGCGATTTCTCGCGTATCGAACCCCTTGTAATCCAAATAGTTCGCCGATTTCTGTCCGATCATATACGTCAACCGAACCCCCTTTATCAAATACCCAAATGGCGAAACCCACACCAGCGCGGCCAATACCGCAGCAATGCCAATCACCAACAAAAAGCGCTGAAAAGCCTTCATCATATTCAAATGTAATCAAACATTCCAAAGTTTGCGCCTACCCAAATCCAAATCAAACGCCCCGCACTTATAACTTTCACCAATAATCCTGCGAAATCCGCAAACCCTCCGCCCCCCGATTGTATATTTGTAATTTATGATGTCGAAATCTGCGCGCCTCACCTTCTCCCTCCTATTCCCAACCCTAGCCCTTTTCGGCCTTTACAGCCTGATTTCGCTGGGTCATAACGCATCCAGCAACAACAATTCCCAGGAAGAAGACGCACAGCACCCCGGTTATTACGAGCAATGGTTTCAAGAAAAACAGGACGCCACCGGCCAAATCCCCCCCTTTCTTAGATCTCAATGGGCACAATACGATGCGAAAAAACTCGAGCGTAGGGCCGGCACAAACCCCATCGACACCATCATTGAACTAGGTCCCAACAACGTTGCCGGAAGGACCCGCGCGCTTTGGATCGATCCGCGAAACGAAAAAATCATCCTCGCCGGTGCCATCTCAGGCGGACTCTGGCGCAGCGAAAATGGCGGCACAAGCTGGAAACCCATCAACGAGCAAGAAGTTTCGATGATGCCCTCAGCGCTGACCTCAAACCCCTATAACCCCAACGAAGTCTATTACGGAACCGGCGAAAGCAGGGCCAATTCGGCCGATGTAGATGGCGAAGGCGTCTTTAAATCAACCGACGGTGGCAAGACGTTCAATCAGCTCCCATCCACCGTGAAACTCAATGGTTTCAATGCGATATGGGACATCGAACACTCCAAAATCGACTCGCAAACCCTCTTCGTGGGCACCAACAGTTACGGGCTCTATCGCTCAACTGACGGCGGCGCAACCTGGGCAATCGCCTACAGCGGCGGAAATAAACAAGTGACCGATGTCGTTTGTCTCCCCAACGGACGCGTGATCGCCACATTGCAGTCAAACCTCGTCGTTGCCTCCGATTCTAATGGAAAACCCGGCACTTTCAAAACCCTCACCTTCCCGAACGCTCCCAATGGTGGCACGTACAGAACCATTCAGGTGGATTACTGTATTAAATTCCCAAAAGTAGTATACATCGTGTTCGAAGGATTCGCCTTCGATGCCGCGCCAGTGGCCTTCTACAAGAGCAGCGATGGCGGAAATACCTGGAAAGCCAAAACCCCTCCCACCGCAGCAGGACCTGGTTATCAGGCTTATTGCATGGTGATGGGGGTGCATCCCACAGATACAAATCGGATTGTGGTGGGTGGACGTGATATCTGCCGAAGCAGCGATGGTGGAAACTCTTGGACCCCGCTCGATATTGGCCATTCCGACCACCATTCCTTTGCATTTTTGCCCAAAACAAGCACTGATTTCCTTATGGGAACCGATGGCGGCGTTTTCAGATACCAATGGTCATCTAATGCCGTTGCGGCCAATCTCAACAACGGCTACCGCGTGACCCAGTTCTATTGCGGCGGCTACGGCCCCACTGGGATGGTGGGCATTTCAGGCGCTCAAGACAATGGCACCCAAGTCACGGAGAAACCCCTAGTTAGTCAGCGATTCTTTGGAGGCGATGGCGCCTATTGCAATATCGGTCAGCAAGATGGCAGCATTGCCTACATGAGTTATCAGAACGATGCGATTCATGTAATGAACAACTTTACCTCAAACAATCCAGGTAACACCACCAAGATCGTGGATCCCAGATTTACGACCGATGGAGTGGACTTTATCAATCTTTACGAAATGAATTTGGCCGACCAGAACATGGTTTTTTATCGCACCAACAAATACTTGTATCGCACGATGGATATGGGGTACACTTGGGACCAGATGACAACCAGTTTGAGGGCGGGGATTAAGGCGATTGGTATCAGTCGACAAGAAAATCCGGTGGTTTATTTCGGGGGTACCGCGGCGCAGCTATACAAAATCGAACATGCCGCCACCGCGATTCCCGGCAAGGAGGTCAACTATAATGCGAGTGTTCCATCGGCCGTCACCAACGATTTAATCAAGGGGATGACCGTTCATCCAAAAAATCCCTACGTATTGTATGTGGCTTTCAGCAATATCAGCAACGATCCTCGCGTTTGGCGGGTGACCGGGCTGGACTCAGTGACGAACAAGCCGTTGTGGAAGAACATTTCTGGCGATTTGCCTCCGGGTTTGCCCGTGAATATGATGGCGGTGGATCCTTACCGTCCGGACGAAGTCTTTTTTGCGGGAACGGATTTTGGCTTGTATTACAGCATCGACAGTGGCAAAACGTGGAACAAGGATTACCGGGTTCCGAATGTCGCCATTCACGAATTGAAGATGCGCGACGATCGCACTTTGTTTGTGATTACCCACGGCCGTGGGATGTTCGCTTTGCCTTTGGTTTACATGGACGAACCGGTTTCCGTTTCAAAGTTCTCACGCGGACCCTCAATCAAATTATACCCCAACCCCAGCAGTACTTCAATTTCTGTTCGCGGGGCGATGTCGCTGTTAAACCGCACCTACCGCATTTACAATTTGCAGGGGGCGGTGGTTTTGGAAGGCAGTTTTGGCAGCAGCGATTCTGGTGCGATCCCAACAGCTAATTTACCGAACAGCACTTACTTTTTGCAATTAGACGGCGACAAATCGCGCGCAATCACAACAAAGTTTATCGTTCAACATTAATCATCAAATCAAAATCATCAAACCCGTAAATTAAACCCAGAAAAATGTCAGACCCAATCGTAGAATCCCAGTTAAAATCTTTGGAGGCCCAATTGGGCGAGTTGAATGATTTTTTATTGGAGGTGAGCACCGACATGGTCGATGGCGGCTTCACGGAGCATCCCTTATATGTGGCGCATCAGGAGCAAGCGAAAATTGGCGAGATGATTGTGGACCGCGATGAATTCGGATTTCCCTATTCAATCAATGCCACTACGATAGAGCGATTCTTGGAATTGGGCATTTTACAAAAGGAGCGTTTAGGCGCATTTTTGAAGACTTACGGCAATCCAAAATCTCGTTGTTGTGTCTTTTTGATGGCAGCGCCGGAGCCACAGTTTGTCTTTCACAATTTTAAAGGCGGGGCGGCCGTCGGAACAAGTTCCGCCGCGGCCGCCAAATAACATAAGATTTTGACATCCCCAACCATAAATATCGTCATCCTGAATTTCAACACCCGAAACCTGTTGCAGCAGTGCTTGCCGACGGTGATTCGGAATAGTCAGTACCCGGGGGCGACGATCACGGTGGTTGATAATGCCTCCACCGATGGAAGTGCTGAGTTCATGGCTGGCCATTACCCTGAAATTCGATTCATTCAACTGTCCGAGAACTCCGGTTACGCGGGTGGATACAACGAGGCATTGAAGCAGTGCACCGAGGATTATTTTATTTTGTTAAATTCCGATGCGGAGCCCGATGAGCAATGGCTAACGCCATTGCTAGAATTGGTTGCGCAACACCCGGATTTGGGTGCGGCGCAGCCGCACCTCATCGACTATTATAAGCGCAACAAATTCGAATACGCCGGCGCAGCCGGCGGATTCATCGACAAATACGGGTATCCATTTTGTCGGGGTCGGATTTTTGGCAACGTCGAAACCAACCAAGGACAATACAACAACCCGATGCCCATTTTTTGGGCTTCCGGCGCGGCCTTATTCATCAAACGCGAAGCATGGGAACGCGCCACCGGCCTGGATCTAGCCTTTTTCGCCCACATGGAAGAAATCGATTTGTGCTGGCGACTGCAACTCATGGGCTATAGCATTTGGTCCTGTCCCGCCTCCCGCGTTTTTCACATTGGCGGCGCCACCCTCTCCAACCAAAGTCCGCGCAAAACCTTTCTCAATTTCCGAAATAACCTGCTGATGTTGCACAAAAATCTACACCCCAGCGAGAAGACGATGCGAATTTTTGCCCGCAAACTGCTCGATGGCCTAGCCGGCGTATTCTTTCTACTGCAAGGCAAGTGGTCTCACATTCCGCAAATTGTGAAAGCCCACCGCGAATTCAATCGTATTAAAGATCAATTTCCTACCCATATCGCATCCAAACCTCTGGCCGAATTAACCGGCAGCATCAACCATTCAATTGTTTTGGGCTATTTTACACGTGGTAAAAAAACTTGGAACCAATGGCAAGACCCTAATACCAAATAATCCATGTCAATTACAGAAAAAAAAATAGCAGTAATTGGACTCGGTTATGTTGGCTTGCCCCTCACCTTAGCATTTGCAAAGAAATATTCTACTGTTGGATTTGATTTGAATTCAAAAAGAATTTCTGAACTCAACAGCGGAACGGATATCACTAAAGAAGTCCACCCCGATGAACTAATTTCGACAATCGTTAATTCAGTAACACTAGAATTTACCGACGATAGCAATCTAATCCAAAATTGTGATATTTATATTGTTACTGTCCCTACCCCAGTAGATCAACAAAAACTCCCCGATCTCAGCCATTTATTAGAGGCAACAAAAATGTTGGGCACATTGATCAGTCCGGGCAATATTGTTATTTATGAATCCACAGTTTACCCCGGTTGCACTGAGAACGATTGCGTTCCATTGCTAGAAACAACATCTGGCCTCAAATACAATGTGGATTTCTTCTGCGGCTATTCCCCTGAACGGATAAATCCTGGTGATCGTGTAAACACTTTAACTACGATAAAAAAAGTCACTTCAGGATCTACCCCAGAAATAGCGGAAATGGTTGACCAATTATATGCTTCCATAATTTTAGCTGGCACTTTTAAGGCAAAAAGCATCAAAGTGGCAGAAGCATGCAAAGCCATCGAAAATGCCCAACGCGATGTCAACATTTCTTTCGTAAACGAACTCGCTCTCATCTTTGATTTGATGGACATTGATACCGCCGACGTAATTGAAGCAGCTCAAACAAAATGGAACTTTCTTCCGTTCAAACCCGGACTTGTAGGTGGACATTGCATCGGAGTTGACCCCTATTATCTAGCGTATCAAGCAGAAAAACTCGGCCACAAACCGCAGGTGATACTCAGCGGACGAAAAGTCAACGACAACATGGCAATTTTTGTTGCAAATAAATTGTTGAAGTTGATGGTCGCAAAAAACCTGTCAATCCAAGGAGCGCATGTCCTAATTTTGGGTCTTACGTTTAAAGAGAATTGTACAGACATCAGAAATTCCAAAGTGTTCGATGTGTACCATGAACTTAGAGCAGTGGGTATGATTGTGGATGTTTATGACCCAAATGCCAATTCAGAGCAAGTGTATAATCTCCACAATATCAAGCCCCTCACAGAGCTAAACACCTACGATGCCATTTTGCTAACTGTTGCTCACGATCAATTTATGGACTTGGATTTTTATGCGCTTAAATCCAATGAAAACAGTGTCATCTTTGATCTAAAATCGATTTTACCAAGAGAATTGGTTGACGCACGATTGTAACAATTATCTTTCGTCAATTCGTATTTTCAACCCCATATACCTTTATTGGTTATCCGCTTCTCGGATGGAACTTCAATAGGGTATCTGCCAAATAATTCCGATCCAAGTGCGTGTAGATTTCCGTTGTGGTAATACTCTCATGGCCCAACATCTCCTGAACAGCACGCAAGTCCGCGCCCGCCTCCACTAGGTGCGTCGCAAAACTATGACGGAATGTGTGTGGTGAAATATTTTTTCTGACTCCAGCCTTGATGGCCAATGATTTGATTAATAAAAAAACCGATTGTCGACTCATTGGCCCACCCCTTTTACTCAAAAATACAATATCTCTAGCGCCAGATTTGATATTTATATGCACTCGCACTTGATCTACATATAAGCGGATGTGTTTGAGCGCTCGAGCACCCACCGGCACCAGACGTTCTTTATTGCCTTTGCCTACCACCTGAACAAAACCCTCCGTGACATGTACTTGAGTGATCTGCAATCCCACCAATTCACTCACCCGCAAACCACAACTATAGAGTGTTTCTAACAATGCCACATTGCGCTCACCTTCTGTTGAACTTCTATCAATGGCCGATATCATTTCATCAATTTCCTCTTCACTCAAGACTACTGGCAATTTTCGTCCAATTTTGGGGGGCTCCAAAAAATCCGCGGGACTTGCGGCCAAACTATCTTCCATAACCAAGAACTTATAAAACGACCTCACACCACTGATAATTCGGGCCTGTGATGTTGCTTGAAACCCCATGTCCGCAATCCATTCAGGAAATTTCTGAATCCTTTGCTGATCCATATCCAGCGGGCCTTTCCATTCTTGCGAAATACTCCACAGCTCAAATTTGTCTAAATCGGCGATATAGGCCTCCACGCTATTCAACGAGAGCGAACGCTCTAGCTGCAAATACTGCTTAAATCGTTGTTTGGCGGATAGCCAAGCTTGAGACTGGATTGTCATTGTTCATGTATAAGAAAATTGAATTGGCAACTTTCTACAAGCCACAAGATATGTAAAATATTCTTAGCTATTTCAAAGAAACACGCTCTACTTGGACCACTTCTTTGGTATTGGCATCGTAAATCCATACAACAATATCGCAGTTGGCAGCAACCCACTTCGCTTTGGGCAAAAGGTAGAAATGCTTCTCTCTAGTATAGCCCGCAGAGACTGACGATGTATTGACATCGCTTCCCAGCGTAGATCCAACAACACCGCGCAGTGCATGCTCATGATCGTAATCATCCACGCTACCACCGGGGGCATCTTGGTCCGACTGCTTACTCTTTACACCACTCTCTGTTATGGCTACCACCCATTTATAATTGGACGAAATCGTCGAGCTGGCCACCGCTTTTATTTCTACACGGGATTTACCGTCGGCAGGCTTCCAAGTGCTTTTGATGTTTAAATTAAATAGCGATGCTTTCCCCAACT
>Ga0209597_1001671_pt1 | contig 14385 bp, 12 predicted proteins | sample M_140625_MF_Meta_FD_187316 | JGI IMG/M metagenome (GOLD analysis project Ga0209597, IMG submission 187316) | Freshwater microbial communities from Lake Montjoie, Canada to study carbon cycling - M_140625_MF_MetaG (SPAdes) (version 2) | ecosystem: Environmental > Aquatic > Freshwater > Lake...
CGGACAGGCCGTCTGCTTCAGGCCATCTGCTTCAACCGAAGCGTGCGCACGCCGTCCGCGCCCTCGACATCCTCCGCAAGTCCAAGCTGCACAAGGTGCAGCGCAGGCCCGTGCGGTTTGGTCGACTCCTCAGCCAATCGACGGTTGGCCGCCGGATTTGCATAGGTGTTGAACACCATCGCCTTCACCGTTGCAATCATGCCGCCGAAACTCTGGAAAGTGTCGTTCACCGCACTCGCCTCGTACCCAGAGTGCACCATGCAATTGGCGCACTTGCTGTTCCCGCTCGCGTGGCCGTAATTCTCCCACACGGTGTCGCTCATGAGCTGAGCGAAAGTGTCGGCGTATCCCTCCTGCAGCAAATAGCACGGCTTCTGCCATCCGAAAATGTTGAAGCACGGCATGCCCCACGGAGTGCACTCGTAGTTGCGATTGCCCATGAGAAACTCAAGGAACAGCGGCGACTGATTGAAGATCCAGCGGCGCTGACCGTCCTTGCGGTTGGACAGGATCATCTCGAACAGCGCGTTGGTCTCGCGGCGCTTGAGAAACCCCGACTGATCGGGCGCCTTTTCGTAGGCGTAGCCCGGGGAGATCATCATGCCCTCGACGCCGAGGCCCATCATCCCATCGAAAAAGGCGCGGACCGCGTTGGGATCGGCGCCCTCGAAGAGCGTGGTGTTGGTGGTGACGCGAAAGCCCATCTGCACCGCAAGACGAATGCCCTCGACCGCCTTGTCAAAGGTCCCCTCGCGACAGACGGCGAAGTCATGGTTCTCGGCGAGCCCGTCCATGTGAACGCTGAAAGTGAGGTATTTCGAAGGCTTAAACAGCCCCGCTTCGAGTTTTTCCTTCAGAAGCAGCGCGTTGGTGCACAGGTATATGTACTTGCGCCGCGCGACCAGCCCCTCGACAATTTCCTTGATCTCGGGGTGCAGCAACGGCTCGCCGCCCGGGATCGACACCATTGGTGCGCCGCATTCCTCGACGGCGTCGAAACACTGCCTTGGGGTGAGCTGGCGCTTCAGAATATGGGCGGGGTACTGGATCTTTCCGCAGCCGGCGCAGGCCAGATTGCAGCGAAAGAGCGGCTCAAGCATCAGAACCAGCGGGTAGCGCCGGCGGCCACGCAGTTTCTGGCCGAGCACATAGCTCGCTACGGTCCACATCTGGCTGAGAGGCACGCCCATGGAAATCTCGGTGAAGGGTGAAAACGGAGCGCAGATTCTAAGGGAAATCAACAACCCAACCGAACCTCCCCGCCAAGAGGTGGCGTAGCGCGAGGCCATGCCCGCTCCGGCCGCCATTCTCGCACTGACCGCCGAGGCGCCGAGCCCGCTTGAGCGGTTCTTACACCTGATGGCGCACGAGATGGCGCGGGACGCAGCCCGGGCGATCGCCAATTTGGTCGACCTCAGCACGCTCCGCACCTACCGTGGCGGCCTCGGGCTCAACGCCACCGCGGTCTCGGCTATCTTGCCCGCGCGCCACCGACAGGCGCGCCCCACCGTGCACGCCGCCTCCAACACAACCACACTTCAGAACAGCAGCGACGAAGATCTCCTCGTGCTGCATCGCGCCGGTGACGCACGCGCACTTCGCGTACTCATCGAACGCTACTCGGGCGAGTTGCACGGCTTCCTCACCAGGCTGGTGGGATCGCACGCGGGCGCCGACGATGTGTTCCAAGAAGCGTTTCTTCAAGTACATCTCTCGGCCGATGCTTTCGATGCTGAGCGCAGGTTTAAGCCTTGGCTCTACACCATCGCTGCCAACAAGGGCCGTGACTTTCTTCGTCGACAGAAGCGCCGTTCCGCAGTCAGCCTCGACGCGCCGCTCGGTGCGCACGCCGAAGTATCGCTCATGGATCTTCTGCCCGGAACATCCAATAGCCCCTCGAGTTCTCTTGAGTCGGGCGACGAAGGCGCAGTCGTCAAGCAGGTGATCGACCATATGCCCGCGCATTTTCGGGAGATCCTCCTGCTCTCGTACTTTCAGAAGCTCAGCTACGCGCAGATTTCCGACAGCCTCGCCATTCCACTCGGAACGGTGAAGAGCCGCCTGCACGCCGCGGTAGCATCGTTCGCCCAAAGTTGGAAACAGGCCTGTACGCGCCGCGGAATCAGCACTCCATCCATGAAGTCAGGTTCTGACGAATGACGCCCAACGACTCCACGAACCATGATTTCAAGGGTTCGGACGCGAGCCTTTGCGCCGCAGACCAGCGCGCGGTCGACTTGCTCATCGAGCACGGCTTCGACCTTGCCGCCGCGACCAAGGCAAACCCCGCCGACCGTGAACGACTCGCCGCTGCGCACGCGTTCTTCATGCGCGTCGAGGCGTATCCAGTACAAGCTCCCGACTCCGCGTTGATCGACGCAACGCTCGCCCGCATCGACCGCGCAACAGAATCCACCGCGCAACGCATGCGCATCGGCTCAGGCGCAGCGCCTTCACTCGGACGCGGACGCTGGGCGGATTTCATCGCCGTCGCCTGCGTGGCTGTGCTGCTGATTTCGGTCGGACTTCCAGTGCTCAACGAAATGCGCCATCGCCGCGAGGTCGAATTCTGCGCATCAAACATGCGCACCATCGGCTCCGCACTCACGGCCTATCAGGGCGACTTCAACTCGCGCCCGATCGCTGCGGGTCTCGCACCCGATCTTTCCAAACTCACTTCGTGGTCGAATTACGACAACAGCAAGCACCTCGACTTGTTGCATCAAAAGGGCTACTGCCTGCCCGAATGCTTGTGCTGCGCCAACGACACTCAACGCGACGGCTACGCGTCGCAGGTGCCCAACGAGCGACTCAACCGCATGTGGGCCACGCAGTCGCATTTGCCTTTGCTCGCTGATCGCAACCCGTTGGTGATGCAGACGGCCCTTGGACATCCCATCGGAGCGACGGTCGAGAACAGCCTCGACCACGCCGGCCGAGGGCAGAATGTCCTGTTCGGCGACCTCGCGGTGCTGTTCGAAATCTCGCCGCTGATCACGATCCAGCTCGGGGACATCGGCGGGCCAACCCCGGAAAACATCTGGATTCCCGCGGATCGCGGTGGAATCGAGGCCGGGTTGACCAACGGCTTGAGCAGCCCCGCTCAGTGGAGCGAGTTCGATGTGTTCCTCCTCCAGTGACCGCTCGGGAACGGTTTGCCGATAACGCAAATCACATCGAGAAAGCGGGTTGACCGCTCGCGTGATTCTGCTATCGTCCGCGACCCCTCAGAGGGAGTCCACTTATGCCAAAAAACAAGAGCCACAAGGGCCTCGCAAAGCGCATCAAGGTCAGCAAGACTGGCAAGGTTCGCTTTGGTCGTCCGCACAGCCGTCATCTCAAGAGCAACAAGTCCGGCACTGCGATCCAGAGTTACCGCAAGAAGCGCTACGCGCGCAGCGGTGACATCAGGGCGCTGAGCAAGCTGCTGTTCCGTCCGCTTCTCTCCGTCGAAAAGGCGCAGAAGCGCGAGGCGGCGCTTGAGGTTGAAGTGAAGGCCTAAAGCCTCGCTGAGATTTCGAGTCCACATTTCGTTCATGCAGTCAGTCACCAGACCGTCGGGTCCGAAGAGCCTGGGAAGTCCCAGACCCCCGCCGGTCGATGAAAAGTTTGAGATAGATCGAGGTTGATCCATGCCACGCGCACGCAAGGGTGCAGCACGCACCCAGGCCCGTCGCAAGCTTCTTCGCGAAGCTCGCGGCTACTACGGAACGAAGTCCCGCCACAAGCAACAGGCGAAGGTCGCCATGATGCGCGCAAAGCGTCACGCATGGCGTGACCGTCGTGCACGCAAGCGCGACTTCCGCGCTCTGTGGATTACTCGCATCACGGCCGCTTGCCGTATGCGCGGAACCCGTTACTCGCTCTTCATCAACGGTCTCCAGCGCGCGGGCGTTCTGCTCAACCGCAAGATGCTGTCGCTGATTGCAATCGAAGATCCCAAGACCTTCGATTCGCTGGTGACAGTGGCAAAGGCGAACACCACCGCCATTCCCGCTGCTGCGTAAGCGTGATTTCGACGAGCCGCAGTTGAGTCTGCGTCCTCGGCGAGAGTTACGACGGCGAACACGACCGCGAGTAAAAACAAATACGACCACATCGCCCGCTTCGGCGGGCGATGTGTTTTTTTAAACATGGGCTTTTGAACGACGCGCCCTTTCAGACGCGCTTCGCCCAGAACGCCATCATTTCGCGCTGCTCCGACGCCGTGAGTCCGTGCGCACGACAGGAAACTTCGGCGAACGCTTGAATCGCCCGCGCTCGGTCGGCCGGGTTGTCGGCGCGCGATGCATCCTTGAAGCACTTCGCGCTGGCAGTCCAAGCGCGCTTGTCGCTCGGAAGCGGCATCGCCATCAGTTGCTTGGCGGAAAGCTTGATCGCCGTCGCACTCAGCGCGCTGCCCGCATAGTGGGCAACGGCGCGCGCGGCAACGATGGGCGACGCGATCGCTGCCGCAAGCAGCCAGATATCAACACCGGGTCGCGGAGTAACCGTGATCAACGGAACCAGCGGCACGACCTCGCCGCGCTCATCGACCCACGCCTCAATCACCGTGGTCTGCGTGGCCACGAGGATCTTCGCCACCAAGCGCGACTCCATCCACGCGACCATCTTCGCCCGCGGCGCAAGCTTCGCGCGATCGATCAATGGCCGTGTGTACTTCACGCCCAGCGCGCGAACCTCGCACTCGCCCCACGCACAGTTCGCAAGATCGATGTGCTTGGTGGTCACCAGGCGCGGCCCGCCGCCTTCGCCGATAGCACCGCCCTCGCTGATCGCACCTTGCAGGCCGTAGTATTGATCACGAAAATCAGCAGTCGCCAGCGCGATGTCGCCGATCGTGCGCGTCGGCGCACTAGCCACCACTGCCACATCCGGTGCTCCGAATCCTTCGGCCAAGAGGCTCGACCACGATTCATCGCCGGCCTTTGGTTGTCTCTGCGTGACGGCCAGAGGCGCAAACTCCGCGCCAAACGCACGACGCACTCCGCGCGATTTCGCCGGCGAAAGCACCACCGCGCACACTCGCACGATGGCGTCCTCGAAGAGCGACTCGTTGCACGACCAGATCGCGTGCAGATTCGCGCAGCCAAGCGCCGCATCGCGGGCGGTGCGCGCGTCGCCAGTTGAGAGAAATGACTGCGGCATCACAAACGCAAGCCGTCCACGCGGAGAGAGGCGCGGCAGGCTCGTCACCAGAAACGCGGCGGCAAGATCGGTGTAACGCCGCACCGCGCCATTGGTGACCTGAGCAATCTCTTTCGCGCGCGCACGCGACGCAGCGGTGCCCTTCTCAAGCTGATTGAGAAACGGCGGATTACCGAGGATAAGGTCGAAATCGCAAGGCGTTTTCAGGCTTTTTTCTGCACCGTCGAGCGTCGCATCATGAACCGCATCATGAAACCCCGACGAAAGCGCGTCGTGCACGATGATGTGTGCGGCGAGCGCGCGCTTGACCGCGGTGCGCGTTGTGGTTGAAGCCTTCGCTGGCAGCAAGGCCAACAGCGCCGCGCGCGCAAGCTTGACCGCCACTGGATCGATGTCGACGCCATACACGCGCCGCGCAAGGAACTTCCCGAGCGGCTCCTTCAACCGTGGCGCCAGCGTGCGCGCTGCTGCCACGAGGAAATTGCCAGACCCGCAAGCAGGATCAATCAGCCGCCACCCGGGCGAAGATGGCTTCCATCCCCGAGTCGCCTCCGCCACAAGATGGTCCACCAGCGCCGCCGGCGTGTAGTGCGCGCCCTGGGCCTTGCGCTGCGAGACACCGCCACTGGTCGCGCGACGCGACGAAAGCGCGTCAAGATGCGCGCTTACAGCAGCGGAGTTGCGGTCATTACGCGCGGAGGTCACTCGGGGAAGTTAGCCGTTGCATGGGAATGGCACAGCGACGGCATCGCAGATTCGAGGAGTCGACCACGATGCCTTGGCGCTACGCGGCTTGATCGCTCAACGCGCACCGCGTTGGACCCAACTCAAATCAGCGCCTCCTATGCAAACCCATTCGCCCCGCCTTGCTGTACCTTCCCGCCATGCTGCAGCGCCTTCGGAGGCTCCTCCTCGGCATCATTCTCATCGTCGCCGCTTCCGCGGTGCTGGTCTTGACCGACAAGTCGGGTTCGCGCGCGGCTCAAAATGCTGTGCAAAGTGCGAAATCCACTCGCATCGCCATCATTCAGCTCACCAATATCGCGGCGTTTGAAACCGGAAAGGCCGGCCTGCTCGCGTACCTCGCATCGGTCGGTTACTCAGCGCCGAACGGCTGCGTGATCGAAACCTTCAACGCATCAGGCGACATGGCCACGCTCGCGCAAATCTGTGCGCAAGTCGGGTCGAGCACTCAATATGACCTCGTCATCTCGCTCGGCACCGCATGCACGCAGTCCTTTGTGCGCACCAACACGCGTTGCATCCCCCATGTGATAGGAATTGTCTCCTCGCCACCAGCAATCGGAATTCCGCTCGGGCCGTATACCGAAAAATCGGGCCGGCCCGCCTGCTGCGCTGGCTTCGGCACGCTGCAGCCGATCGAACAACTCTTTCGAATCCTTGTCGCCTGCGCGCCCGACGCCAAGCGCGTTGGCGTGGTGTGGAATCCTGCAGAGCCGAACTCCGAAGTCAGCGTCAAGCTCGGTCGCATCGCCTGCGCGCAACTCGGCCTCGAACTCATCGAGGCCAACGGCGGCAATGTGAGCGATGTCACTCACTCCGCCGAAGCTGTCCTTTCCAGCGGAATCGACGCGTTCTGGATGCTTCCCGATGTTCAGGTGAGCTCCGCTGCCAACATCATTCTCGATCGCTGTAAGAAGGCGCATGTGCCGGCGATCACCAATCTTCCCGAGCTCGGTGCCCGTGGCGGCGCGATCAACATCGGCGCCGATTGGGCCACCATCGGCGCAACGACTGGCCTGTTTGCCGAGCTCCTTCTGCGCGGCGTCGACGCAACGGCGTTGCCGATGGAGAATTTCACCCCTGCCATCATCACCATCGACACCAATGCTGTTCCGAAGAGTTGGACGCTGTCGCAGCAATTGCTCGAGAGCGCCACTGAAATTTACACCGCTGGAAAGCCGCCGGAAATCAAGAAGTTGGCTTTCCCGCTCGCGCCCGAGTCCGCGCTCGTCGCGCTCGCCGCGCTCAATCAGAAGCGAGCGAAAACGGCAACGCCCACCGTTCAGCTCCCCACCATCGCGCTCTTCACCTACAACCGCACGCCGAATTTTGAAGATTGCTACGCAGGGTTCGCCGCCGAATGGGCGCGACTGGGCTACATCGACGGGAAAAATTGCAAGATGTCCCTGCGCGACGCGCAATTCGATTCAGGCACACTCAACACCATCGCCTCCGCCATCTCCGAAGAACGACCGGATGTCGTCATCCCTTTCACGACTCCAGCGTTGCAAGCTGCGATGCGCCACATCACAGATACGGCCATTGTGTTCACGCTCGTCTCGTCGGGCGTAGTCGTTGGCGCGGGCACCAGCAACACCGACCATCTTCCCTTCGTAACCGGTTCGCAAGTCACTTCCGACTGGGACAAGATGCTCGAAGTGGCGCGCGTCGCCATTCCCGACCTGCGGCGCGTGGGCACGATCTACAGCCCAGGCGAATCGAACAGCGTCCACTTTCACGCGCTCTGGAAGGCGAAACTCGCGGCCGCGGGCATCGAGCTTGTCTCGGTCGGCGCCGACAAGCCCACCGAAGTTCCCGAGGCCGCCGACGCGCTCGCATCGATGGGAATTCAGGCGATTATGCAAATCTCCGACAACGCGTCGAGCACTGGCTTTCGTTCCATCACCAAGGCCGCTGATCGAGCCAATATTCCCGTGTTCGGTTTCTCGCCGACAGCGCTGCACTACGGCGCCACCATCGTGGTTGCACGCGACTATCGCGATGTAGGCAGACTCGCAGCGCAACTGGTCGATCGCGTGCTCAAAGGCGAATCGCCGGCGAAGATCCCGTTCGCGGATCCCGACACCACCGTCATTGGGATCAATCCCGAACGCCTCACGCGCTTCGGCATCACGCTCACGAAGTCGATTCTCGATATCGCCAAGATCGACGGAGAAAAAAACGAGGCCGCAAAAGAGACCGCAAGCGACAAGACCGGGGTGAAAAAGCCGTGAAGATCACCAGCGACATTTCCGACGAACGCGTGCTAGTTATCTTCGATGGTCGGCTTGACGCCGCGTGGAGTGAGCCCGCGTCGGCGGCGCTCGACGAAGCGATCCGCTCCGGCCGATCGCGCATCGAGCTTGATCTCGCTGGAGTCACTTTCATTTCATCGGTAGGAATCGGCGTGATTCTGCGCGCCAACGCACGATTCCGCGCCGTCAAGGGCGTGCTCACCATCATCGCTGCCAGCGAGAGCGTGCGCGACATGCTCAAGATTTCCCGGCTCGAAACGCTGATCCATTCGAGCGTTCCGAAGCATCCGGCAAGTCATGCGTCGAATCATGCGCCGAATCAAGCACCGAATCAAGCACCGAATCATGCGCCAAGTCATGCTCCCGCTCCCGTCGCGTTCGGCAACGGCTGGACTGGGCTGATTCAATCGATCGCGCCCGTGACTGAGCGTGCGCAGATCGAGTTTGTCCGCTCTGCGCGAATCACTCTCGATGCCAACACGCTCGCGCTCGGTCACTTTGCGTTGGCGAACTCCATCGACGAAGCCAGTGGCCTCTATGGCGAAGGCGTTGCCGCGGGCGGAACCGTGGCCGTCGCCCCCGCCACAGCTCCCAGGCCCGACTGCTTGTTCAGCTCAAGCAACGCAAACGGCGAACTGCAGAGATTCGTGAGTTTCATTGCGCGCGATACGCTCGTTGTCCGCGGACGACCCGCGTTCCACGCACATTTTGAACGCTCGACCAGTGAGCGGATCACACTGTCTTCGCTTGCAAGTGCGCTCGTCGACGCAGCTGGTTGCGCGGTCGCTTTCATCGCCATCGGCGAATCGGGCGGCGCGTTCGGCGCCTGGGCCCGCCAATCTCCCGACTCTTGGCCACGACCGGTTTGCGAGATGAGTCCCGACGAAATGCGCCAGGCCCTGCGATTTGCTGGCGATCCGATGCACGCCGGTGAGTCGATTGCCGTGGTTGGCGTGGCCTGTCTCAACTCGGCCGCCGCAACCCTGCCCGCACCCGTTGCCGCCGCGCTCCACGACGCCGGCCCATGCCTTCTGCACGCGCATGTTGCAACGGTTTCGTATCGACCAGTTCCGCGTGCCACCATCGAGTTGCGCGCGGTTGGCGAATTGCTCGCCGAGCAACCACTGCGAACGGTGATGCACGCACTGCGGATCGAAGGCGTTGGCGCTGGCACGAGCGCGGACATCAGAGAAACCACATTTGTCCGCGGTAGCGTGTGGGTGATGCGCATCGGCACTGCTTCAACCGGAGGCGCTTCATGAGCCTGCTCATCGCCACCCTGGCAATTGGCCTTGTATTCGCTGTGCTCGCGCTCGGCGTTTACCTTTCCTTCCGCGTCTATCAAATCCCCGACATCACCGCCGACGGCTCGTTCACACTGGGCGCGGCCATTACCGCACGACTTCTGAAGGACGGATGGGATCCCGCCTCCGCTACAGCTGCGGGTGCGGCTGGCGGCGCGCTGGCAGGCATGGCGACCGGCATCATCCACACGCGCTTCAAGGTCAACGCGCTGCTTTCGGGCATCTTGGTGATGACGGCGCTCTACTCGGTCAACCTCCATGTGATGGGATCGAGCAATCTGCCCATCACCGCGCGCACCATCTTTACGCCCTTCGAAACAGTTGCCGTGTCGGCGATCGGCAAAGAAAGCACTATTCTCGGCCGCACCGTGCATGGCGCTGACATCGGGCTCTTCGCCGGGACCACCATCATCACCGTGCTGGTCTGCGTGGGGCTGATCCTCTTCCTCAAGACCGAACTCGGCGCCGCCATGCGCGCCACTGGCGACAACGCCCGCATGCTGCGCGCGCTCGGAACCAGCACCGACCGCATGATCATCTTCGGGCTGGCGCTCTCCAACGCGCTGGTCGCGCTCGCTGGATCGCTCTTCGCGCAATCGCAGAATTTCGCCGACGCGCAAATGGGAATCGGCGTCATCGTCCTCGGCCTAGCGAGCGTGATCCTCGGGCAAACCTTGATCGGCAATGTCCGTTCGGTGGCGCTGGGCGTCATCGGTGCGGTTCTGGGATCGGTGCTCTTTCGCCTGCTCGTTGCCATCGCCATCCGCATGGGTCTCGACGCCAACGACCTCAAACTCATCACCGCCGTGGTTGTGCTCGGCGCCATCGTCGGTCCAGAGCAATTCAAAGCTTTCTCCGCGCGACGGGCCAGGATGCGAGGTCGACATGCTCCGGCTTGATTCCGTTCGAAAGACCTTCAATCCCGGCACCGCCAATGAGGTTCGTGCGCTCAACGGCGTGAACCTCGAGTTTGCCAGTGGATCATTCACCGTAGTAATCGGCACCAACGGGTCAGGCAAGAGCACGCTGCAAGGCGCAATCTCTGGTGCGTTTGAACTCGATGGCGGCACGATCTCGATCGACTCCACCGAGATATCGCAGTGGCCTGAGTATCGCCGCGCGAAACTCATTGGCCGCGTGTTTCAGGATCCTTTCGCGGGCACCGCGCCCGAACTCACCGTCGCAGAAAATCTGGCGCTCGCATCCAAGCGCGGAAGAGCCCGAACTCTCGCGCCGCTCCTGCGCGGAGCAAATCGCGGCGCATGGAAAGAACTTCTGGCGCAGATCGGACTCGGCTTGGAGAACAGGCTCGACGATCCGATCGGACTGCTTTCGGGCGGACAGCGGCAGTCGATCACGCTGCTCATGGCCACGCTCACCAACCCGAAAGTGCTCATGCTCGATGAGCACACCGCCGCGCTCGATCCGCGCAGCGCGGAGCTCGTGATCGGTCTCACGACCCGTCTGGTGGCGCGCTCGAGTTCAACCACCATCATGGTCACCCACTCGATGCAGCAGGCCGCCACCCTCGGCGATCGCTTGATCGCCATGCATCGTGGGCGGGTATACCTCGATGTTGCCGGCAACGAAAAGCGCCAACTCACCGAGGCCGATCTTCTTGCGTTGTTTAGTCAGATGCGCCGCGACGACCGCTTCGACCTCGATGCATGCGAAGCGATTCGCTCTCGCTACTCCTGATTGCACACGACTGACGCGCAAGCCGAAAATGCCGCGTTTAGCGCGACAATTCAATATCTTTCCACTCCTGCGCGGCTTCGTCAGCGCGGTTCTGCGCAACCAATGCTTCGCGCAAGTAGAAGCGCACGCGGTTGCGCATGCCGTGGGTCGGACCGATTCGATCGCGCACCAGGATCTCCGCCTCCACGAGTTGCTGCTCCGCTTCGCGTGGTCGGTTCAGTCGCAAGAGCGCCTCGCCACGCTGCATGGCAAAGCGAATTGTCCACGGTGAGAATCCACGCTCGTGCTCGCGCTGAATCAACAACAACGAATCAAGCTCAAGCAGTGCCTCATCCCAACGCATCTGCTTTCGCAGCGTATCGACGAGGTAACTGCGTGCCTGTACGACGAGTTCGTTGCTCTCGCCCTTGATGCGCGTTGATCGTTCGACGGCGCGGCGGTAGTAATCCGCGGCTAACGCGAGATTGCCGTCCGCCTCGGCAAACTCGCCGAGAGCGCCCAGGCAATCGCTGCCTAGGTCGACATCATCGCGCGCTTCAATGATCGGAAGCAATTCCTCGTGGCGGCGGCGTGACTCCAACTCAAGGGCACGATCGGGCTCGCGCAGTTCGGCAACCCCCTTGGCAAACGCCCAAACTCCCACACATCTCGCCTCCAACGCGATCTTGCTGTCTGGACCAAGCCCAGGAGTAAGCTGCGCTGAATCCCGCGCGATCTGCGCCCACTTCTCGCTTTCCTTCGCGTCGTGGCCGACGCCCTTCAACCAGTCGAATGCGTTCTTGAGCGCTAGATCGGCTGAAACAGCATGATTCACACCGTTGACCAGCACGCTGAGTGCGTACGCCGCCTCGTCGATTTCGCGGATGTAAGGCGCATCCTGGGTGATGCCGAGTTTGCGCGCCGCCGGCACGAGTTGGTCGTAGACGCGCCGAGAGATCTCGCTGGCACGCTTCGCCTCGGCTCTCTTGTTGCTCGCATCAATTCCCGCCGCAACCACGAAGGAAACCGTGGCGACCAGTGCAACGGAGATCGCCAAGGCAAGCTTCGGCTCGCGTCGAACCCACCAATGAAACTTCCGCAACCGACCGGGCGCGCGTGCATGAACTGGCTCGCCCGCAATCACCCGCTCGAGGTCGGCCGACATTTCCCGCACCGACGAATAGCGCGAGAGCGGATGGCGCGCACACGCCATCGCCACCACGGCGTCGAGGTCGCGCGAAACCAGCGGATTTGCTCGGCTTGGCGTCGGAACATCGTGTTCGGACACCGACATGATCGCCGCAGGAAGCGAGAGGCCATCGAATGAGCGCGGCGCTTTCTCGGTGAGTAACTCGTAGAGCACCGCGCCGAGCGCAAACACATCGCTGCGCACATCGATGGCGCGCGGATCGCCCGTGCACTGTTCGGGACTCATGTAAAGAAGCGTGCCGACGATCTCGCCAGTTTCAGTCGCAACCGATCGGCCATCCGGCGTCGCCAACGCGCGCGCGAGACCGAAGTCAATGACCTTGACCATGCCATCGTTGCCCACCAGCAGATTCGACGGCTTGAGATCGCGGTGCAGGACGCCCTTGGCATGCGCTTCGGCAACAGCCGAGCATGCTGCCCGCATCAATTCCAACCGCGCCACCGTCGACAGCCCTTCATCAACCGATCGACGCACAATCGACTTTGCACCTTCGATGAATTCCACCGCCATCCAAGACACCCGCGACTCTTCGTCAAATCCCGCGGCGATAACCGTGGCAATGTTCGGATGCGACAGCAACGCCATGTGTTCCGCTTCAAGCTCGAAACGCTTGCGCGCACGCGGTCCGGCGATCTCCGGGCGCAGCGACTTAAAGGCAACGGTGCGCGCCGGGCGCTGCTGCCGCGCGCGATAGACCGCGCCGCTTCCGCCCTGACCGATGAGTTCACCGATCTCAAAGCCGCCGATCTGCCGCCCAGTCAGAATTCCCCCATCACCGCCGATTCCCGCGCTGAAGCGCACCTCGATGAGCGCGTCCTCGCCGCGAATACCGCTCTGCGAGTCCTGCATTGCGTCGGCCGCGATAAGCGATGCAAGGCGCACGGCCATCGTTGGATCCGACGCTGCCAGCTTGGCTACGAATCTCTCGCGATTGATCGCATCAAGCGCAATCGCATGCATGAATGCGCGATCGAGCGACTCGTATACATCGCCATCGCTAGCCATTCGCGCGCTCCATCGCCGTCGCGATGAAAGCCCGTCCGAAACGCACCAGGTTCGCCACCTCGGCGTCAGTCATACTCAGCGCGGCAGCAACTTGTAGGTTGGTGAGACCAAACACATAACGCAAGCGGACAACTTCACCGGCCTCAGGCGACTCCTTCTCGAGCATCGCAACCTTTTCAAACAACTTGATCGCGTCCTCGCCCGTTCGTTCCTGTGATGGATCGCCGATGACCGCTGAAAGTTCCGCAACGCTTTGATCGATGAAGATGGCCTTGCGTTTCTTTCGGGAGAAGGTGCGCGCGGCGTCAATGAGATAGTGCTCCATCGCCCGCGCCACCGCACCAAAGAAATGGCGCCGCGAAGACCACTTGCGTTCGGGCTGCTGCACCAGGCGGATGTAGACCTCGTGCACGATCATCGTCGGCTCGAATTCCTCGCGGCGCGACTCGCCAACCATCGCCGACGCGGCCATCGCGCGGATATCGCGGTAGACCAGCGACCAGACCTCGTTCGCTGCCGCCGCGTCACCATCGGTGGCGCGGCGAAGTAGTTCAGTCAAAGCACCAGATTGCATTGGGAGCGATGGTAACAAACGATCCATGATCGCCGCGTGCGTTACCCTGCGAAGATGCGCGTACTCCTGTCCCCGGTCTCACTGCTGCTCGTGCTCTGCTTCCTTCTCGCAACGCTCGCGCCGCTGGGCGCGGTGTACCTCATCTGGCCGAGCCTCAGCGATGGCGCCATCGAGCGCGCGGCGGTGGCGTCGATGGCTTCGGTGGCGGAGGCCAAGGGCGCGCAGCTCGATGCCTACGCGCGCGAGCGCATCCGCAATGTGTCGAGCGTTTCCAGCGGACTCGCCTTTGTTGGGGCCGCGCAGGAACTCAGCCCCACCTACGCCGCCGACGCCACCCGTGACCAAGCTGCCTATGACGCGGTTTTGGCGAAGTACAAGGCCCGCATCGACGACTTCGCCAAAGTCTGCGAGTGCTCCCGCTTCATGATCGTCGACGCCTCGAGCCGAGTGGTGTACTCGACCGCCGAA
>Ga0209597_1001675_pt1 | contig 14360 bp, 14 predicted proteins | sample M_140625_MF_Meta_FD_187316 | JGI IMG/M metagenome (GOLD analysis project Ga0209597, IMG submission 187316) | Freshwater microbial communities from Lake Montjoie, Canada to study carbon cycling - M_140625_MF_MetaG (SPAdes) (version 2) | ecosystem: Environmental > Aquatic > Freshwater > Lake...
GACAGGAGTACCCACTATTCCAGACCGCCGCTTTCACCCTCTGTCGCGACTCTTTCACCGCGGTATCCGCCAAACCCACGACCACGAAGTTCTCTTTCCCCCCTCCTGCGTCGACTTCGACCTCGACTGGGAGTGCTTCCACCCCAACCACCGCTGCCGACCAAGTACTGGCTAACTGTCTCATCGGCTCCACCCCACCCCGACCTCAGCCAAGCTATAAGCGTGGCGTAGCCAACGACACCGCGGCCAGCGGCCTGGCTCATAATACACCTCCACAATATCAAATCGGACAGGAGGAGGACGACACTCTAACTCCCGCAGGTAGCAGTTTGCTGTAGCCACGATCCTTTTTTGTTTACCCCAAGTCACCGCATGCTCCGGTCGCAATCGCGCCTGGAAGTGACGTGTCTTAACCTCCAAGACGACTAGCTCCCCAGCTTCCCTCCCCATCAGATCGATCTCCCCGCAACGAGCACGATAATTACGGGCCAAAATTTTTACTCCTTCACGCTGCAGGAAGCGGGCCGCCACCCGCTCCCCGTACCGACCCGCCTCCCGGCTATTTCGCCAAGCGGGGCACGGGCGCCGATCCCACGGGTAAAAACGATCGACGATGGATCGGGCAAGGTCCGTGATCCCGAAGAGCTCGGAGATGTTCCGCCGTACCGTATCCACAATTTCTCGCAAAACCATATACAGGATATGACTGACCAAATCGCAAAAGGGTTCGGTCTCGTGAAACTTTTGCCACCACCGAGGCGGCTGCAATCGATGGGCAAACACCGTCTCCACCAACCACCGCGACATGCTTCCTGCCCAAGTGCTTGGCTGGCAGACCATCCACCAAAATGGGCCCAGTCCAGTCCCCCAAAGCCTTCAGCGCCCGTGCCATAGCCATCTGGCTTGCGACTAAAATATTGTGCTTTTCGATCTCCTCCAGCGAGGCCTCCCCTACCCCCCACTTTCCGATCTTCCTATCCGTCAAAAGATCAAAAAGGAGCTCTCTTCTCTTCCGAGTTACTTTTTTTGAATCGTCGAGACCTGTTACCTCGACCCCAATTTGATGAAACAGGTAGGCCGCTGCTACAACGGGCCCAGCCAAAGCACCCCGCCCCGCCTCATCCACCCCCACCGCCGCGGCACCACCCGCGAACGCCTTCTCTGATTTCCAGAGCGGTGGAATCTATTTTTTCTTTCTGGTTTCGACCACTTCCCGCACAGCCATATCCGAGCGACCGCGCAGATAGAAAAGTTTAGCCCGACGAGGATTTCCCTTCGTCTCCACTTCCACTTTTTCGATTCGGGGGGAGTGCAAAGGAAAAATACGCTCCACTCCTTCACCGTAGCTGATTCGCCGTACGGTAAACTGCTCGTTCAATCCACGTCCCTTACGTGCGATGACCGTTCCCGCAAAAAGCTGGGTACGCTCTTTATCTCCCTCTTTCACCTTGGTGAAAACCTTGATCTTGTCCCCTACCCCAAAACCGGTTCGGCCTTCTTTAAACTGCTCTTTTTCAATCGTCTCAATGATCTTTGCGCTCATTTCTTTATCTCCTTTAGAATGGATAACCCTGCCTGCTTTTTCTCCTCAAGTAAATCTCCTCTTCGATCCTGCGTCCGAGCGATCGCTTGGCTCTTTTGCCATTTTTGAATCTCTGCATGGTGCCCCGAAAGCAAAACCTCCGGCACCTTTCTCCCACGGAACTCCTCAGGCCGAGTATACTGCGGACCTTCCAGCAGCCCCTCCCCCTCAAACGAATCCCCCCCTGCCGACGCCTCATTTCCCAACACCCCAGGGATCAGTCGCACCAACGCGTCGATCAAGGTCAGCGCCGGCAATGTCCCATTGCTGAGAACATAATCCCCAACAGAAATTTCCTCATCGATCCACCCCTCACGAACTCTTTCATCAATGCCCTCATAGTGTCCGCTGATCAAAAGCAGTCGGTGATGGTTTTGCCCCAGTTGGCGAACCTTGGCCTGATCGAGTCGAACTCCCTCCGGAGTCAGGTAAATGACCCGAGCCCGATCTTCCCCCTCCCCACGCAGATGCTCGATGGCGTCGACTAAGGGTTCCGCCTTCATCACCATACCAGGTCCACCCCCGAACGGCCGATCATCCACCGTGTGATGCTTGTCTTTCGCATAGTCGCGCAGCTGGTGAACTCGAATTTCAACAAAACCGGCTCGCTGAGCCCTACCGAGAATGCTCTCCGCCAAAACCCCGTGGGCCATGGCTGGAAAAAGAGTCAGAAGATCGATCTTCATGTATTGTCCCCGTCGAACTCGCCATCCTCCACCTCCACAAACACGGTTCGTCCATCCCGGCTTGCCGCATTCATCAGGGATCGAATCGCTTCAATTGTCCGGCCGTTGCGGCCAATAATTCGACCCAAATCCTCTGGGTTGACCCGAATGCGAAAAAGAGTCCCCTGCTCTTCCGCTGTCTCTTCGACGTCTATTTCGTCGGGATGCGTAACGAGGCGACCGAGGACAAGCTCCAGAAAATATCGCATGAAAATCCTGTCCTCACCGGAAACTTACGCTTTAGGCGTGCGGCGTGCTTTGCGTATGAAGCTCGCAACCGTCACACTGGGCTTGGCCCCTTTGCCGACCCAATGGTCGATTCGGTCCAGCTTCAGCTTCATTCCCTCATCCTTGCCCATTGGATTATAGGTACCCACCAGCTCCAGAAAACGACCATCCCGCGGACTTTCCTTGTCCGTTACCACCACACGAAAGTAGGGACGATTGCGCTTTCCCTCTTTCCGCAAACGAATCACCACCGCCATAAGTTTATCTCCCTTACCGCGCCAACGATTTGCCCTGCGGCCCCTGAAAAAGGGCGATTTCGCAGAACGTTGGCGAATCTGAAAACATATCGAAACCCCCGCCCCCTTCCAAGGACAAAGTCCTTCCCCGCTAACTCTTTCCGATTACCAACGTCTCCACACACTCCAGCCAAGCGTGGATCAACCATCCGTGTATCTCCTGTATACGTGACGTATCTTCACTTGGCACCACAATTGCGTGATCACACAGCCCCTTGGCAGGCCCGCCATCCTTACCTAAAGCACCTATAATCAGCATATTACGTCCTTTCGCCACCCCGATGGCCTTGAGGATATTCGGGGATTTGCCACTCGTACTGAACACAAGTAAGACGTCCCCTTTTTGTCCAAACGCCTCCACCTGCCGCGAGAAGACATCTTCATACGACCAATCATTCGCAATACAGGTCAACGCCGAGCCGTCCGCACAAAGCGCCATGGCAGGTAGTGCCCTACGATTTCCGCGGTATCTGCCCGTCATCTCCTCAGCAAAATGCATCGAATCCGCGGCACTACCCCCATTTCCACAGGTAAGGACTTTCCCCCCCGCCTTCACCCTCTCCGCCAGCGCCCGCCCCGCCGCTTCCACTGCGGGGACCATGGAGTGGCAACGCTTGACGGTTTCCTCCAATGCAGAAAGATCGTGGGCAAGGTTCATCGAGATGCTATGTCTAGATTCGCACGGAAAATGAAAATCGTCGAAAAATATCTTTGGCGCTCAGTCCTCCTCCCGCTTGTCTTTGTCATCACCGCACTGTTCGTTCTTTGGCTCATGTTCGATGTCTTTGATAAATTGGGCCGTCTGGTCGAGAAAAATCCCCCCTTCACCCTTCTCGCAAAATACTTCCTCATCCAACTGCCCGACCTAGCTCAGTCCATCCTCCCCGTCGCCGTCCTCTTTGCCACTCTCTACGTCTTGGCCTACTTCTCCCGACATCGGGAATCGGTCGCCCTGCTGGCCGCTGGAATGAGCCCTGTCACTCTCGCTAAGCCGTTTCTGATTTGTAGTGCGGGGCTATCCGTCATTCTCTACTTCCTCTCTTACTCCCTCTCTCCCACAGCCCAAGCAGGGCGCGAAAAAGTAAAAAAGCAGATCAAGCAGGAACCCGTAGAGGAAAATACATTTCAGCAAATCGTCTATCGCTCCCCTGTCGTGCCCGGTGCTACCCAAAGCGAAATATGGTATATCGGGCGAATCCACCTGAAGGAAAAAAAGGCAGAAAATTTAGAAATTCTTTTTCGCTCTGAACCTGATGGGCACGATCAATCGAAACTTTTCGCCACTTCCGCCTTTTACCAAGGAGGAGTATGGCACTTTCAGGGAGTTCGCCGCGCCGACTACAGCAACGCCGAAGCCCATGAGACTCTCGGGCCCCTTCTGCCTGAGTTGGTCCTGCCCGAGTGTACTGCGCCACCTGAAAGTCTTGCCGCTAGACTCCTCCCCCCCGACGAACTTCCTTGGCCCGACGTAGCCCGGCTAGCCGGCGATCGATCCCGCCTGAACGACCGCCTCCGCGCGCCCTACGAAACGGAGCACTGGAATCGCTTAGCCTATCCGTTGGCCTGCCCCCTCCTCTGCCTTTTTGGCATCGCTTTCGGAATGACCGATGCCCGGCGGAATGTTGCGGCTACAATTTTCAGTAGCGTCTTTGTTCTTTTTGGCTTTCTTGTTTGGACGCGTCTTTCAGTCGCCTTGGGCCAAGGAAATCGTATTCCATCTTTTTTAGCAGGAACTAGCTCAATCCTGATTTTCGGTTTGGGGGGACTTTATCTTTTTGCCGAAAAAGTCGGATGGCTTTGGGAACTCCAAGGCTGGAGTGTAGATCATCCGCGTGCCGCTGTCTGGCTACGCAGAGTAGGACTAATCACATGAACTTTCGTTTTTTCATGATCCTTTTTACTGCTGGCTCACTCGCGCTTGCCCGAGATGGAGTTGAAGCTGACCCCATGGGAGGATCCCAATCCACTGCTACGAATCAGCCAGCGACCACTCCTCCAGAGGCGGTACCCCTCGCCGACCCGATGGGTGGAACATCCCCGGCTCAGAACAAACAGACAAACGCTGACGAAAAGGGAGGGGCCGCCCCCTCTGCCCCAGCTGAAGATTCCATGGGCAGTGCGACACCCCAAACGAACACGCCAAATCGTACGAGCGCGAAGCAAGTAGCCCCAAAACCTCCACTGACTCCCGAAATTGCAAATCTCAATCTCCCCTCTGAGGTAGAGATTCCTAACGAAGATCCCGATAAAGTTCTCTACCTACCTGCAGGAACCTACAGACAAATTTTACAGATCCCGATCGACTCCCCCACCATGGAGTCGGCCAACCAGTCCAGAATCCAGCGTCGGCCCGAGGTCAAAGTTCCTCCCGCGCTTCCCGTCACTCCCACCCCCAATATCAAACCGCTCTGGATTCGATATGAGTCCCTTGAAAAAGTCAAAATTGGAAAAGATGAGCGCCGTGGGGGCATCGACCTTCCTGTTCACGGCCCAGCAGATCTAAAGCCGCGGCTCTGGTATGCCAAGTCGGAAACAGCCGATACCTGGAGCTCTCTCTTCTACTTTGTATTTGGGGGTGCGGGCTACAGCGCTGCCAACTTGGCAGGATGGTCAGCCGGGAACGTCCGTGAAATTCCTATCGAGCTTCAGTACCGGCTGATTCGGAAATAAGGCTAGGGAGGTCCACTAGCAGATGCAGTGGTGGGAGAACCAGCAGTAGGGTTCAGTGGTTGCCCGCTTACATCCAAGATGCGTGGCGTAACAAAGATAAGAGTGTTTTTCTTGATCGCCTGCTCTGTCTTTCCCTGAAACGCACGCCCAAAGATTGGAATGTCGCCGATAATGGGAACTTTTTCATCGATTTTTTGGATATCCTCTCTCAGCAGGCCTCCCAAAAGAAGAGTATAGCCATCCGTCACCTCAACAGCAGGAAGAGTCAAATCTCGCCGAATAAAGACCGGTTGCTGGATATTATTGGTTATAATGGTAACAGCTCGGTTAAAGTAAGTTAGGGTGTAGGCAGAATTAATCTGTGTCCCGTAGTTTATAAAGCCCTCAAAATCGACAAAACTAGGCTCGAGCTCCAATAGGACCCTACTGTTATCCCCCGTAACATCCGGCTTTACCCCCATCTTTACCCCAATCGGAACCGCATCACTAATTTGGGATGGGAATGACCCGATCACAGTTTCAGGCCCAGGCACGGATGTAACATTACCGATAACAAGCCCAAGATTTGCGGGCTGTATGGTTCGGATGGATGATTGTGGATCGCTATACTCTTTTACATATTTGAACTCTTGCGTCACCTCGATCACACCCTTTTGACCTCTTTTTAAAATAATCGATGGGTTCGCCAGAACATTGGCACTGTTCTTTTGCGAGACAGCAGTAATTAATGTCCGAAACTGCATTCCATTCAAAATCGTTCCACCCAAATCCATCGTATTGAGGGAGTAGGAAGTGGTCTGATTTGTACCAGCGAGGACACCTTGCTGAAGAAACGACTGAAGCGTATTATTCGGCAACAAACCCACACCCTGAATCTGATTCAACTGTGCGTTTACGCCTCGCTGTTGTGAAGCTGCTGGAGTATCGCCGTTACTTGTGGAATCAAGGCCTACAGGCACTGGCGAGAGCAAATTTATACCCGAACCGCCGAGTGTGGAATTGACTGTAATAGAATCCAAATCCAACTGATTGATTTCGACGAGGCGAACTCCTACTTGAATCAAAAGGGTTTGCTCCTCTGCTGCGCTAATAAGCTGCCCAATCATATCCAACATCTCTTGATTGTTCACCACCTTCAACTGACTTGTTTTCTGATTGTAAACTGCATATGCCCCTGTAGGGAACTGAACTCCAAGAGCCATTAGCTTTTTCTGCTCATTCTGTCCGGCTGGAGCGTCCGTGCCCCCAACCGCTCCGGCAGATGCAGTTCCTCGCAGAGCACCCCCCGTCACCCCTTGCTCCTTATCCTCCCCACCCTTAAAGAAGGATGGGCTCACGGTAAAGTTTTGAGAGTTTAACTCGGGCCTTTTCTCAACCAGCGGACCAAAGGTAACTCCAATGTCGGTAATACGAGCTTTCACTCCAGCAATCTGTGCGATGTAACGGACTACTTCCGCTAGGGTGGTCTGCCGCAACTTCAAAGTAACAGGCTGTGGATTGGCGACGTCGGTGCTGACCACAAAGTTTACACCTCCTTTACCTGCATCAGAGTCATAGGTTCGGCTCAAGCTAATCAGCGCACGGCGTATTGTCTCAAGATCAGCGCCAGAAAAATCCACCTGCGGAATCACTGTTTTCTGCATCTTTTGCTCTAGAACATAGGAAGGAGAAGCAGTCAGCGCTCCCGTGACCTCGATGCCCCCCGCAACGCTACTGCTCTTGGGATAAATATTGTTCCACGCTTCGCGAACCTCTCTTCTACGCTCCAAATTGCTTAGATCTCGCGCCTTCTCTGCAACTAAACCACGCTCCTGATAAATCTTTTTGATCCCCTCTGTCGCAACCTGATTGAATGGGTCCGCTTGGAGAACATCCTCATACCGTTCTTCTGCTTTCTGCAGTTGCCCCGTCTCACGCAATGCCTGCGCCTCCTCAAGCCCTGACCTGACAACATTCAGCCGATCAAAGAACTTCGTCGTTAGTGCTGGATTCACTTCCTCCCCCCCTACAGTTCCCCTACGCAAAACCTCATCTGCATGATTGAGTTGGGCTATCGCTTTCTCATTTTGCGGATCATATTGGAGAGAGGCCAATGCCCGCCTTCGGGCCTCAGGCCAATGGTTTTTTTCTGCTGCTCCTTGGGCTAACAGCGCCTGCAGCTTGCTTAGTGTCATTCTCACATCCGTAGCAAGAGGCGTTCCCCTCAACGTTTCCGGCAACGCTGCATAGGCTTTTTCCAAAATTTCACAGCCCTGTGAGCTTTGACCATCGGAGACTAACTTCTTGCTAGCAGAAAAAGCCTCTTGAAGCGGTGCAAGCATCTGCTCTCTTTTTGCCGTTTCTTTCTCAACTTGCTCCTGAAGAGGGGTCGCTTCCAAAGCTCCTAAGGCCAAGAGAAAAGCCCCTACAGTGATGAAAATGCGGGGGGGTTTCATGGTACAGAGGGCATCATTTCTGAAGAGGCACCTTGGGCAAACTCCGGATTCTCCTCATCTTCGGGAAAAACCAAACTCCCATCGGGATTAATAATTCGCAAAGTACAGAAAATCACAAGATTGCTCTTAATCTTCTGAGAAGCCTCACTTCGAAACAGGCGACCCAGCATCGGAATATCCCCAAGCATCGGAACTTTATCATCTACCAGCTGAACTGTATCAGAAATGAGACCCCCCATTCCCACGGTCTCGCCATCGATCAGTCGAACACGACTTTGGAGCGATTTCTTTGAAAAAATAGGGACTAGAAAAGGAGAAGCGCCAATTTGCGTATCGTCTACCCTATCATCAGTTGGAATCAAAGGCGCAGCAGCAATCAAGACGCCGTAATCTACAAATCCCTCAAAATCCTCAACAAGCAGATTTGTGAAATCTAGGTCTACGGCCTTGGGAATGGATGTCGACTCAGCCTTAACTTCCAGAGTAGTTCCAATATTACGCGATTCAAAGCCCGTTGGATTACTGGGTAAAATAAACCCTGCCCCTACACCTTGATCATTGTTCGGTACATTGGGCGGGGAATAGGTGGTCGGATAGTACATTTGCCGCGAAATAACGATTTTTGACTGCTTCCCATCTGCCAAAGTAACACGTGGTGCCGCAACGAGATCTTTTCCAATCGCATTTTGTAAAAGCTGCACAACAGCAGCAAACCCACGGCCAAAAACCTGTGCATTCACCCCCACTTGATTCGATGCGGTCTGCGGATAGGTCGGATCGAGCAAGGCTTGAAGCGCTGTAACCGATCCACCCCCAGGATTGATTCCAGCGGTGCCTCGAAGACCATCCGTCCCACCACTAGCGGAAGCTGGATTGTAAATGGCTCCAGGAGACCCGGGCGCAGGAATCGCAGTGCTACCACTCATCTGCAAATTAAAAGTGAAATTCTTTACATCATTTTCCGTAAAAGAAAGGAACTTAGTTTCCACCTCGAACTGCTTCTGCGGAGGCTCCCCTTGCGCATCCCGAATTCGTTGCTCAATTTTATTCAGTTCATTTGGTGTATTTCGCACCACTAGTTTGCCTGTATCTGAAAAGCATGTGGCGGATGAATCCACTACCGTCGTATTGACCCCAATACTTTCCAAAACTAAAGCCCCGAGCTCTTTGGGGGTCATTCCAGGTTTTCCAATGTTAGCCAGAAGGCTTGGAGGCAAATTGTAGCTTCGGATTTGCAACTCACCCCCCGTCTCAGTTACAGGCAGAATAAATACTGCACTATTTTCCACATCATAACGTAGCTTGTCCCCACCCCGAATCTGATCACAAAGGTACTTTAAGGCAGTCTGCAACTTCACATTTCTTAATTCTAAGCTAATCGTCGCCGCCTCTGGATCCGAGCCCTCCGTTGTTGGGGGTAACCTCAAAACAAAGTTAATCCCTCTCTTCTTGGGGTCATTCTGCTCGCTCAACCTCTGTAGCTCCTCCACCGCAGCACGCACTGGCTTTTCATTGAAAACCAACTCAGGAATTTCGATCGATGACAAAGCCTGCAAAATTTCAGCCGCATTCGATGCCCCTGCATTACCCGTGGCTCGAGTCTGCTTCGAATCTACTCTAGCAGGCGGCGGAGGAACCCAGGCCTCAGTGACCTGTGTCATCGCCTTGACCCGGCTTGCATCATACCTCTTGTCGGCAACCAGAAGCCTCTTTTGCTCTAAAGCCTCAATCTTTTTACGTGCAGCCAGATTATAAGCGTCGATTCGCAGGACGTCGTCCAACTGCTTTCTGGCTGAACGGTACTGGCCTGTCTCCGTAAGTTGATCAGCTAACTCAAGAAGCTTTTTTATCTCCTGCGTTTTCGCCACAAGATCCGCAGTCGCCGCGGGATTCCCATCGAATGGATCACTCGTTCTGCCCGCCTCCTCCTGATAGGAGGCCGCCTGCTTGGCGACTAGAGCATTATTCGGGTCTAGATCAGCCGCCTGCTTCATCAGGCCTGCCGCCTCCGCCATATTCCCCTTTTTTTCCTGCGCTAACGCCTGAGCCGCCAGCGACTTGGCAACCCCTGTTCTGGCTCGGTGATAGAATCCAGAAGTCGCAGTTTGTGGATCGGTCTGACTCATCACGAGTCGGAACTTTGCTTGTGCATGCTCCCACTCGCCTGCTTGGTACAAACGCTCCGCTAAGTCCAAGTTCTCATTCAGCCGAAATGTTGCTTCTCTTCGACGATCAATCTCTCTTTGGGTCAGCTCCGCAGAGGATTGAACACGAGGCGCCACTTCCGTTGAAGTTGTCTCATCGGCTGTCTCTTGCCCCAAAGCACTCATTTGGAGAAGAGAAAGTAACCCAGTGCAAAAAAGGAGATGGCTCACAATTTGAAAATATACCGCCCTCCCATACTGCAGGGTCAACGCGCCCCCATCCCACCCGTGAAGAACTTACCAACGACTTGGAAAACCTTGTGAGTATCTATTTTGGCAAAATGTCGATCAACTCACCCTCAGGCTTCATTTTCCAAGTAACCTTTTGAGGTGTAGCTTCAACTAGAATAAAATCCTTACCAGAATACGAAAAGGCCTGTCCCACCCGGTAGGGTCCCATTTGACCCTCCCCTGGAACTGAGGAGATGAATTTCACATCTCCCACGCTCCAATCCACCCCCCGAGGCTTTCCTCTTTCATCGATTTTGATTTCGAACTTTTCATTGATTTCATCCAGTCGCTGCAAAACAAGCATCGAATCGTCGTACTCATTCTCCGTCTTCGTCTTCTCATCCAATTTTTTGCCTTTATCCTCCTTGTACTCTTTGACGAGAAGAGAGATCGCGTGCGGGCATTGGTTTGTACCCCCGACTTTACTTTTTACCTCTTCATCACTTTTGAGGATTTCCAATCCCTTGGCTGTGGCGACTACCCAAAGCTTGTCCCCCACCACCACATCCACGTCCTTGGGCTTTGGACCGATTTTGAACCGAAGGGTGTATCTTCCCTCACTCTTTCCAGATAATCCTACTGTCACCTTGGCGGGATCCACCGATTCGATCTTAACTTTGACCCACTTCGAGGGACTGCTTGCAGTATCTTTGGGGTCTGTCTTCTTTTCGTACTCCTCCAAATTAGTAAAACCATCTTGGTCCTCATCCTGCTGACCCACCTCAGGGTCCTCAGGAGAGAAGCCATACTTTAATTTCCACCCCACTTGGATTCCATCCTCTGTGACTTGAGCAGGATTCAAAGGCTGAACCGGCTCCGACTCTTTTGGTAGAAATACCAAACTGCGCGATACAAAAACCCGATGCCGGCTTAACTCATCTTTCCATCCACTCTTTTTTTTATCCAACTCAGCAACTTTGGCGGTTAGACCACCCGCTTTTTGCTTTAGCTCAGCTGCAGCCGATTTCCCTCCCCCTGCAGGTGTTTCTACTGGGTCAGGCCACCCCGGCTGAAAAAATCCAAGAGCCAAACCCACAACGCCCAGCGCGACCAATCCGCCCACTCCGCCCAACCACCAAGGAGATAGCTTCATGTGGATTTCCCCTTTGCCGTAGGCTTACCCGGCACTGCAGATTTCCAACCAATAAAATCAACCCGGATCACAACCTTGAGTCGCTCTTTCCCAGCTAGAACTGTTAGCAACGGAGGTCGACTCACCGCACTTGCGCTTCCTCGAGCCACCTCGCTCCCCGCTTCCGCGCTCTCCCCCGTCGAGGGAACACTTTCAGAACTTTTCTTATCACTTACGAATTTTTTGGCTATTTCGCTTCTTTTGGGGAAATCCTTTAAGTCATTCTCTAAATTCATATCAACAACAACAAACAGCCATGGATCTTTAGCCAGCCTTTGCATGAACCCATAAAGAACCTCTGGAGAGCACTCCAGCTGAAGTGTGTAGCCCTCTCTCAAGATTCCACTCGCCTCGGTTGAGCCCTTCGGCTTTTCACTTCCTGCTTTAGCTCCCTCCGCGGGCGCGATGGCCGGACCCACCAGCGTCTGCAAGAGACACTGGGTTGGATAACCCTCCGAAGCAGATTTTTTTGCATCCATCAGAATCTCCACAATCTTTTCGGACACAGATAGTTGACGTGCCAACCCCGGAACTTGGGCTGCCGGCGGATTTTGCTGCTTAAACTCTTGAAGGCCTAAATAAAAATCATCTGCTAATATGACTCGGCTGTTATCGCCTTTTTTCCCCGCCCGCTTTCTCAACCGATCATTTGCCGCAATCAACCGGTCTTTCCACTGATTCGCATCTTGGGACCAAGGTTGACCCTCCCCTGATGCTTGCACCAAACCCTCACGCCAACTCGCTACAAGAGCCTCTTCCGACTTGCTGACTTCCTCTCCTAATTTCCCAACCTCCACTGCTTCCTTGCGAGCAGCACCTGCACCTCCAGGACGACTCAAAATGGCCGCCAACTCAGGCTTCACCTTGCGATCCGCTAAAGCCTGCGCTTGCCCTTGCGTATCTCCTAAAGAACTCCAGCCAAACCAGCCTAGTGCCGCCACCAGAAGAAAAAAGATTCCCCCTCCGGCCGCTGCCATGATTTGAGGCTTGCTCATTTTCCCCTTCACTTTGCAGCCGGCTTTTTTGCCGCCTCCACTGGAACAACACCCCCCACAGGCCACTCCGCCCGCATCGCAAAGCGAAGGGCCACCTGCTCTGTCTTTCCATCCACCCTTTCAGGATTATCCCGCTGGGTGGTCGTAACATTTTGCAAAATTCCACCGTTCGATAAAGCTAGCCGGAAATCCTCCACGACTTTCGCGTCCGCCGCTTCTGATTGGGTCTCAAAAAAACCCCCAATCTCTAAAACCGGAACGGCTGGGGTATTCGCGGGCGTCTTGTTAGCCACACCTCCCCCCTCCGATGCGGACGCGCCTTCAGCAAGCTTCAAAGAGGTCACCCACAGACCAGGGAGACTCTTTGACCGTAGCTCATCGAAAAGAAGGGGCCATCGCATCCGCTCCCCCTCCAAACTTAAAGCCTGATTCGCTAAATTGAGGATATCCGTAGCTTTTTTTTCCTCTCCTGTGAGCTGAGTCAAGGCGCCTTCTGCCTCCTCCACCGCTGCTGTTTGAGGGGAAATCGCCGCCTGCAACCTCGCCGATTGCCAAAATCCATGTATTCCAGGAAGTAAAAGAATTAACCCCAACCCAACACCTGCCGCAACCATCGCAGGCAAGTCTTTGGTGCGATTCGCCGCCGCTTTCTGCTCCGATCCCAAAATATTAATTTTACAAGGACTATCCGGCAATGCCCTCAAGCCAGCCCCCACGAGACTGGCCCAAGAGGGAAAGTTTTTCCCTATTTCAGCGCGATTGACCCCCGGCCCGATTGCGATTCGGCGAAACGATTGAAAATATTCAACGGGAACTTTTAACTTATCGCGAAAGAAAAGATCGGTAAGACCTAATGCGGCCCCGCCACCCGCTAGCAAAACACGCGTCGGCCTTCCCCCCGCTTGCTGACTGCGATAAAATGTAATTGAACGCTCCACTTCTGTATGCAACCGAGTCATCACACCCCTTGCTAACTTACTGATTCTCGCCGCCTGCTCGTCCGCTGGCTCTTCATAAGAGCCTCCCGGATGGACAAATCCTTTGGCTTTTTTCAGCACCTCCGCCCCCGCAAACGATTCCTGCAAATCAGCAGCGATTGCCTGCGTTACACTTGCTCCCCCCAAGGGTACCACCCGACAAAAAATCTTTTTTCCTTCGATCAGTAGGATATTTGTAGCCCGCGCCCCAATCTCTAAAACAAGAGTGCAGCTTTCGACCTCTGGGTACTGGTAACGGAAAGCGTTGATCAGTGCCGTCGGAGCTAGATCCACCAGGTCTGTCTTTATGCCCGCTGCCGAGGCAGCAGCCATTGTCTCGGTTACCGTTTCCCGCTTCATGGCAACAATCAGGGCCTCCAACTCCGCCGCCCCTGCTTGGCCAGGAGGAAAGACCTGAAAATCCCAGCAAGCCTCTTCAATCGCGGGAACAGCTTGCTGTGCCTCAAATCCCACCATCTGCTCCACTTGAGCTGGGTCAGTTAAAGGGAGTTTAATGACCCGCGTAAATACAGACGGCCCTCCCAAACAGAGTGAACAAAATCCAGTTTTGATTCCCATCTCTTTGGCCAAAGTTCCAACCGCTTGTAGAACTGCAGGGAAAAATTCAGTCGCCTTGGTTGGATCCGAGCTCAACTCCATCGTTCGCAACATGGTGAAAACGGGAAACCCTTTTTTGTCAGGCGTGATTTCACCCATCCGCACCTCCCCCGCCCCCACATCCAGAACCAGCCTACGAGCAAATGTCGCCATGAGAAAAAGGCCGAACCGCTAAGGCTTTTTCGGTTGCGGATACCGTTTGTAATCCTTGGGCCAAAATGGGGTGTCATAAATCGGCAACAACGCTCCATTGACCTCTTGCGCATC
>Ga0209597_1001676_pt1 | contig 14355 bp, 10 predicted proteins | sample M_140625_MF_Meta_FD_187316 | JGI IMG/M metagenome (GOLD analysis project Ga0209597, IMG submission 187316) | Freshwater microbial communities from Lake Montjoie, Canada to study carbon cycling - M_140625_MF_MetaG (SPAdes) (version 2) | ecosystem: Environmental > Aquatic > Freshwater > Lake...
ATTATTATGAAACATTAATTTATTGTACTGATGCAGATACGATTATTCAGTATTTAAAATCAACTATATCTTATGATGAAATTATTTTTCATAAAGGAACCAATTCTTTTATCGAAATAAAATCACCAGCGGCTATCTCTGAAACTATATCTAAAGAGATAATGCAAATGCATTCCGTGCAATCCATTAAAAGTATAAAGCCTGTGCTGCCTATTATGGCTAGAAAAGGAATGAGGGTTCCTTTTATTACATGCAATGAAATGATGCAATATAACGAGGGTAAAAATAAAGCACTATGGGAATTAGCAGTAGACTATGAAAGTATAAGAGGAAATATAAGCCCCGAGCAAGTAATGGAAAAGATGAAATCCATTATTCATATTATGGGCAATGCCATTGAAACTGGATTAAAGGGCACGGAATATAAGGACCGTATTTTAGGAAGTCAATCACCGCAGTTTAAAAAAACATACGATGCAAATGAATTAATAGGAGGTAATGTGCTTAATACCACTATTATGTATGTATCTGCTATTATGGAAGTCAAAAGTTCCATGGGTGTAATTGTAGCAGCACCTACTGCAGGATCTTGTGGTGGCTTACCGGGCGTTGTGTTTGGAACTGCACATTGTATCAATAATAATGAAGAAGCTATTATTAAAGCCATGTTATCGGCTGGGCTTATAGGTGTGTTTATTGCTGCGCATGCTACATTTGCTGCAGAAGTGGGAGGCTGTATGGCTGAAACAGGATCTGGGGGTGGCATGGCTGCAGCAGCGCTTGTAGAAATGAAGGGAGGAAGTTTAGCGCAGTCTATTGCGGCTGCCTCTTTAGCCTTACAAAATTCTTTAGGAATTATTTGTGATCCCATTGGCAATAGAGTGGAAGCGCCTTGTCTTGGTAGAAATGTGATGGCAGCAACCAATGCTATTTCTTGTGCTAACATGGCATTATCTAATTACGAGCATCTTATTCCATTAGACGAAGTAATAGAGACAATGAAAGCCGTGGGCGATCAAATTCATCATACCTTACGTTGCACGAACTTGGGTGGCCTTTCTATAACTAGTACTGCTAAAAAAATTGAAGCATTATTGGAAGAAAATCCACCTGTTTTTTATAAAAGTTGTTAATTAAAAAAATATAAAATGAAAATTTTCTTAAGCCTTGTTTTAGCGCTATTTATTTTATCCAACTCAGTAGGATATGCTCAAAATAATTATCCCAACACCCATAAAAAAGGCTGGAAAAGTTTATTTGGAAAAAATTTAGAAACTGCTCAATTTGATCCAGCCATTTGGAAAGATTCAAGTGGGGTCTTAACTGCATCTAGGGATTCAGCTATTTGGAGTAAAGACATGTACGATAATTTTATTTTAGATTTAGATTTTCAAACGGCCGATGGAACGAATAGTGGCGTAATAGTGCATGCCACAGATATAATTGAATGGATACCCCATTCAGTAGAAATTCAAATTGCCGATGATTATTCTAAGGTTTGGAGCAAGGCCGATCCTAGTTGGCAATGTGGTGCCGTTTTCGGACATAAGCCTGCCACCAATAAAAGTTTAAAAAGACCAGGTGAGTGGAATCATTATACCATTACTTGCGTAGATAAAAATATTAAGATAGAATTGAATGGTACATTAGTGAATGAATGTAATATGGACGATTTTACTTCTAGTAAAATAAATCCAGACGGCACTAAAGTACCTGGCTGGTTGTATAACCCCATGTCTACATTAGGTTTACATGGATATATTGGGTTACAGGGTAAGCATGCAGGTGCCCCTATTTACTTTAAAAACATAATGATAAAAACACTATAATAGTTATTTTTATCTCTCACTATTTTATATAATTAAAAAATACTTTTATGAGTACTCCTGAAGAAAATTTTGCAAAACTAGGATTGACTTTGCCACCAGCGCCAAAACCATTAGGTGTATACAAGCCTTTATTAGTTGATGGTAATCATTGTTTAGTTTCTGGACATGGTCCAGTACAAGAAAATGGCTCACTTATTATTGGAAGAGTGGGCGATAATATGACTATGGAAGAAGGAAAGCTAGCTGCAAGACAAGTAGGCCTTGCTATTATAGCTACGATCAAAGTAAATTTAGGTTCGCTTGATAAAATTAAAAGAGTTATAAAAGTTTTAGGTATGGTAAGCTGCACCAGCGATTTTGAAAAGCATCCTTATATTATTAATGGTTGCAGTGAATTATTTGCTGCTATTTGGGGGCCAGATAATGGGGTGGGAGTAAGAAGTGCGGTAGGTATGGGTTCACTTCCTGGAAATATTCCAGTAGAGATTGAAGCCATGTTTGAACTTAATTAAATAAAATAGTATTTATGCATTGGTATGAAATTGACACAATAGAAAAAATAGATTCTCCTTCTTTGATTGTATATGCCTCAAGGGCCAAAGAGAATATTGATAGTCTTATTAAAATGGTTGGAGGAAATGTAGACCAGTTAAGACCCCATGTTAAAACCAATAAGATTGCCGAAGTATGTCAAATGATGATGGATGAAGGTATTCGTAATTATAAATGTGCCACTATTGCAGAAGCAGAAATGCTGGGCCTATTGAAAGCGCATAATGTATTAATTGCGCACCAGTTAATGGGACCTAAATTAAATAGGTTAGTTACCCTTATTAAAACTTTCCCTGGAACAAAATTTTCCTGCTTAATTGATAATATTGAAACAGCCACTTCAGTTTCAAACTTATTTGGAGAAGAAGGTCTGAAAATAGATGTTTACATGGATGTCAATATTGGTATGAACCGATCAGGTATAATTACAGACAAAGCCATTACATTATATAAAGCAGTTGCATCTCTTACTAATATTAAAATTATAGGATTGCATTGTTACGATGGGCATATTAGAGAAACCAATATAAGTTCTAGAAACGCGCAAGCCGATGCGGCATTTGAAAATGCAGACCAGCTAAGAAAAAATATGGAAGCCACTACTTCTAGTAAATTAGAACTTATTGTAGCAGGCTCTTGTTCTTTTTCTGCGCATATAAAAAGAAAAGATATTCAAGTTAGTCCTGGTACTTTTGTTTTTTGGGATTGGGGCTATAAAATTCTTTTCCCCGATTTACCTTTTGAATTTGCAGCATTAGTGGTTACCAGAGTTATTTCCATTATTGATGAGCATACGCTTTGTACCGATTTAGGTCATAAAGCAGTGGCTGCAGAAAATCCTATGCCTAGAGTACATTTTTTAAATGCACCTGATGCTGAACCGGTGGGTCAAAGCGAGGAACATTTAGTGGTTAAAGTACAAGACGCTACAAAGTATAAAGTAGGAGATGTATGGTACGGAGTGCCTGTGCATATATGCCCTACAGTGGCTTTATATGATAACGCGCTTATAGTAAATGACAATAAAGTAGTGGATCAGTGGGAAGTAGTTGCAAGAAGAAGAAAAATATCTATTTAATTTTTTTGAATAATTTTTAATGCTTTAATTAAAATTGGAATTAATAGAAATAAAAAAAATAGATAGCACGGCTGCCGAAACCTTAAGTAGTTTGGCTAAAAAAATTTATGTGCATCACTATGCGCATTTATGGTCAGCAGGTGGCATGGACTGGTACATGAATGAATTCGCTTATCCAGTTTCAAAAATCCAAAGTGAAATAGAAAATAAAAACTGCTTACATTATATAGCCTATATAAATAATGAAGCGGTGGGCTACTTGAAAATTAATATCGATGCATCTATTAATGGCGGAGATATAAATGAAGGCATTGAACTAGAAAGAATTTATATTCATAGCACTGCTGTTAATAAAGGACTAGGCACTTACTTAATGAATTTCGTTTTGGATATTGCGAAGTCCTATCAAAAAAAATATATTTTTTTAAAGGCCATGGATACCGCCAGCCTGGCTATGCAATTTTATACTAAAATGGGCTATGCCTTAGTAGGCTCTTTTAGACTATCTGACTCTACTTTTCATTTAATGAAGCAGGAGTACAGAGGCATGCATATTTTGAAAAAATTAGTCTAAAAGCTTAGATTTTAACCCTATATTATATAAATTAATTATAATATATAAACAATTAATTTATATATATAATATAGAATAAATTATAGTTTGTTTACATTTCCTTAAATATTTCTTAACGATTCCTTAACATTGGTAGATTTTTTTCGTAGCTTTCTAGCTAAGAAAATTAAAATTTAAGCAAATGAAGAAAATTCTATCCTCGCTCTTCTTAGCTGTGTTATGCAGTTTGATAACAGCAAATGCTCAAGTTCGTTCAGTAACCGGTTCGGTGAAAGATGATAAAGGCGTAGTTGTTTCTTATGCAACAGTTAAAGTAAAGGGCCAAGCCTCAGCTGTAGTGGCTGATGAACAAGGTAAATTCAAAATTAATGCCGCTGCAAACGCAACTTTGCAAGTAAGTGCTACTGGTTTCGCTTCTACAGAAGTGAGAGCAAGTTCTACTTCGCTAAGCATTACTTTGAATCGTCAAGCAGATGAACTAGAAGACGTAGTTGTTACCGCACAAGGTATCCGTAAGAAATCAAAAGAAATCGGGTATTCTTATTCTAAAGTTTCAAGTGAAGAAATTACAGTAGGTCGCTCACCTCAGTTAACACAAGCCCTTTCGGGTAAAGTTTCTGGTTTGGCAGTCTATACTGTGAATAACAGCGTTGACCCTTCAGTGAAAGTGGTTTTACGTGGTTACCGTTCATTAACAGGAAACAACGAAGCCTTAGTAGTTATTGATGGTATGCAAACTTCTGCAACTGCTTTAGCACTTATCAATCCTAATGATGTTGAAAACGTGTCTGTCCTTAAGGGTGGTCAAGCGGCAACATTGTATGGTTCTGCGGGTGTAAACGGTGCTTTAGTTATTACCACTAAACAAGGTGCTAAAGGAAAATTAAAAGTTTCTTATACCAACACGACCAACTTTGAACAAGTAAGTTTCTTACCTGCTTTTCAAAATAAATATGGTTCTGGTTCTCAGTATTATCCTCTTTCTTATGGTCAAGCTGGTTATGATCCTAGTGCCTTAAACCGTGCAAAGCAAAACTGGCGTTCTTATGAGAACCAACAATATGGTGATGCTTATGATGGAAGTAGACGTATTGCGGGTCGTATGCTAGAAGATGGATCTGCTTTGATCGTACCTTATGCAGACGTTGCAAATGTTCGTATGAATAGCTTCGATATGGGTATTTCTCAAAATCATCAAGCTAGTTTCCAAGGTGGTGACGAAACATCTAGTTATTACTTATCAGTGGAGAATAATAAAATCAATGGAATTATTCCTGGTGATTTAAGTGATAGAACGGGTGTTCGTGTTAAGTCTTCTAAGGAGTATGGTAAAATATCTACTACTTTCAACGCTGCATTAACGCAAGCCTATTATGATAGAACTACTTCAGATTTCCAAAATGATGTAATCAATACCGCTTCTTGGGTAGATTTAACTACGATGAGAAACTGGAGAACAAATCCTTTTGCGAATCCGAATGGTTACTATAATGACTATTATAATAACCCTTATTTCAACAAAGACATCAACCGTGCAAAATATAAAGATGCTAACATCTCTGGAAACTTCGATATCACTTATCGCGCGCTTCCTTGGTTGCAAATTTATAACAGATTAGGTATTATGAATAACTCACGTACTGGTAAAAACACTACGGAGAAGTTTAACTATACTGACTGGGCTAAATATGATGCAGATATACCTGCCCCATGGCAGAGTTATGATGACTATCCTGGTATCTATCGTGCTATCGGTGATATCTTAGGTGCTGTATCTGATTATTCAAGTACAGAGAACATCGTAAACAATGAATTCCAAGTGCGTATCCAAAAAGATATTGCTAATGTTCAAAACAAATTGAATTTAGGTTATAGCTTATACCAACGTTATACTAAAGCTATCAGCGTTTCTTCAAGTTCAATTGTAGTTCCTGAAATTTATAACGTATCAAACAGACAAGGTAATTTAGGGGGTGGTGAATCAAACACAACAGAACGTAAGTTTGGCTACTATGCCGATTTAAACACGAATGTGAAAAACATGGAGTGGTTAAACTTAAACTTGACTGCTCGTTATGATGCAACATCTCGTTTCTTCAAACAAACAAGAGAAGCAAATCAATATTCTTATTTGTATTATGGAGCTGCCTTAGCTTTTGTTGTAACAGACGCCTTTCCTGGTTTAAAGAGCAATACTTTGAGCTATGCTAAATTGCGTACTTCTTATAACAAAAACGGTAATGACAATATTCCTTTATATGGTTTAGATCTTTCTTACAATAACGGATCGAATTTCCCTTATGGAAATAACGTAGGTTTATCAGTAGGAAATACTTTACCTGATGCAAATTTAAAACCAGAGTTTGTAACTGCTATGGAAATAGGTGCTGAGATTAGCATGTTTAAAAACAGAGTGAACTTAGACGTTTCTTGGTATAAGCAAAATTCAATTGGTCAAGTATTAACAGTAAAAGTACCTAACACAACAGGTTTCTCTAACTTGTTAATTAACGTAGGTCAAGTGGATAACTGGGGTTATGAAGCAGACTTAAAAGTGCAAGTGTTACGCGATACTAAAATCAAATGGGATGTGAATGTAAGATATTCATTCAACGACAACAAAGTGGTTGATTTATTCCCTGGTATTAAAGAATTCGCTTATGGTGGATACTCTTACGCTACTTCAAACGTTATCTTAGGACAACGTTTCCCAATACTTAAAACCAACGGTTATTATTATTCAACAGATGGTTCTGGTATGAGAAGAGTAAGTCCTACAACTGGTTACCCAGTTCAAAATACTGCTCTTACAGCTCGTGGTGGTACATTACCTCGCGATATGGTGGGATTAGGTTCTACTTTCACTTACAAAGATTTCCGTTTAGCATTTAACTTTGAATACCGTGGCGGCAACGTAATGTATGCCGACCTTGGTCGTCAAATGACCTTCACAGGTTCTGGTGCTTGGACTTCTGATAGAACAGACCAAATCTTCCCTAACTCTTATTATATAGATGCAGCATCTGGAAAAGAAGTTCCCAATACAACGATTAAAGTTCGTGAACCAGAGTATGCACTTTGGGTAAACAACTACCGTTTGATTTCTGAGAACTTCGTTACACCAGCCTGGTTTATTAAATTAAGAGATGTAAATTTATCGTATACATTACCTAGCGCAATGGTTAAGAAAACAAAAGTTTTCAGTGCAGCTAACGTAGCATTATACGGTAGAAACTTATTCACCATTATTGACAGCAAAAACCAATTTACTGACCCAGAGTTCAGTTATACAGCAGGAAACGGTTCAGGTATTTCTAATACCTTGCAAACGCCTCCAGTTCGTCAATTTGGTGTTAATATAAATTTTGTTTTTTAATAACCACACACTAAAACATTAGATATGAAACTAAATAAATTATATATCGCCGCGTTTTTGGTACTTGTGGGAACAGGTTGTAAAAAAGACTATCTCGATGTCAATACCAACCCCAACTCACTTCCAACCGCAACACCTGCATACGTATTAGCGAATGCATTGAACACTTCTGCTGCAAGCATGGTGTCTCCTAATGAAGTAGGTATGTTCTGGTCTGGTCATTGGTCACAATCCAATGGTTATATCATTTCTACTACTTTATTCTCTTATGCCTTTACCAATGGTGATTTTAACTATTGGGATGGAACTTATGATAATCTTTACGATTATCAGTATGTAATTGACAATGCTGCTAAGTATAGTCAAGAATATTTAAAAGGTCCGGCTAAAGTAATGAAGGCTTATAACTACCAAAAATTGGTAGACTTATATGGTAACATTCCTTTTTCGGAAGCTTTAAAAGGGGTGAGCAACTTAGCGCCTAAATTTGATGATCAAAAAGCGGTTTACGAAGGCTTGATTGTTTTATTAGATGATGCTATTAAGGACTTAAAAGCAAATGCTTTTGCAAGCACTTACTCAGGTTCTGATATCGTTTTCAAAGGAAGCAATTCAAGTTGGATCAAATTTGCGAACTCTATGAAATTGCGTATTTTAATGCGTCAAGCAAGAGTAAGCGGAAGAGATGCTTATATTACTGCTGAGATTAACAAAATCGTCGCTGAAGGTTCTGGTTTTATTACTGGAGCTGAAGTAGGTTCAAACCCAGGTTATGTTGCCTCTGCTGGTCAAATCAACCCTATCTATAATAACTACGGTTATACAGAAACAGGTGCTAGAGTTGGTAATAATAACTGGCCAAGAATCACCGATTTCATGGTGAAGGAATTAATTAAAAATGCAGATACTTTCCGTTTAAAGCGTTTTGCTTATGCGCCAGGTAATGAAGATTTAGCGAATCCAGGTGTGAGCGTTAAGCCTGAAATTGCAGCTAACTATATTGGTATACCTTTTGGTTCAAGTTCTGGATATTTACCTGGAGCAAGTTCTGCGGTAGGTCCTGTATTATTAGTAAGAGGACAATACAACAGACCTATTGTTATCATGACTGCGGCTGAAGTTCAATTCTGTTTAGCAGAAGCGAAGCAACGTTATGGTTCTTCTGTAAACTTAACAGGAACTGCTCAATCATACTATGAAGAAGGTGTAAAACAAAACTTCCGCGCTATTGGAGCAAGCACAGCTAATGTGACTGCTTTAGTAACTAACGGAATGCAAGATTGTGATTTTACTGCCTCTACTAATAAATTAAATACTATTGCTTACCAAAAATGGGTAGCACTTGGTTATTTCAATGGATTAGAAGCATGGTCTGAGTATCGTAAGAATAACTATCCAGTGACTCCTAACTCTAAGAACTATGTAGGTACAGCTCGTCCATTACGTTTATGGTATCCTGGAACTGAATTAGGTTCTAATGGTGCGAACGTTAATGCACAAGGAACAATCGATCCTTTAGCTACACGTATATTCTGGGACATTGACTAATATTTAGTTAACGTACTAGATAAGATATAAAAAACCCTCTGCCGAATTCGGCAGAGGGTTTTTTTATGATGGATATTTTTTAATACTAACTTTTTTACTTTAGTTAGTATTAAACTAGTATTCTTTTTAGATACTTATTTAATTACCTCTCCTTCAATTACTAATTCGGTTACTGCTTTTTCGCCTGCAAATTTAACAGAGACTCTTTTTTTAAATAGTCCTTCATTGGGTGCGGTATAGGTGACTTTAAGGGTTCCTTTCTGTCCTTTCAAAACAGGGCTTTGATTATACTCGGGTTGAGTACATCCGCACTCTGCAGTGGCAAATTCTATCACGGCTGGCTTAGCTCCCTCGTTGGTAAAACTAAACACCACTGACTTGTGTATGCCCTTTATTATTTTGCCATAATTATAGCTAGTTTGATTGAACTTGATAGCTGATTGCCCAAAACTAGTGGCTGCAAATAGTAAACTAAGAATAAGTAATCTGGTTTTCATAGGGTATGGTTTTAGGGTAATTGTTTGTTTGATTTTTTCTGCTTTTTAGCCCAAATAGGCTTACGAATTTATTGAAATTTCACTAATTAGGTGATTTTAGTTCTGAATGTACTTTTTATGCATTTTGACCCCTATTTTTGTCCTATGGAATCCACCCTTGAAGCTGTATCTGCCCAAGACATGCTCTCTTTTGAGGCATTTCGGAACTCTGTTATTGCCGACTATAAATTGGCCATAATGAGTAGGGAAGTAAGCTTATTGGGAAGAAGAGAAGTATTAACAGGCAAGGCCAAGTTTGGTATTTTCGGAGATGGTAAAGAAGTAGCACAAATTGCACTTTCTAAATTTTTTCAAAAAGGTGATTTTAGAAGCGGTTATTATAGAGACCAAACATTTATGTTTGCTTTAGGTGTTGCCAATGTAGAAGATTATTTTTCACAATTGTATTCTGATGTTTATAACGACCCCTTTAGTGGCGGTAAGAATATGAATGCGCATTTCGCCACTGCCTTTGTAAATGAAAAGGGGGAATGGAACGAATTAACGCAAAGCTATAATGTATCTGCAGATATTGCGCCTACTGCAGGACAAATGATGCGAGGTTTAGGTTTAGCCTTTGCTTCTAATTGTTTTAGAAATGCAAAAAACAAAGAGGCCTTTAAACATTTAAGTAATAATGGTAATGAAGTTTGTTTTTGTACCATTGGTGATGCTAGTACTTCCGAAGGACATTTTTGGGAAGCCATTAATGCAGCCGGCGTTTTACAAGTACCCTTAGCTGTTTTTGTATATGACGACGGATATGGTATTTCGGTGCCTATTGCTTTGCAAACTACTAAGGGATCTATTTCTGAAGTATTGAAAGGTTTTCAAAAAGAAAAAAATACCAACGGAATTAAAATATATACAGTGAAGGGCTGGGACTATGCTGCCTTGTGTGAAACTTTTGAAGAAGGTATTCGCTATACAAGAGAAACACATACCCCTGTTGTATTTCATGTGCAAGAATTAACACAGCCGCAAGGTCATTCAACCAGTGGTAGTCATGAAAGGTACAAGCCTTTAGAAAGATTAGAATGGGAAAGAAACTGGGATTGTAATAAGCAAATGAGAGAATGGTTAATTGCCAACGAACTAGCTACCGATGAGGTATTGCAAGAAGTAGAAAATGAAGCAAAGCAATTAGTGCGCGCCGATAAATTAGCTGCCTGGGAAAAGTATATTTCTCCTATTAAAGAAAAAATCAAAGAAGCAGTTGCCTTGGTGCATCAAGGTTTAAGCGAATCAGATATAAATATTGCAAATAGTTTTTTACAAGAATTAGTACAAAGTAAAGAGCCATTAAAAAGAGATATTTTTAGAACTGTTAATTTAATATTGGAAAAAATTCCAACACATGCTAATGCTGCTGCGATACAATCTTTTTTATCAAAATACAATGAGGTAGAAGCCCCTTTTTATAGTAAGCATTTATACAATGAAGGGCCTAAGAGTGCTTTGAATGTATCTGTGGTAGACGCCGAATATGCCACTGAAACGCAAATAATCAATGGTTATGAAGTATTGAATCATTATTTTGATAAATTATTTGAAGAAAATCCTAAGGTCTATGCCTTTGGAGAAGACTTAGGTGGAATTGGAGATGTGAATCAAGGTTTTGCCGGTCTTCAAAATAAACATGGCATCGATAGAATTTTTGATACAGGCATAAGAGAACAATCTATTATGGGACAGGCCCATGGTATGGCGCTTCGTGGTTTAAGACCTATTGCAGAAATACAATACTTGGATTATTTATTATATGGGCTTCAAACTTTGAGTGATGATATTTCTACTATACATTATCGAAGCAATGGCTTACAAAGTAGTCCAGTTATTATTAGAACCAGAGGCCACCGTTTAGAAGGTATATTTCACAGTGGTTCACCCATGGGTGTTATTGTAAATGCTTTGAGAGGCATGTTTGTTTGTGTGCCAAGGAATATGGTGCAAGCAGTGGGTATGTATAATACTTTATTAAAAGGCAATGACCCTGCTTTATTAATTGAGTGTTTGAATGGCTACCGCTTAAAAGAAAAAATGCCTTCGAATATTACTGCATTCACAGTGCCATTAGGCAAGCCTGAAATTTTAAAAGCAGGGGAGGATGTAACTATTGTTTCTTATGGTTCTACTTTAAGAATTGTGGAAGATGCTGCTATAAGATTATTAACCATGGGTATTGATTGTGAAATTATAGATGTACAAACTTTATTACCCTTTGATATTAACCATCAAATAGTTGCCTCTTTAAAGAAGACCAATAGAATTTTATTTGTAGATGAAGATGTACCTGGTGGCGCAAGTGCTTATATGTATCAACAGGTTATTGAAATACAAGGAGGCTACCGTTGGTTGGATGTGGCGGCGCGTACCCTAAGTTCAAAAGCACACCGTCCTGCATTTGGAAGCGATGGAGATTATTTCTCTAAACCGAATACCGAGGAAATTATAAATATCATCAACGAGATGATGAGTGAGTAGATGAGTGAATAGCCTGCACTAAGCTATTGATACTAAGCCAATCTAATCTAATGCTGAGTGTTTTTAGATAAATTATAGCCTTCTAATTTCTGCGTTTGTTCTACCGATCCTAATCTAAATTTTACTGCAAGCTTTGTTCTTTTTTCTACAGACCTTTCTGTGTTGCAAAAAAATCCTGTTTTAGTGGTGTAGTAATTGGGTGCAATTTTTAAATCTGCGCTAAGACTATAATAGTTTTGTTTCAATTGGCTAGTATCTTTTATTATTGGTAAAAGAAAGCCTGCTATAAGTATGGTATGAATAATTCGCATAATTTTTTTAAAAAATCATTAGAGCGCCTACCCCATGTTATGGAATACTTTGTTTACATCTTCATCTTCTTCCAATCTTTCAATTAGTTTACTTACATCCTCTGCTTGCTCATCTGTCATTGGCACGGTGGTAGTAGGAATCCACTCTAGTTCTGCACTAATGGGTTGAATGTTTTTATCTTCTAATGCTTTTTGTAAATTACCGAAGTCGGTGAAGGCGCATCGTAATACAAAAATGGCATTTCCGTTGTCGTCATTACTTTCTCCTAATTCATCTAAGCCATGATCAATTAAATCTAATTCAAGGTCGTCCATATTTAAACCTTCTGGCTTTAAATTAAACACACCCATTTTTTTAAATTGAAAACTTACACTTCCTGAATTACCCAATGTGCCATGACCTTTATTAAAATGGCTTTTTACATTGGCCACTGTTCTTACATGATTGTCGGTAGCTGTTTCTACCAATAAAGCCACGCCATGTGGGGCATAACCTTCGTACAATATTTCCTCATAGTTACTGGTATCTTTTCCCATGGCTCTTTTAATAGCCGCTTCCACACGATCCTTGGGCATACCCACACTTCTTGCATTCTGGTAGCATCTTCTTAAGGCAGGGTTATCATCTGGGTTAGGGCCACTTGCTTTTACTGCAATGACTATTTCTTTACCTATGCGGGTAAACTGCTTTGCCATACGATCAAATCTTTTGAACATCGTGGCTTTTCTAACTTCAAATATCCTTCCCATAGTTGTATGTATTAAGAGTTGCAAAAATAAGAAAAAAAAGTCCCCCCGAGTAATCGAGAGGACTTTTCTAATTTATGTTGAAATAAAATTAATCATTCAATTTACTATGTCTACGACCATAAAGGAAGTAAACCACTAGACCTAAAGCCATCCATGCGAAGGCTACTTTCAATGTTTGTGCATCTAAGGCGAAGATCATTGCTAAGCAAATAACTGCTCCTAAAATAGGCACCAATGGCACTAATGGCGTTTTAAATGGACGCTCCATATCTGGTGATTTGCGTCTTAATATCCAAATACCTAAACTCACTAGTACAAAGGCAAATAAGGTACCAAAGGAGGTTAAATCACCTGCTACATTACCTGGAACGAATGCCGCAAACCCACCAACGAAAACAAATAAAATCCAGTTAGATTTATACGGTGTTCTAAACTTAGGATGTAATTCTGAGAATACTTTTGGAAGTAATCCGTCATTGGCCATTGAATAGAATACGCGTGATTGACCCATTAACATGACTAAAATAACAGAACTAAATCCTGCTAAAATAGCAACTGTTACTGCAGTGGCTAACCAGCCATAGCCTGTCATATAAGTAGATATCGCATAAGCAACAGATGCTTCACGACCTTTTAGAGGATCCACAAAATCGGTCCATGGTGCTACGCCTGTTAATACGTGACCAAATAAGATGTATAAAATAGTACAAACTACTAATGAACCTAAAATACCAATAGGCATATCTCTTTTAGGATTCTTTGCTTCTTGTGCCGCTGTAGAGACTGCATCAAAACCAATGAAAGCAAAAAACACAATAGCCGCGCCACCTAATACGCCACCCCAGCCATGTTTGAATACGCTAGAGTAATCTGCAATAACTTTACCAGATGCATCAATCACTGGTGGTTGGTTGGCAGGAATTAAATAAGGAGTATGATTTTCTGGGCGAATAAACTGCCAGCCTAAAATAATAAATAAAATTACAATGGCTACTTTAACAAATACAATAATTGCATTGACTACAGCAGACTCTTGTGTTCCTTTAATTAATAATAAGGTTAATAATAATAATATTACTAGTGCGGGCGCATTCATAAAACCATGATGAAGTACACCAGCTGAATCGGTTACACTTTCGAGCGGGGAGTGGCTCCATTCATAAGGTATGGCTCCTCCCAGCAGCTTGTTTAAATATTCACTCCAAGCAATAGAAACCGTTGCGGCACCTAATGCATATTCCATAATTAAAGCCCATCCAATAATCCAAGCAACTGTTTCTCCCATGGTTACATAAGAGTATGCATAAGCACTACCTG
>Ga0209597_1001681_pt1 | contig 14332 bp, 13 predicted proteins | sample M_140625_MF_Meta_FD_187316 | JGI IMG/M metagenome (GOLD analysis project Ga0209597, IMG submission 187316) | Freshwater microbial communities from Lake Montjoie, Canada to study carbon cycling - M_140625_MF_MetaG (SPAdes) (version 2) | ecosystem: Environmental > Aquatic > Freshwater > Lake...
CAATAAAAACGGGCCCATTAATCCGGCACAAAGCAAATCGTCGGTATTCATTACTATGGCATCTTGCGAAATGCCTTTCCAAACCGACATATCGCCGGTTTCTTTCCAATAAATATAGGCCAAACTGCTTTTGGTACCCGCGCCATCGGCATGAACAATGGTACAAGCGTTTGGATCGTTGCTCAAGTAATCGGGAATAACCTTACAAAACGCTTTTGGAAACAAACCTTTATCTATGTTTTTAATGGCATTGTGTACATCTTCTTTTTGTGAAGAAACTCCCCTACGAGAATATTTATCAGACATGGTACAAAGATACGGATTCGATTTTTAACTCTTACTTTTTTCCCTATTTTTGAGGCAATGAAAATTATTTCTTACAACGTAAACGGTATTCGCAGCGCAACAACCAAAGGACTTTATGACTATTTATTGTCTGAGGGAGCCGATATTGTTTGCTTTCAAGAACTAAAGGCGCTTCCAGAGCAAATTGATCAGGCTCCGCTTGAAGAAATGGGTTACAATTGCTATTGGTTCTCAGCACAAAAAAAAGGCTACAGCGGTGTAGGAATAATTTCAAAACACAAGCCTAACAATGTGGTTTACGGTTGTGGAAATGAACTTTTTGATTTTGAGGGAAGGGTAATTCGATTAGACTTTCAATGGGGAAGTATAATTTCTGCTTATTTCCCAAGTGGAACCAGCGGAGATGATCGCCAGAATATCAAATTCGACTTCCTGAATTACTTTTACGATTATGCCACTAATCTCAGAAAACAAATTCCAAATTTGGTGGTTTGTGGCGATTATAATATTTGTCATCATGCCATTGACATTCACGATCCTGTGAGCAATAAAAACAGCACGGGTTTCTTACCTGAGGAAAGAGAATGGATGACCAAATGGTTCAATGCTGGCTTTACCGATTCTTTTAGAACTTTAAACCCAGAGCCACACAATTATACATGGTGGAGCTTTAGGGCAAATGCAAGAGCCAACAACAAAGGCTGGAGAATTGATTACGTGAGTGTTGCAAACACCTTGGCAGCCACTATTATCTCATCAGGAATTGATGCAAATGCAAAGCATTCAGACCATTGTCCTACCTGGGCCAACTTGGCAGTCGACTAATTAAAAAGTGTATAACGGATAATCCGTTATCAAATAACTTCGTGAATTTTCTAGGTGGTTAATTTCAATATCAACCACATGAAATCCCATCAGAATTTCCATTCCTACTTGTGGCCATTCAATGAGCCAAGTGCTATTGGGTGCATATAAATTGTCTTCAATTCCGGCATCGTACAATTCATCGAGGTCTTTAATTCTGTACCAATCGGAGTGATAAATGGTATGCTCGTTATTGTCTATTGGATAAGGATTTACAAGTCCATAAGTTGGACTGCTTACCTCACCGGAATAACCCAACTGAGCGCAAATTTTCTTGATCAGCGTTGTTTTACCCGCACCCAAATCCCCCCGAAAACAAATTACCTGAGGAAAAGGTTCAATGGTAAATAATAACTGCACTACCCTATCAATTTCTGATTCGGTGGCAACCAAGGTGTATGTTTTTTCAATAGACATTGTGACTTTTTAATTATGTTTTAATGCGTTTTATGAAAAAATAATTAAGGTTTTGCCGTAAGGGTAACCAGTGGACAACACATTTCTTCTAAGCTAATTCCTCCGTGTTGAAAGGTGTTTTTATAGTAATTTACGTAGTAATTGTAATTATTTGGATAAGCAAAGAAATCGTTCTCTTTGGCAAAGACAAACACGCTACTCAAATGCTGCAATGGCAAGTAAATGTCGTGTGGTTTTTTGGCTTCAAAAACTTCTTTCGGATTGTAGGTGATATTTTTACCTTGTTTGTAACGCAAGTTGGTATTTACGTTTTTATCGCCAACAATTTTAATAGGGTCTTTTACACGAATACTACCGTGGTCAGTGGTAATTACCAACCTACAAGGTTTTTCACTAATTCTTTTAAGGGCTTCCCAAAGTGGCGAATGTTTGAACCAAGTAGCCATTACATTTCTGTAAGCAGCTTCATTTTCGGCCAATTCGCGCACAATATGCACATCGGTTCTGGCATGTGAGAAGTTATCTACGAAATTGTAAACGATCACATTCAACTTGTTTTGCCACATATTTGGAACCGCATCAGGAAGGTGTTTTGCGTTGTCTAAATTGGTAATTTTGGTATACCCAAACTTAATATTTCGGCGAAGTCGCTTTAATTGTTCTTCCAAGAAATCCCTTTCATACATGTTTTTTCCGCCTTCGTCTTCGTCGTTGCTCCATTTATCGGGAAAGGTTTTTTCGATATCTAAGGGCATCATGCCACTAAAAATTGCATTTCTGCAATATTGGGTAGTGGTAGGCAAAATACTCATATAAATATCTTCATTGTCTATTCTGAAATTCTCACCTAAGGTTTCTGAAATTGCCCTCCATTGGTCGAAACGCAAGTTGTCTAATACCACCATGAAAACAGGCAAATCGCCATCGAGCAAAGGATTCACAACTTTTCTAAAAAGGTTATGACTCATGATAATTTCATCGTTTGATTTGTTCACCAAACGATTATAATTGTCATTTACAAAGCGTGAAAAGTTTCTATTTGCATCAGATTTTTGCGTTTCAAAAACCTCTTTCATGCCTTCTTCATTGGTTTGATCGAGGCCAATTTCCCAATACACCAATTTTTTATAAACTTCTTTCCATTCTTCGAAACTCAATTTATCGGAAACGGTCATGCCAATTTGCATGAATTCGCGCTGATACCCTTGGGTAGTCATTTGGCTTACCAAACGTTTTTCATCTAAGTTCTTTTTGATACTTAACAGAATCTGATTTGGATGAACAGGTTTGATTAGGTAATCGGCAATTTTACTTCCAATTGCTTCTTCCATAATATGTTCTTCCTCGTTTTTGGTAATCATGATAACCGGAATATTGGGTCTATCTTGTTTGATTTGAGCAAGCGCATCGAGCCCAGAAATCCCAGGCATATTTTCGTCAAGAAACACCAAATCATATTCAGATTTCTTCACGGCATCAATGGCATCTCTGCCGCTGTTTACGCTAGTTACTTTATATCCTTTTCCCTCAAGAAATAAAATATGAGGTTTAAGTAAGTCAATTTCGTCGTCGGCCCAAAGAATGTGTGGTATCATAAGTATATAACGGATAATTTACTTCAAAATTCGCGCTATTTTTTCTTTTTGGGGGGATTTTTTATTTTTTTAGACAAAATACATCTTATTTCATTTAAGATTACCCATTTTTGCAACATGAGTTCGCACCATATAGTGAGAGATGACCAAGAACCTGCATTGATAATTGCAAATGGGGAAGCTTGTTCAGATGATTTACTCGATCAACTTATGGAATGGTCGCCTTTTGTATTGGTGCTTGATGGTGCCATACACAGGGTTCTGGAAAAGCAAATCAAGTTTGATGCTTGGCTTGGCGATTTTGACTCAAGCAATGATATTGACATTACCCAAATACCACATTTACAGCATATTCAAAAAGTTCATACCCCAGATCAAAACAAAACTGATTTGCAAAAAGGCATTGAATTTTTGATTGGAAAAGGGTTCCCCGCTGCAAACATCATTTGGGGAACGGGAAAAAGACAAGATCACCATTTTAATAATTTATTTACGCTTTCTCAATATCATTCACAAATAACATTGGGTGTAATTGACAACCATTCTAGGGTTTATGTATTGCCAAATGCATTTAAGAAATGGTATCCAAAAGGAACCAAGATTTCTGTTTTCCCAGTTGGAACAGCTACAGGTATTCACACAGAAAATTTAACATATAACATGTCAAACCACGATTTACAATTGCCATTTAGCACAAGTAGTTCAAATGAAGTAGCGGCCGATGGATTTGTTTCCATCACCTATGAAACGGGGCATTTGTTAATGATGGAATGCTGGGATTAAGGCATAAAAAAAGGGCGCATGGCGCCCTTTTTTTATGCCTTAAATATAGGTATTATTCAAATATAATAGCAGTATGATATTGGCCTTCAGTAGACTCAATATTCAAGTAGTAAACACCAGCAGCAACTTGTACATTTAATTTCGACTGTTTTAACTCAGCAAAATTCCAAGTTTGAATTATTTGACCTTGTGCATTAATCAACGAAACTTTTGCATTGTGAATCATTGACAATGAGTTTATTGTAAAATTCCCTTTTGATGGGTTTGGAGCAATGTTTAATGTTGATTTATCTAACAGTCTTACTCCGTTAATAGCAAAAGTAACACACATAGAAGTGTCCTTACAGCTATTTTCAGTTACTTCCACTGCATATTTCCCATCTTTTGCTGGGGTATAATCTTTCTTGGTTTCATTTGCAATTGTACCATAAGCATTATCGCAATCCAACCATTGAAACAATGCACCACTATTACCAGTTGTTGCAGACAAAGTATTCATTGAACGTGTTGTATTGGTATTAACATTGTTAATGGTTACATCAATGGTAAATACGATGCTGTCGCATCCACCTTTGGTTCTTAGTGTGTCATTCACAAATGAAGTGTTTGTTACAATTTGTCTACCCGACGGTGTTTTATATGAGCGGCAATTGGTTACCTTCAAATTCTGGGTAGTTGGACTGTTTATGGTAAGATTCATTGTAATGAAACTATCACAACCCGCGGCATTTTTGTTTAGCAACGTGTCTTTATAGGTTCCTGATTTTGTCCATGTATATTTTTTTGAGGGACTTTTTACCGCTGCACAAGTTGTAAGATTCACAACTCCAGAAGACGAAGCTGAATTTACAGTATACTCAATTACGCTATCGCAACCTACAGCATTGACTAAGGTATCGTTATAAATACCAGGTTTTTTAAATACTTTATTTACATTAGAAGGACAAACTAGAAACTTACAAATCTTCAAAGTGCGTTTAATAAATGAAGGTTTTTTGACAACTACGGTATATCGAACAAAGCTGTCGCAACCTCTATATCCCTTAAGAGAATCTATATATAAACCACTTTTGTATACTACCGTTTTCAACTTGTTTTTTAACGTAACCGAATTACAACCAACGAATGAAAAATACGTTGTATCCTTTTTGAGAATGGTAACATAAAAAGAAATTACACTATCACAACCAACTGCATTTCTCGTTTTTTCAGTATATTTTCCTGATTTTTTTATTATGGTTTTGATCAATGGTGTAATAAATGAATCACATTGAACAACAATCACACTGGTACCCGATGGTTTTAAAATGGTCAATTTAATAGTCATAACAGAATCACAACCTCGGTATGACATAATTGTATCTTGATATACACCTGAAACATAAACCGTTTTCTTTTTAGAAGGCAATAAGTAACTTACACATCTGTTTAAAGAAAATTTAGCATATGCAATGGTATCGCAAAAGGATCTTCCTAGAACAAAATTAGAAGTTGAATCCGTCATTCTGAAGTTTTTGGCGCCACCTTTATTTGCAAAACTAGAATTGTCAACTATACTAGAAATAGAGGTATTTACTTTGTAGGGAACACCATCTTCATAACTATATTGCAACATTAATCCAGATTGGTTGGTTGGATATTTCCTATACATACCATCTTTGATTTGTGCCTCAGAACGGGCATAATCCCAAATGCGGGTTTCTTCCAAAGTTCCATTATATCCTGTTGCAGGATCGGCAATCCATACATCACTGGTACCAGAATAAGAAATCGAAAAAGAGCTAGAACTAGAATCTTTACAAACGCCATTGATGTAGATTTTCATTTTGGCACCGTCAAACGTACCTGCAATATGGTTCCAAGCGTTGGCTGTTATTTGGGTTGAACTATTTAAAGAAACAACTGCAGTGCCATTGAAAAGTTGTAGATGAACTATTTTACCATTTCCTGTTCCAAAACGGAATGCTTTTCCCTGGTGCCAAATAATAGGCGCACAATCACCACAAGGAGTGGTAGTAAAATCTTTAATATAAACCCAAGTTTCACAAGTGATTTTAGAAGGGCTCAAAGAGCTGCTTCCTGGAACGAGAATATAATCGTCAACCCCGTCAAAGTTCAAGGCCCTGTTTTGAGCAAACACAGCATTCAAGCTGAAAATTAAAATAAATAATGGTAGTATTTTTTTCATCATAAAATAATATATTATCAAATATGAAAAAAATATATGACAATTCAAAACAATAATCCATTATAATTTCATGATATAAATTAAATTACATTGGCATTATTTAATAAATAAGAGTTATTCCAATTCTACTTTATTGAGATTTGAATATTATTATTCATTCAATCAGATTAAACTGTCCCGTTAACTTTTTCCTAATCTTTGTGCCGCCCTTTAAACACATTGGTTAATTAAGATTATTGGTTTTTTCGATTTGAAATTCATTTCATTGCCATGGCACACAAATACCAAAAAAATGTAACCTTGAAAAAATCAAAACAAAAAAGGCGCCTCCCGGCGCCTTTTTGAAATATTTCTAATATAATTTTTTAAGAAGCGTATGCTTCAACTGGAATGCATGCACAAATCAAATTTCTGTCGCCATAGGTGCTGTTTACACGGGCAACTGTTGGCCAAAATTTATTTGCTTTTACATAAGGCAACGGGAAAGCAGCTTTTTCACGGCTATAGCCGTAACTCCAATTGTCGCCAATTACTTCAGAAGCAGTGTGAGGTGCATTTTTTAATACATTCACTTCCGCATCTTGGGTTCCGTTTTCGATTTCTCTAATTTCTTCACGAATGCTTAACATGGCATCACAAAAACGATCTAATTCTTCTTTGCTTTCGCTTTCAGTTGGTTCAACCATTAAGGTACCAGCAACCGGGAAACTCAACGTTGGAGCGTGGAAATTATAATCCATCAAACGTTTTGCAATATCCTCCGCTTCAACATGTGCTGAAGTTTTGAATTTGCGTGTATCCAAAATCATTTCATGCGCTGCAAATCCAGATTCACTAGTATATAATATTGGATATTCATGTTCCAATCTAGATTTGATATAATTTGCATTTAAAATGGCATGCTTCGTAGCTTCTGTTAATCCTTCGCCACCCATCATTTTGATGTAAGCGTAAGAAATCAACAAAATACTTGCACTACCCCAAGGGGCTGCACTCACAGCACTCATTGCCTTTGTGTCTCCCGTTTTCACAACAGAATGTCCTGGTAAGAAAGGAGCCAAATGTGCCGCAACACCAATTGGTCCGACACCTGGTCCACCACCACCGTGAGGAATACAGAAAGTTTTATGCAAATTTAAATGACAAACGTCAGCACCAATCATACCCGGAGATGTTAATCCCACCTGAGCATTCATATTGGCACCATCCATATACACTTGTCCTCCATTTTCATGGATAATATTTGTAATATCAATAATTGCGCTTTCAAATACACCATGTGTACTTGGGTAAGTCACCATTAAGCAAGCCAAATTATCTTTATATTGTTCTGCTTTTTCTTTGATATCAGCTACATCAATGTTTCCATTGTCATCACATTTGGTTACAACCACCGTCATACCTGCCATTACAGCACTTGCAGGGTTGGTACCATGCGCAGAAGAAGGAATTAAGGCAATATTTCTATGACCTTCACCTTTGTCCTTGAAATACTCACGAATAACCATCAAACCAGCATATTCACCTTGTGAACCTGCATTTGGTTGCAAACTCATTTTAGCAAATCCTGTAATTTCACTTAAGTCTTTGTCAAGTTTTTCAATAATTTCGGAGTAACCTTTTGCTTGTTCTAAAGGAGCAAAAGGATGCAAGCTATTAAATTCAGGCCAAGTAACTGGAATCATTTCGGTAGTTGCATTCAATTTCATTGTGCAGCTTCCCAAAGCAATCATGCTGTGGCATAAACTCAAATCTTTTGCTTCTAATGATTTGATATAACGCAACATTTCATGTTCACTGTGGTAACTATTGAAAACTGGGTGCAACATGTAATTTGATGTACGTTGAGCCCATGTAGGCCAAACGTTTGCAACAACTGCATCATTTCCAATAACCGTATTTGCAGTTTTACTTGCAGCTTCGGCAAAAATATTCACCAAAGTTTGCAATGCACTTTCTGTGGTAGTTTCGTCAACTGAAATACCAATGTTGCCATTTTCAAAATAGCGTAAGTTGATTTTATGTTTTTCAGCAATGGTTTTTACAGTAGATGCAGAAACAGATGATTTCAAATACAAAGTATCAAAATAATTCGCATTTTCATTTGTAAAGCCTAGGCCCGCCAATGAATCAGACAACAACCTTGCTTGCGCGTGAATGCGGCCTGCAATGTTTTTTAGTCCCTCAGAACCATGATAAACGGCATACATACTTGCCATAATGCTTAACAATACTTGCGCTGTGCAAATATTACTTGTTGCATTTTGACGTTTGATATGTTGTTCACGGGTTTGCAAAGCCATACGCAAAGCTCTATTTTCAAGACGGTCTTGAGAAATACCTATGATACGTCCAGGAATTTGTCTTTTGTAATCATCTTTAGTAGCAAAGAATGCAGCATGAGGTCCACCATATCCCAATGGAACACCAAAACGTTGAGAATTACCTACAACACAATCGGCACCAAAATCACCTGGAGGGGTTAATAAGGTTAACGCCATTAAATCTGAAGCAAAACAAGTTTTTACGTTTGCCGCTTTACATTTGGCAGTGAATTCGCGATAATCTTCTATGCTTCCAACATTGTTTGGATATTGCACCATTGCTCCAAAATAAGAATCATCAGGAGTGAAGGTTTTGAAATCACCAATTACGATTTCAATTCCAACTGGTTGCGCACGGGTATACAAAACATCAATTGTTTGAGGGAAGGTATGTTGATCAACAAAATATTTATTGGCAACACGTTTTCTATCTAACAATCCTTTGAACATGTTCATAGCCTCAGCAGCAGCGGTTGCTTCATCAAGTAAAGAACCGTTGGCAATTTCCATTCCTGAAAGCTCTATAACTAAGGTTTGGAAATTCAACAATGCCTCTAAACGACCTTGAGCAATCTCGGCTTGGTACGGAGTGTAAGCCGTATACCATCCTGGATTTTCCATGATGTTTCTAAGTACTACAGATGGTGTTAATGTATTGTAATATCCCATACCAATATAATTGGTGAAGATTTCATTCTTAGAAGCCACTCCCTTTAATTCAGTCAAGAACTCTTGCTCGCTCATTGGAGCACCTGTGTTCAAAGGCTGTTTCAAACGGATATTTGATGGCACAGTTTTATCGATTAACTCGTCTAAACTGTTAACGCCAATTACCGACAACATTGCGGCTAAATCTTCTTTTCTAGTACCAATATGCCTATCAGCAAAAGGCATAGTGTAGCGGGCATCAAACTTACTCATATGTAAAAACAAAATTACACTTTTATCATTTAATAATTGTCAAAGAATTGAACCTAAAATGCACAATTTTGTCAAACTATATAATTCCTTCATCGGCAAAACTAAAATAATGATGATTTCCCATGATTACATGGTCTATCAATTGCATTTCAAATAGATTGCAAGCTTCTTTTAATCTTTTTGTTAGCACCTTATCTTGCTCACTGGGTGCTAAATTTTCGGAAGGATGATTGTGCGCAACTATAATTGCAGAAGCTTTATGCAAAACAGCCCTATTCATTATAATTCTCACGTCAACCACAGTACCATTAATACCGCCTTTACTTAATAATTCAACCCGTATCACTTGATTTGCCCTATTTAAAAATGCCATATAAAATTCTTCATGGGTTAAATCCGAAAAATAGGGTCTAAATAATTCGTAAGCATCTATTGATTTTTTTATTTTTATCTTGAGGGATAGATTACCTTGTTTCCTATTTGCAAGTTCAAACACAGCCGATAGTCGCAATGCACCTTTTAATGTCATGCCTTCTATCGACAATAATTCCTCTATTGATAGTCGCGCCAATTCTTGCAAATTATTTTCGCAATAATTCAGAATTTTTGTTGCCGTTTGTACGGATAATTTGCAATTTGCGCTGTTATTTAAGATCAATGCGAGTAGTTCAATCTCCGAAAGTGCCCGTCTTCCCTGCAAAAGTAGCTTTTCTTGTACCTTTGCTGTGCCCACCATATTCATCAGTGGCATTTCTTGTGTTGATAAATTTTTTAACATAACTTTGGTAAATATATTTTCAAAATCGTATTTTTGAAAACAATCTGGAACATTTAATCGTTTAATATTTATAAAAATTACAATTATGAGTGAACAAAAAGAAAAACTAAAAGCGCTTCAACAAACTATCGAAAGACTAGAAAAAGCTTATGGAAAAGGTATTGTTATGAAAATGAATGATACCAAGTCTATTAATGTAGATGTTATTTCAACAGGATCATTTGGCCTTGACATTGCGTTGGGCGTTGGTGGATTTCCTCGCGGAAGAATTGTTGAAATTTACGGACCAGAAAGCTCAGGTAAAACAACCATTGCTTTACACACCATTGCACAAGCACAAAAAAAAGGTGGTATTTGCGCATTTATTGATGCAGAACATGCATTTGATAAATTCTATGCCGAAAAATTAGGCATTGATACTGCCAATTTGTTAATCTCTCAACCCGACGACGGAGAACAAGCATTAGAAATTGCCGATAATTTAATTCGCTCAGGTGCAATTGATGTATTGGTAATTGACTCAGTTGCTGCTTTGGTTCCTAGAGCTGAAATTGAAGGCGACATGGGTGATAGCAAAATGGGATTACATGCACGTTTAATGAGCCAAGCATTGAGAAAACTGACAGGTACAATTCACAAAACTGGATGTATTGCAATTTTCATTAACCAATTGCGTGAAAAAATTGGTGTGATGTTTGGTAATCCAGAAACCACTACTGGTGGTAATGCTTTGAAATTTTACGCCTCTATTCGTTTAGATATTCGTAGAAATGCTCAAATAAAAGATGGAGACCAAGTTATTGGTAACCGTACCAAAGTAAAAGTAGCTAAAAATAAAGTTGCACCTCCATTCAGAGTTGTAGAATTTGATATCATGTATGGAAAAGGAATTAGCCGTGTTGGTGAAGTTCTTGACCTTGCGGTTGATGCTAACATCGTTCAAAAAAGTGGTAGCTGGTTTAGCTATGACGGAACAAAATTGGGTCAAGGTAGAGATACTGTTAAAGAACTTCTTGAAGACAACCCAGAAATGGTTGCGGAATTGGAAGCAAAAATTATTGCAAAAAACAAAGCCGGAGAAACTGTTGTTGCAGTTGAACCTGATGCTGAAGTTGAAGCATAAATAATATTTTTCCTAAATAGAAAAGCCCTTGAAATTTCAAGGGCTTTTCTATTATATGATTATTGTATTTTAATTAGTCTATTAAGAATCTTTGCGCTTACCGTAAAACTTTTCTTCGTACATTAATGGATAAACCACATACAACATGAATAACCTACTGTGTCTGAAAATTAATGGCAATAAGATTATCAAAAATACAGGAATTAAATAGATAGCATAATCAAACAGATCCAATAAATTCATTACAATACTGCCAATAATAATAACTCCCACAATTAATGCATAACTAAAATACATGGCACCAAAAAAAAATCCCGTTTCTGGTTCATAACTTAGGTTACAATTTGGACAGCAACTAAGTGTATCGGCAAATGATCTTAAAGAAAAAATTGAACCAGAAAACACCTTGCCTTTTCCACAACGTGGGCACTTAGAAGTTAAAAAACTAAAAACTCCAGGCCTTTTGCTGTTAACCATTAGCCAATTTCTTTTTCTTCTGGGCCTTGTAATAAACAAATCCTGCAGTACCGATCAAGAAATAAGGTGCTGATAGTAAAAATAAAATCCCTTTGTTGATTCCGTTACCAACATTTTGCTCATGTTTATTTCCATGATCGCGGCTACTTGTTAAAGCAGCCTTACACATTGGGCATTGTGCTACAAGCGCTACACTTGACACAATCATAATGGCGAGAAACAATATTAATTTTTTCATAAATTCATACAAGGTGCTAACATCAAATAAACAATTACACCTGTAACTGATACATATAACCATAAAGGGTATGTCCAACGGGCAATTTTCTTGTGACTTTCAAATCGGCCTGAAGTACTGTAATAGATGGTGTATAAAACCATTGGCAAAATAACTGCTGCCAAAACAATATGCGTAACCAATAAAAAGAAATAAAGATATTTCAAAAAACCTTCATTGCAATATTTTACTGGAGGCAAGGTTAAATGATAAGTTACATAACTAATTAAGAACATCGCCGACAATAAAAATGCCGAGAACATAAGTTTCTGATGCAATGCTTTGTTTTTTGCATAACGAATTGCGCGATATCCCAAAAACAAACAAATACTCACCAATGAGTTGATGATTGCATTCAATTTTGGCAAATGTTTTGCAAAATCTGCCGTTGGGCGTAATTCTGCCGGAATAACTTGCAAGAGTACCACAACAGCCGGAATAACCAATGTTATACCAAGGACGAGCCAAAAGAAGCCTTTATCACTTATCCAATTCTTTTTGTCTGTATTCATATTTTAAATTTTCGATATCGTCTTTTATGCGTTGAATATTTTTAAACTTTTGGGTATTATTTTCCCCAGCAGTTGGCAAAATTGCCCGGATTCTGTGTTGTTTGTCAATAATTACAACCTTATCGTCATGAATGAAATCAGAACCACGTTGTTCTGTAGCCAATTTTAAATCATTATAAACCCAGTCATAAATTTCCTTTTTGTTGCCTGTTGCAAAAGTTCTTTTAAACAAATCAGCTTTATAAGCTTTGGCATATTCTGCCAATACTGGAATAGAATCACTTTCTGGATCAATGGTAACAGTTAAGAATTTAATATTATTCTCATTGATATATCCCTCAGCTACAGATTGCACTTGTTTATTGAGTGAAGGGCAGATGGTAGGGCAAGAAGCAAAGAAAATATTCACCACAAGAATACTCGAGTCAAAATCGTCTAGGGTAATTTTCTTACCATGTTGATTGTATAATACGATATCGCTTACCGTGTGGCTTAAGAATTCTTTTTTGCCATTATCACCCATTATGGTATCACCAAAAATAGGCAATTCTTTATGCACCCATTTCGCTTTACTCCAAAAGACTACAGCAAGGATGGGTAAAATAACAATGGCCGCTGTTGCGGCCACTTTAAATTTCTTATTAATGGTAGCGCTCATTAATTATTTATGAACTTCTGTATGCGTTTCAGGTGAGTGTTTTGTGTGCGAATTAGAAATAGCACCACCTTCATAAAGCATTACCCAAATTAAACCTAGAACAAATACAACTGGTACAATTATACTTAACGCTAAGTTAACTTTTTCACTCTTCATATGCATAAAGGCTCCTACAATGTAGTACGCTTTTACCAAACCGAAAAAAATAAAGATTACATTTCTAATACCTGAGGGACCCATTGCAAAATAGATAACAAAATCTAAAATTGTAATCCCTAGAAGGAGCCAAAATGTTTTCCATAATTCTTTGGTACCATGACTTTCCGTATGGGGAACATAATTGATCGCATCAAATTCGCCTGGTTTTGAATAAAATTCCATATTGTTAATACTTTAAATTGTTAAATTAAATAAAAGAAGGTAAATACAAATACCCAAACCAAATCTACAAAATGCCAATATAAACCTGCTTTTTCAATCATTTCATAGTGACCACGACGTTCGAAAGTGCCTCTAACCGTCATGATATACATTACAACGTTAATAACCACACCACTAAATACATGAAAACCATGGAAACCAGTTACGATAAAGAACAACGCAGCAAATGGTACTGGACCATTGGTTCTGTCTACGGCTTTATCCCACTCGAAGTGGCTACCGAAGTGCACACTATGCAGGTGATCATAACCTTCTTTTGTAATACCAAAAAAGTTTCCATCTAAACGTGCACCTTCATGAATAAAGGTTACCCATTCCCAAGCCTGACAACTTAAGAATGCTACACCACCAATAATGGTATAGAACATATAGCGTTGAACTTCTTTTTTACTGTTTCTATGACCAGCTTCTACGGCCAAAACCATAGTTACTGAACTCAAAATCAGGATGAATGTCATCACACTCACAAACAACAACGGCAAATGAAAACCGTGCATGAAAGGAAAGTGATTAAAAATTGACGCTGGATCAGGCCATTTTGTTGTTACAGCAGTTTGCACGTTTGAAAAACGTTGCGCACCGTACTGAATGAGTAAACTAGAAAATGTGAATGCATCCGATAAAAGGAAGATCCACATCATTAATTTTCCGTAACTAACGTTAAAAGG
>Ga0209597_1001682_pt1 | contig 14329 bp, 9 predicted proteins | sample M_140625_MF_Meta_FD_187316 | JGI IMG/M metagenome (GOLD analysis project Ga0209597, IMG submission 187316) | Freshwater microbial communities from Lake Montjoie, Canada to study carbon cycling - M_140625_MF_MetaG (SPAdes) (version 2) | ecosystem: Environmental > Aquatic > Freshwater > Lake...
CAATCTCATCAATTTTATCAGCACAAACTGCCGCAATATCTTCAACTAATCGATGTACAATTGGCTTCCCACCTACAGGAACTAAAGGTTTTGGTAAAGTCAAGGTATGTGGCCTCAATCGACTTCCCCTTCCTGCCATTGGTACAATTATATTCATTTTATTTAGTTTAAACCAGTACTTCCAAATCCTCCAACTCCACGTTCTGAATCAGTTAAAACGGCAACTTCTGTTAATGATACATGCTCAACTTTACAAAAAACTAGCTGCGCAATTCTTTCCCCATCTTCAATACTTACAGCCACGTTTGATAAATTCACTAAAATAACGCCAATTTCTCCTCGGTAGTCAGCATCAATTGTTCCAGGAGTATTTAATACACTTAATCCTTTCTTCAAAGCTAAACCACTTCTTGGTCGGACTTGGCATTCTAAGCCATTTTCCATTTCTAAAAATAGTCCTGTTTTTATTAATACGCGATCTAAGGGTTGAATGACAATCGTTGTCTCAATGTTTGCACGAATATCCATGCCAGAAGCACCCAAAGTTTCATACTTTGGAAGTGGATGCTTAGATTTATTCGTTATTTTAACAAACATAATTTATTTATAGCTTCAAAAGTATAAAAAACTTAACCATGTGATACTTATCTTAACTTGTTTAATCAACAATAAATTGAATATAACTTTGACTCTTTTTATGTAATAGAAAAACCCACGTTGACAAAGGATCAAAATTAAAGCATGTAAAATTCACATCATTTCATTAAATTTGTATTCCAATAAAATTATTAAATGTTAGAAATTCAACGAATAAGGAACGAAAAAGAGTCTGTATTACAAGGGCTTCTGAAAAGAAACATCGACGCCTCACAAACTATTGATAAAGTTTTGCTTGTAGACCAAGAATGGAGAAGTAATAAAACAGAATTAGATAAACTCTCATCAGAATTAAATCTCTTAGCTCGAACTATTGGTGAATTTTTTAAGTCTGGAAAAGTAGCTGCGGCGAATGAATTAAAAGAACAAACTACTGCACTAAAAGTTAAAGAAACACTACTTAAATCAAAGGTCGATGAACTAGACGGGGAACTCACTAAATTACTCTATACGCTACCAAATGTACCAAATGAAGCCGTTAAACAAGGGAGAGAAGCTGCTGATAATGAAACAATTTATGAAAATGGTTCAATTCCGCTATTTTCTTTCACTCCACTTGCTCATTGGGACCTTGCAAAAAAATATGATTTAATTGATTTTGAACTTGGCGTAAAAGTTACGGGTGCAGGATTTCCTTTTTATAGGGGGAAAGGAGCAAAATTACAACGTGCTTTAATTGCATTTTTCTTAGATGAAGCAACAAAAGCTGGTTACGAGGAATTTATGGCTCCACTTCTTGTAAATGAAGCAAGCGGAATAGGAACTGGTCAATTGCCAGATAAAGAAGGGCAAATGTATTACATGCCGGAAGATGATTTGTATCTGATTCCAACAGCTGAGGTTCCTCTGACAAATATTTACCGCGATATTCTATTGCCAACAAACGACTTTTCAATTAAAATGACTGGCTATACGCCATGTTTCCGCCGAGAGGCAGGTTCCTATGGAAAAGATGTTCGCGGCTTAAATCGTTTGCATCAATTTGATAAAGTTGAGATTGTACGTATTGAACACCCTTCAAATTCTGCTCAAGCATTAGAAGAAATGGTAGAGCATGTTAAAGGATTGCTAGAGAAATTAGGCTTGCAATACCGAATTTTGAGACTTTGTGGAGGAGATATGGGCTTTGCTTCAGCGATGACTTACGATTTTGAAGTTTACTCAGCAGCTCAAGAAAAATGGCTGGAAGTTAGCTCCGTTTCTCGCTTTGATACCTTCCAATCCAATCGCTTGAAACTTCGTTTTAAAGACGAAGACAAAAAATCGCAATTATGTCATACTCTAAATGGTTCTGCTTTGGCTTTGCCGAGAATTGTTGCAGCCATGTTAGAGAATCATCAAACAGCAGATGGGATTAAAATTCCAGAAGCTTTGCAAAGTTATACCGGCTTTGACCTTATCGCATAGTCCAAAATGAAACAATACGGACTTATTGGAAAATCACTATCTCATTCTTTTTCTCCGTTATTTTTTAAGCAATTCTTTGAAATAAATAATATTTCAGCTGAATATAAGGCCTATGAAATCAAAACTATTGAAGAAGTAAAAGAGCTTTTATCAAAAAAAAATGCGGGGTATAATGTTACCATTCCATATAAAGAAAGCATTCTTCCTTTTTTAGATGAAATTGATCCAATAGCCAAAGAAATAGGAGCTGTAAATACAATCGTCTTTAAAAATAATCGAAGTATTGGATACAATACAGATGCTTTTGGTTTCAAGCAAAGTATCAAGCCATTTTTAACCAATAAGCACGAATGCGCACTTATTTTTGGAACGGGGGGAGCAGCAAAAGCAGTTGCATTTGTTCTCAAAGAAATTGGTATTAAGGTCTTATTTGTTTCTCGCCAAGCATCTGGTATCAAAAATCATTTTGCATATACTGACGTAAATGAAAACATGCTTAGTGCTTGTAAATTACTTGTAAATTGTACTCCTCTTGGGATGTTTCCACAAACTGAAATAAGCGTAGATATTCCTTTTAATGCTCTTAGTAAGGATCATTTAGTGATTGATTTAATTTATAATCCTGAAAAAACACTTTTCTTAGAACGCGCTCAAAAACAACAAGCAACTATTTTAAATGGCGCTAGTATGTTAAAAGAACAAGCAATGGAAAGTTGGAGATTGTGGAATAAATAAACCTCCACTATTTTTAAAATTTACCCTTAGTAATTGAACACCCCAGATTAATACAACCTATTTTTGATTGTTAGTAATAATTACTACATTTGAAATTATTACTAACAATCTGATTTGATTTTGGCTGATTGTAACTTCCTAAATCATGGTTGTATTTTGCGGTTAAAAGAATTTCTATTAAAACTATTACTCCAGGGGGTAAATTTTTACTTGAAATCCATTTGAAATCCAGTTTTAGAAGAAGAAAAATCACTATTTATATTATTATATCAAAAGAAAATGAAAATTTTAAAATTCGGTGGAACTTCAGTTGCCAATGCAAAGAATATAAATCTCATACTTTCAATCGTTAAAAAAACAGCCGATACTTCAACTAAATTAGTCGTTGTTGTATCTGCATTTAGTGGCGTTACCGATTTATTAATTTTAGCAGCTAAAAAAGCAGCTAAAAAAGATAGCTCTTTCAAAGAAGTAGTTTTACAAATCGAAGAAAAACACAAAGAAGCTATTGAAGAACTAATTATAACGAGTCAACAAAAACCTTTGTTAGATAATATAAATAGTGATATAAATCATCTCAAAACACTTTTAGATGGTTGCTTTTTATTGGGAGAATTATCCAATAGAACTTCTGATAGGATAATGGGTTTTGGAGAATTATTGTCTTCTCAAATTATTGCGAAAGCAATGGAACAAAAAGTACCTAATTCAGTATATAAAGACAGTCGCGAAATCATCAAAACCAACAATCATTTTGGGAAAGCGGTTGTAAATTTCGAACTTTCAAACCAATTGATTAAGGATTATTTTAATTCAAATGCTTACCAAATCACTGTTTTACCTGGTTTTATTGCCTCTTCAATAGATGGCTATTCAACTACTTTAGGTCGTGGCGGATCTGATTATACTGCGGCCATTTTAGCGGGTGCGTTAAATGCTGAACTTTTAGAAATATGGACAGATGTTAGCGGAATGTTTACAGCGAATCCAAAAATTGTAAAACAAGCACAACCCATAGAAACTATTTCTTACCAAGAAGCGATGGAATTATCTCATTTTGGGGCAAAAGTATTGTATCCTCCAACGATTCAGCCTATTTTAAAATTGAATATTCCTATTGTTATCAAAAACACATTTGAGCCTGAAGCTGCCGGAACGTATATTTCATCTGAAAGAAATAAAAATGAAAACCCAATTAAAGGTATTTCTCATATTGACAACATTGCTTTGTTAACACTTGAAGGTCCTGGTATGATTGGGGTTTCAGGTTCTTCAAAAAGATTATTCGAAGTTTTATCCATCGAAAATATTAATGTTATTTTTATTACACAAGCCTCATCGGAACACTCCATTTGTATTGGAATTTTAAATGATGATGCAAAAATTGCTCAAGTCGCTATTGATAAAGCATTTGAAATAGAAATTTTTCAAAACAAAATTAACGAAAGTGTTGTTGAAGAAAACCTTTGCATCATTGCTTTAGTTGGTGAAAACATGAAAAATCATCAAGGGTTAAGTGGTAAAATGTTTAGTACTCTTGGAAAAAATAATGTAAACATAAGAGCAATTGCGCAAGGTGCTTCTGAGAGAAATATTTCAGCAGTTATAAACAAACGCGATATTAAAAAAGCATTGAATACATTGCACGAATGTTTCTTCGAAGACAATGCGAAACAGTTGAATTTATTTGTAATGGGAGTTGGAAATGTAGGCGAAAAATTCATCGAACAAATTCACCAACAAAAGAAATTCTTAAAGGAAAATCTAAAAATAAACCTTCGTGTTATTGCTTTATCTAACTCGCGAAAAATGTTGTTTGATGAAGAAGGAATTTCGTTAAATAATTGGAAAACAAGTTTAGAAAATGGAGAAGTTGCGAATAAGGAATCCTTTATTTCTAATGTAATTGCACTCAATCTAAGAAATAGTATTTTTGTTGACGTCACTGCAAATGAAAGTATTTCTCAAACATACACTCACTATCTAAAACAAAATATATCGGTTGTTACGTGCAACAAAATCGCGTGTTCTTCTGCTTATGAAAATTATAATAATCTTAAACAATTATCTAGGAAATTCAATGCACCATTTTTATTTGAAACCAATGTTGGTGCAGGCTTACCAATAATTGATACCTTGAAACATTTAATTGCATCTGGTGATAAAGTTCATAAAATCCAAGCCGTACTTTCGGGAAGTTTGAATTTTATATTCAACAATTTTGACGAGAAAAATTCTTTTCACGATGTTGTAAAAGAAGCGGGAGTACAAGGGTTTACGGAGCCTGATCCAAAAATTGATTTAAGCGGTGTTGATGTTGCTCGAAAGATTTTAATTCTAATTCGTGAAAGCGGTTACAAAATGGAAATCGAAGACATTGCCAACGAATCTTTTTTACCAATTGAATGTTTAGAAACTCAAAATAATAAGGACTTCTTTGCTTCCTTAATAAAAAATGCCGCTCATTTTGAAAACATTTATAAAGAAGCATTGGCAAAAGACAATTGTTTGAAATATGTTGCCAAATTTGAAGATGGAAAAGCAAGTGTAGGATTGCAATTTATACCGAAAGAAAGTCCGTTCTATAATTTAGAAGGAAAAGATAATATTGTTCAATTTTACACCGATAGATATGTTGACCAACCCTTGTTAATTAAAGGTGCTGGCGCTGGCGCTGCGGTTACTGCTTCTGGAATTTTTGCCGATGTCATTAGAATAGGAAACGTGTAATTCAGTAGTTAATTTATAGGAACGAAAGCCACCAACTTTTTAATAACTTTTGACTTTAAAATCTTGACATTAAGACGAATAAAATGAATGAAATAAAAATATTTTGCCCCGCAACAATCGCCAATATATCCTGTGGTTTTGATGTCTTAGGATTGTGTTTGGAAACAGTTGGAGATGAAATGATTATTAGGAAATCTGATGTAAAAGGCATTAAAATCACGAAAATAGTAGGTGAAGTTTTACCTTTAGAAACCTCTAAAAATGTCGCGGGAGTTGCTGCTTTGGCACTTTTAGATGCAATTGATTATAAATTAGGGTTTGAAATTGAAATCTACAAAAACATAAAACCAGGAAGTGGTATTGGAAGTTCTGCAGCAAGTGCAGCAGGAGCCGTTTTTGGAATAAATGAATTACTTGGAAAACCATTCACTCGAAAAGAATTGGTTGAATTTGCAATGAAAGGCGAGGCAATTGCAAGTGGAAGCGAACATGCAGATAATGTTGCTCCAGCCATTTTGGGAGGAATAACATTGGTTCGTAGTTCCGCCCCATTGGATATTATCAAAATTGAAAGTCCATCAGATTTGTATGCAACAGTAATTCATCCTCAAATTGAACTTAAAACTTCAGAAATGCGTGCAGTTTTACAACCAATGATTCCCTTAAAAAGTGCCATTCTGCAATGGGGAAACTTGGGAGGATTAATCGCTGGGTTTTATACTTCTGATTATGAGTTAATTGGGCGTTCCCTTCACGATGAAATTGTAGAACCTTTGCGAGGGCCATTCATCCCAAAATTTGATGTAATTAAAAAAACTGCTTTAGAAAACGGTGCTTTGGGATCTGGGATTTCTGGTTCAGGTCCTTCAATATTTGCTTTGAGCAAAGGAATTGAAACCGCTAATAGAATTGCAAAAGCAATGTTTGTTGTTTATGAAGGTATGAATATGCCTTTCGAAATTCATGTATCAAAAGTAAATCCAGAGGGAGTAAAAATAATTTAAAAGCAATTTGTTGTATGCAATAGACTAAGCTTATTGCATATAGCGTCATAAAAAATGAAATATTACAGTTTAAACCACAACGCACCAAAAGTTTCTTTTCAAGAAGCTGTAATTCAGGGATTAGCACCAGATCAAGGTTTGTATTTCCCAGAGCATCTAACTCCAATTTCAGCTTCATTTTTTGCTAAAATCGAAACATTTTCTAATGAAGAAATTGCTTTTCAGGTAATCAAAGAATTTGTAGGTGATGAAATTCCTGAGATAAATTTGAGGCAAATTATTACAGAAACATTGTGTTTTGATTTTCCATTAGTAAAAGTTGAAAACAATATTTATTCGTTAGAGCTTTTTCACGGACCCACAATGGCATTCAAAGATGTGGGCGCACGATTTATGTCTCGCTGTTTGGCGTATTTTAATTCCGATAAAAAAGGCGCCAAAAATACAGTTATTGTTGCTACTTCTGGTGATACTGGAGGAGCTGTTGCCAATGGTTTTTTAGGTGTTGAAGGCGTTGATGTTGTCATTTTATATCCTTCCGGAAAAGTCAGTGATATTCAAGAACGTCAATTGACAACTTTGGGAAAAAACATTACGGCACTTGAAGTTGACGGTGATTTTGATTCTTGTCAGGATATGGTTAAAAAAGCTTTTTTAGATGATAGTCTGAGCTATAAAAATTTAACATCCGCAAATTCTATAAATATTGCCCGTTGGTTGCCACAAATGTTTTACTTTTTCTTTGCTTATAAGCAACTGAAATCAGAAAATAAACCTCTTATTTTTTCATGTCCTAGTGGTAATTTTGGAAATATCTGTGCGGGAATAATCGCAAAAAAATTAGGATTACCAATTAAACATTTTGTGGCTTCTACAAATGTAAACGATACCGTCCCTCGTTTTTTAGAAGCTGGCTTGTACGTTCCTAAACCATCCAAAGCCACCATTTCCAACGCGATGGATGTTGGTAATCCAAGCAATTTTATTCGGATTCAGGCAATGTATAAAAACGATTTATCTGAATTCAAAAAAGACTTTTCTTCCTTTTCATTCTCTGATACTGAAACTGAAATTGCTTTACAAACACTCTACAAAAGCTCTGGTTATATTGCAGAACCGCACGGTGTGGTTGGATATCTAGGTTTGAAAAAAGAATTAGAAAACCATCCCAGTGATATTGGAATTTTCCTTGAAACTGCTCATCCGATTAAGTTTTTAGATGTCGTTGAATCTTTATTAAATGTAAAACTTCCTATTCCATTCCAAATAGAAAGCATTTTGAATAAAGAAAAATTGAGTGTTAAAATTAAAACCTACGAAGATTTTAAGGCCTTTTTGAACCTTTAAAAGATATTTTTATATAGTATTTATATGGCATTCGGTTGCTTTGTTGAAACATTAAATAATAATAAATTAATTCTACTAAATACTACTAATGGATAAAATTTCAGTTTTTTCTCATTTGTTTGCGTTTTTTTTATTTTCTTTGATTTTTAATTCAAAGTTTCTAATAATTCAAAAATGAAAAAAGTATCAGCTATCCTATTTATTTCTTTGTTTTTCCAACATGTAAATGCACAACAGGCATTTGAAAAGGGAGATAATTTTATTCAAATTGGATATGGGCCAGGTATTCTTTATGATAAAGTTTTGGCAGCTTATGATAACAATAGAGCGTACAAATTCTCTGGCTTTGGTCCAGCATATTTGGGTTATGAAAGAGCACTAGGCAAGCACTTTGGTTTAGGTCTAGCGGTATCATTTTCTCAATATGGAGCTAATTGGGATAATACTGGGGTTTATCCTGTATTACCTGTTACTACTCCGCCAACAACTAAAGATGTTGAAACAAACTATTCTATTGGAGTTCAATCCCTTTCTGTAATGCTCAGAGGTACATATCACATTGCTCTGTGTAATGATCAGTTAGATCCATATTATGGTATTGGTTTAGGTTATACTTCTAATACTCTATCCTGGGACTCAAAACCGACTGATAATAAATATGCAAGCGATACTTCTTTTACTGAAAAAAGTGCACCTGTTAATACAGGCTCTTCAATTAGCTATCAAGTTTTTGTTGGCGCGCGTTTTATGTTTTCTAAGAGCAGGTCTAACTTTATAAGTAGATGTGGGTTAATGGCAGAAATAGGATATTTTGGAATTTTTGCAGGTGTTCCTTATGGAAATCTTGGTTTTACATTTAAATTCTAAAATCCAAAGATCTACTTCTTCAAAAAACTCATAGCTTTTTCTACCATTAGTTTAGATCCTACATAATAAGGAATACGTTGATGTAATTTTTCGGGCTTTATCTCTAAAATTCTTTTTCGGCCTGTACTTGCTAATCCTCCAGATTGTTCTGCAATAAATGCTAAGGGATTGCATTCATACAATAAGCGCAATTTTCCTCTAGGCGCACTTAAGACATCGGGGTAAATATAAATTCCTCCCTTGATTAGATTTCTATGAAAATCAGCTACTAGAGAGCCAATATAGCGACCAGAGTAGGGCATTTCAGTTTGATTTTCTCTACTTTGACAGTAAGAAATATAGTTTCTCAAGCCTTCTTCACATTCGTTAATATTTCCTTCATTCATGGCATATAAACGGCCAATTTCAGGCATTTTCATATTCGGATGAGACAAACAAAAAATGTCGCTTTCAGGATCTAATGTAAATCCATTTACGCCATTACCGGTGCTGTAAACCAACATTGTAGAAGAACCATACAAGACATAACCTGCCAAAACTTGTTTTGTACCTTCTTGCAACATGTCTTCAAGTGAAGCTTCTGAACCAAGTTGCGAAATTCTTTTGTAAACGGAAAAAATAGTCCCGATGGAAACATTTACATCGATATTACTTGACCCATCTAAAGGATCAAAAAGAACAACATATGCTGCATTTTTAGCTTCCATATTTTGAAAGGCAACAAAATTGTCATTTTCTTCAGATGCAAAACCACATATTTGTCCACTTTCCTCAAATGCCTCTATAAACGCTAAGTCTGCTACTACATCCAATTTTTGTTGTTCTTCGCCTTGAATATTTTGTGAGCCTTTTGAACCCAGTATATGGTCTACTAAACCTGCTTTTCGAATATCTTTACTGATTTTTTTCCCTGCTTTTTCAATAGCATTAAGAATTGAAGAAAGTTCTGTAGATGGAAAATCGTAGTGATTTTCTGAAATAAAATCATGAAGGGGAATCAATTTAGACATTTTGTTTATTTTTTTGGATCCAGTAAGTTACTATGTTCGTATATTTAGGATTCAGCTGATACAAATTTAAAGAAAGAAAAGAATGTAAATCCTTTCTATAGTTTATTTTTGTATCGAATAGAAGAAAACAAACCTTTTTAACGTTTTTATGGCAATAATTGGTAAGTTTATTAAGAAGAGTACGGCAATTGGCTTCAAGCGAAATGCTAAAAAGAATAGCGAGTATAAAAATCAGCTATCAAGTCTATGTGCTTTATTGGAGCTTGCTAAAATCACTAAATTTGGAATGGTTCATTCATTTCATGACATTCTAAAAAATACAGATGTTGTTTCTCAATTCCAAAAAAATGTGCCAATTACGAATTACGAAGAATTTTATGATAAATGGTTAAAACAAACTCTTTTAGGTGCTAAAAATCATACATGGAAGGGAAAAATAAAATATTTTGCGCTATCATCTGGCACAACAGGTTCACCAAGTAAGCGGCTCCCAATTAGCATAGAAATGATCCGCTCTTTCCAAAAAACCAGCATTAATCAGCTTACACTTTTACATGAATTAAATTTACCGGAGTCTTTTTTTAGTGCAAGTGTTTTGACTGTTGGTGGCTCAATTGAACTAAGTAAAAAAGATAAGCATATTGAAGGAGATTTGAGTGGAATTCTTAAAAAACATACAACTTTGCTTGCTACCCCATTTACAAAACCAGGCAATAGAATTAGCAGAATAAAGAATTGGGATGAAAAAATTAAAGCGATTATTGAAAAAGCGCCAAAATGGAATATTGGAATTATAGCGGGTATTCCAAGTTGGTGTATTTTACTGATGGAGGAAATCGTTGAGCACTATCAGCTTACTTCTATTCATGATATTTGGCCAAATTTATCGATTTATGTCCATGGTGGTGTATTTATGGATCCCTATATTTCCCGCTTAAATAAGCTAACAAAGTCAAATGTTATTTTAATGAATACCTATTTGGCAAGTGAAGGATATTTTGCTTACCAAGAGAATCCGAGAAGCAATGGAATGAAATTACTATTAAGCAATGGCATCTTTTATGAGTTTATTCCTTTTAACTCAATGTATTTTGATGAAAACGGAGAATTATTAAATAAGCATAATGCTTACACAATTAATGAAGTTCAAAAAGATGTTGATTATGCTTTGGTTATTTCTACAAACGCTGGTTTGTGGCGTTATTTAATTGGAGATTTAGTCCGATTTGAGAATATTACAAAAAGAGAAATAAGAATTACCGGTAGAATTAAGCAATTTTTAAGTTTATGTGGCGAACATCTTTCCTTGGATAATATTTATCAAGCGCTCTTATCGCTTTCAGATTCTTTCCAAATCTCTATTTCTGAATTTACCATTTATGCTGACATCGAAAATCAATGTCATCATTGGTATATAGGTATTGATGAAGAAGTAAATCAAATTGAATTGCTTAGGAACTTAGATAAAAACTTAAGTAATTCAAACGATGATTATGCTTATGTAAGAAAATATAATTTAAATACCCCAATTATTAGCATAATCAAAACATCAAAATTTCATGAATTTCTAGCTTCTCAAGGAAAAAAAGGTTCACAAAATAAAATGGCTCGTGTTTTAAATGAGCAACAAAAAGCAGATTGGATAACTTTTATTAACGAATAAGAGTAATATACCCACTTAATGATTCTGATTTCCCAGTTGAATAGGATACATCTACAAAATAGGCATAAACTCCGTTATTACATTTTTGCCCCTTATAGCTACCATCCCACTGAAACTTTTTATCTTCGCTTTTAAAGATAATATTTCCCCATCGATCAATGATTTTAAAATCAATTTTCGCTATATCTTGCCCGGCAATTATTTGATATACATTGTTTTCGCTAAATCCAGAGTTATTTGGGGAAAAAGCAGTTGGAATATGAATTCCAAGTATGCAATTTCCAGAGTTAATATCAGGACTGCAAGGATCGCAAGGATCAGATCCTTGAGCATTCTCATCGCCATCCGATATGCCATCACCATCAGTATCAAATAAGGAAGGTGTTGTACATAAAAAACTCTCTTCATAATCTGTCAAACCGTCATTATCTGAATCAGTTTGACAATCAATAATAACTAAATTTAACACTTGTAAAACACAATTTATTGTAGTTCCGTTGAAGATACCACTTGTGGTGTAAGTTTGTCCATTATTCGCCCAAGTATAACTTCCGCAGGCGCTTATTGGAGTGGTATTTATAGAACTTGGTGTAATCGTTAAGTTCAGAGTCTCTGATATACAGTTTGCAGTTGCTCCAATATAAGCACCACTTGTTGTGTAGGTTTGTCCGTTATTCGCCCAAGTATAACTTCCGCAGGCGCTTATTGGAGTGGTATTTGTAGTACTTGGTGAAATCGTTAAGTTTATAGACTCTGTAACACAGTTTGCAGTTGTCCCAGAATAAATTCCACTTGATGTATAAGTTTGTCCGTTATTTGCCCAACTATAGGTGCCACAAGCGCTTATTGGAGTTGTATTTGTAGTACTTGTCGTAATCGTTAGATCTAAAGTCTCAGTTACACAATTTGCCGTTGTTCCAGAATAAATCCCACTTACTGTATAGGTTTGGCTGTTATTTAACCAAGTATAAGTTCCACAGGCGCTTATTGGAGTGGTATTTGAAGTACTTGGCGTAATCGTTAAGTTTATAGACTCTGTAACACAATTTGCCGTTGTCCCAGAATAAATCCCACTTGCTGTATAGGTCTGTCCGTTATTTGCCCAACTATAGGTGCCACAAGCGCTTATTAGAGTTGTATTTATAGTAGTTGTCGTAATCGTTAAATCTATGATTTCTGTTACACAATTTGCCGTTGTCCCAGAATAAATCCCACTTACTGTATAGGTTTGCCCATTATTCGACCAAGTATAAGGTCCGCAGGAGCTTATTGGAGTGGTATTCGAAGTACTTGGAGTAATTGTTAAGTTTATAGACTCTGTAACACAATTTGCAGTTGTCCCAGAATAAATACCACTTGTTGTATAGGTTTGGCTGTTATTTAACCAAGTATAAGTTCCACAAGCACTTATTGGAGTTGTATTTGTGGTACTTGGTGTAATCGTTAAATCTAAGATTTCAGTAACACAATTTACCGTTGCTCCAGTATAAGTACCACTTGTTGTATAGGTTTGTCCGTTATTCGCCCAAGTATAAGTTCCACAAGCACTTATTGGAGTAGTATTTATAGTACTTGGGGTAATTGTTAAGTTTAAGGTAATAATCGAATCACAGCTTGCTGCATTTGTAGTAGTGAAAGTTGCGGTATTATTTGCTGTCGTATATGTATTACCATCTAGCCATGTATAACTATCACAAGCAGTTACTAATACAGTTGAATCAGAGCTGTTATTTACAGTTATCGAATAATTATTTGTACAGCTTTCTCCGTTGTTTGTTGCTGTGCAGGAGTAGGTTGTAGTGTTATTTGGAGAGACATTGATGGTTGGGGTAGTTGCTCCGTTGGACCAAGCGTATGTTGTTTGACCGAGGGTATATAATTGTTGGATTTCGGATGCAGTGAGTACTCGGTTGTATACGGAGACTTGATCTATCTTTCCACCAAAATTTTGTGCTGCGTTTGCTTCTCCAACTTGAACTGTTGCAGTATGATTAGAGTGCTTAACTGTAGTAGTCAAAACTGCGGAACCATTTAGGTATATAATAGCATTATTTGAGGGAGTTCCAACGGTTTCTGTAAAAGTCATTGCAACATAATGCCAAGTACTATTACCAACAGTTATTCCCGTATTTCTATCTACAGCATTTCCCCAATCATATGCTCGTAAAGTATTATCCCATACAAATAATCCCCAAGCATTTTGTTTTGCTATTATTCCGTTTATTCCAATATTTCCGTTATTTGCGTTGAACCAAGCAGATATTGTACCAACTGTTATTTGGACTGATGTATTATTGGTACAAATGACTTCATCAACAACCCCATCAAAACTATAAGCATTATTCGCATTTCCGAATCTATCTGTCGTCAACGTCGCACCATTCACCGTTCCGTTATTCCCATTTCCACTTTCATCGTTCGCATTACCGCAGAAAGGCCAGTAGCCAACTAAACCATTTTGAAGATTGGCTGGAAGCGCCGCACATATTGTGTTTGAAGTTCCATTTTGAGGAATAGACAATGAAACTGTTTCTCCTTGGCAAATAAGTGGATCACTTGCAGTAATTTGCACAGGTATTACAGAAACAGCTACTGCTGTTCTTGCACTTTCACAACCATTCACTATTTGAACTGCATAATACGTTCCACTGGTAATTAATGTCGTTGGATTTAGAGCTGTTCCTCCTGTTTGAGAATTATACCATAAAATTATTGCATTTTGTGGAGATGAATACAGCGGGCTTGCAATCAAATCAGACACCGTTGCGGCACTACAAAAACTTTGATTAGCAGGGCTAGTAGGTGCACTTAAATTTAAGGGTTGAGCAATTGATGCAGTAACAGTTAAACACTGGCCACAAATAACTCCTCCAGTTACACCATAATGCTGAATCCCAGTAACGGATGCC
>Ga0209597_1001683_pt1 | contig 14327 bp, 10 predicted proteins | sample M_140625_MF_Meta_FD_187316 | JGI IMG/M metagenome (GOLD analysis project Ga0209597, IMG submission 187316) | Freshwater microbial communities from Lake Montjoie, Canada to study carbon cycling - M_140625_MF_MetaG (SPAdes) (version 2) | ecosystem: Environmental > Aquatic > Freshwater > Lake...
TCATTGGGCTCCGTCGCAAAATCAAAATTGCCTTTAAAAAAATGATAAGGGATACTCAAACCCATCGAATTTTCGATGATACCATATTCGCCAAACAAGAGAATCTTGGCGTAATAGAGTGAGTCCTTAATTATTTCTCCCATTTATACTGTTTGATTGGGGCGTTTCCCCGTATCGCTACAAAGATACTGCCCATTTTTGCAATAAGGTAACAATGTATTATTCACAAAGTTCATCACTGTCTCTTCGATATTTCCATCGTAAAGGAAGTGCACATTGGCCCCGGCATCTAGGGTGAAGCATATCGATAAGCCCGTTTGTTCGCGGAAACGCCATATTTCTTCGATAATCGCCAAGGTATTGGGTCGCATCAACACATAATACGGAATCGATGTCATCATCATACTATGCAATTGCAAGGCCTCCGATTCAACAATTTCGATAAACGATTTCACATCGCCATTTTTCATCGACGATACGATGCCTACTAAATTCTTCTGCGCCTGACCAAACCGCGCTTCGGCATAAGGATGACTCTTCAGCAATGCATGTCCGGCCGAACTGCTCACCGACTTTTCGCCATCATCAACGATCAAAACCACATCTTTCCAATCCGACAAACTCGGATGTACCTGGGCATCTATTTCAACCGCAAACAAATCGCTGCTATCAGCAACCGCAGGCGTCTCACCCCAAATTGCGGGTTTAGCGAACATGGAACGACAAGCACTGCCAGAACCGATGCGCGATAGATAACTTGAACGTTGCCAAAAATTCATTCCGCCAACCTCCGTCTGCAAGGAAGCATCGTCCAAAAGCAACTGTTCGATATGCGCCAAACACAAACTCAAGGCACCAAACCCTGCGGCAGAACTAGCGATTCCGGTGCCGTGAGGGAAATTATTCTGCGAATCTATCAATAAGGTATAGTCCGACAACCACGGACAGTCTGATGCTATTTTTGTCAAAAAATTGGCAATTTTAGGCTCAAACGACGGTTTTGGCTCACCGGCGAGGGTGAAAACAAAAGCTTGATCATTTTCCCGAGGCAGGGCTTGCACAATTGTAGAGGCATACAAATCACCCAAACTCCAACTAATACTTGGATTCGCTGGCAATTGTACCCCACCATTTTTCTTACCCCAATATTTCACCAAAGCGATGTTGGAAGGACACTGATACCCAACACGAATTGACCCACTATTATTTATCGATTTCTCCATGCGCTTCCCTTTTATTTCAAAACCAATTGATTCCAATCTACGATTTGATATTTCTTTAACGCTTCGCGTTCACTTTCTTCAAAAACATCATTAATCAGCAGCATATCACCGCCCCAGGCTCCCAGCCATTTGCATAAACCGCCTTTTGAGGGTTGAAATTTAAAATGCTGATAGGGTGTTTCCAGACCCAAACTCATCGCCAAAATGGCTTGCCACATTTCTAGTCCCGCTTCCAACATTGGCACTTGGTTGGCCATTTTCACAGCCGCGCAAACCTGTTGCAACTGATGCATCAAAAAATCATCTTTTTCAATTTCCATCAATTTCACCTTCACATCAGCCAAGGCATTTCTGCTGTTTTGCTTTTTACCCAAGAAAACGATTTTCCATTTCGATGTCAGATCCGCCGACAACTTCCATGCATCCCAACTCGCAACTTCAGCGTTTTTCCAAAACACCAACCCCTTGCCCAATTCGGCCACAGCCACATCGTACCCACTGCCACCCAACACCTTTTGCTGGACTTTTTGGGCATCGAGTCCCGCGAATCGAGCAAAATTGGCGACCATCGTACTGGAACTACCCAAACCGCTGGAACGATCAAATTCCAATTGGGTTTCTATTCGATACGATTTCCCCGGTTTCCAAAACCCCTCTGCCACCATAGAAAGCATCGAATGAAGCACCTCCCTTGAACGATCGCGCTCGCTAGATTTCTCCGTCTCCGCCTCCATCGTTTCCAAAGGCAATGCAAAACTCTCATTCAGCCAAGTGCTGCCATCTTTTTCTTTGGCTTCCCAAATCAAACGATCGCCGCAGCCTGGAGAATCGAACTCCCAAACATACATCCACTGACCCAAGGATACGGGCAATGCCAAGGCTTCAACACCAATGGTTACAGCGTATTCGCCGCACAACATCACTTTTCCGTGTGAGAAGTATGTTTTCAAAAGTCTATTTATTTTTATCCGAATTCACCGCAGCCAATCCCCTCACCCGCATAAATGCCTCCACCGCCGCTGAATGACTCACCACCTTGTCCTTAAAATGCGCAACGATTTCTTCCTTCTCTGCATCTGTAGCCTCTAACTGATTCAAAATATTCAGCAAATGCATCTTCATGTGGCCCTTTTGAATCCCCGAAGTGATTAAAGATCGAACCGCACTAAAATTCTGAGCCAAGCCCGCAACCGCCGTAATCTGCATCAATTCATTGGCCGATGGATATCCCAATAACTCATGGGCAAATCGCACCATGGGATGCAAATTGGTAATTCCACCCACCGTGCCAATACTCAATGGCAACTCAATCCAAAAATGAAACTCATCGCCCACAAACGACGCATGGGTCAAACTGGTATATTTCCCATCCTTCGCCGCGTACGCGTGTGCGCAAGCCTCCGTCGCCCTGAAATCATTTCCCGTAGCAATAATCACCGAGTCGATCCCATTCATGATCCCCTTGTTGTGCGTCACCGCCCGATAAGGCTCTACCGATGCGATGCGAATGGCTCTGCAAAATTTTTCTGCAAACTCGAGATTCTCAACGCCACTACCCTCCTCAATTTCTGAAATCTTGCAACTCACCTCCGCCCTCACCAAACACTCCGGCGTAAAATTGCTCAAAATGCTCATCACCACCTGCAAAGGAGCATCGCCAAGTTCTGAAACATGCTCAGCAGCCAAGTCTTTCAAGGTCTGCGCAAACGACTCCAAACAGCTATTGATAAAATTCGCACCCATGCTATCGCAAGTCTCAAAACGAGCCTCCACCTGATAATAGCCGGGTTCCAAATCTGTCTTGTCCTTCAATTCCAAACTCATCACACCGCCGCCTCTAGCCCTCATATTCTTTGTAATGCTTTCCGTGTTTTCAAAAAAACGATGCTTATTCTCCTCAAAAACGCGATATAGCCCATCCACGTTGGAACCTTCCCATATAAAATGGACGTGCCCAACCTTTACCATGCTAATCACATTGGCCCTAAATCCGCCTCTATCAATCCAAAAATTCGCAGCCTTGGCCGCAGCCGCCACAACCGAACTTTCCTCAATTGCCAACGGAATCGCATACATCTTCCCGTTAATCAGAAAATTGGGCGCCACACCAAAAGGCATGTAATAGTTGCTGATCGTGTTCTCAATAAATTCATCATGCAACTTCTGCACCTCCGGCTGATTGTGCCAATATCCCTCCAACATTTCCATAGTGGATGAAGCGTCTGAAGTATAGTTATTTACCAGCCATTGTATTTTGGCCTCTTTGCTTAGTTTGCTAAATCCTTTGACCGGTTTAATCATGCGTTCTCTTTCAAAGTTAAATAGGTATATGCCAAAGCCAACCCCTTAATCTGGGCCTCAACAAATTGATTTAAAGCGTCTTCCCCTTCTAATGCATACTTTAAAAAAGGCGATGCTTGGGCGTACAACGATGGCAACTGCAATTTTTGCAAATGGTAATACCCATCCAAGAAATTTGAAATCCCACCCGATACTATGATGCGCTTACACTGGACCTTATTGCCCAATTTCGCCGCGATTGCATTGACCCAAGGTGTCATTTCTTCTGCGGTATGTCCCACATGCTGAACGGGCTCCAAAAGGCCACGCTCTAAAGATTCACGACGTAAATTCTCTAATTTGCTAAAATTCGTCCCACCAAAAGCGCCATAATCCAAGGCTTCCAATGGCAGCTGAAGCAACGCCTCCAAGCTCTTTGGACCAAAGCCTTGTCCAACCTCTTTTACGATGATCGGGAAATTCACTGCATCCAAAACTCTCTGCACAGTCTCCATGGGCGACAACTCAAATCGATCCCCTTCGGGTTGCATCCATTCCTGCAAAGGATTGACATGGATTATCAAACCATTGGCCTGCAAACGATTCACCATATCGATGAGCTTTTGCAATTGATTCGACGCGATCAATTCTTCAATTTGTGCGATGCCTAAATTGGCAAATAATGGCTGATCGCCTATGTGTTTTCGGATATCAAAATCGTTTGAATAAGCCGAATTTTCAAGGACTGGCCTACACGAGCCCAAACCCATGCCTAAGCCATGATTTTTGCATGCTTCGGCTAATAATAGATTGATTTTTCCAGCCAACTCCGCCCCGCCCGTCATACTGCTAATCCAAAGGGGTGCTAGCATCAATGCGCCAGCAATCTCAACTTGGGGAATCACCTCCAGTGTGGGATGCGCCGCCAGCATCGGTTCGTAATAAAACCTTGGGTCCACATCACTCAACTGGGCTTCAAACGCCAATTGAATATGGTCTAATTTTCGGGAACTAATCGTGGAATTTGTCACGGCAATGCAAAGTTAACGATTAAATCGTCGCTTTGTTTTCCTTTTGCCCCGCGCAATCAACCCAACTTAGGATTGTTTTTATGTCGATCCGAATCCCTAACCGTCCGCTTTTCCATCCCCCGATGAAACGCCTTCGTTAAATCAACACCGGTTTGATTGGCCAAACAGATCAGCACAAATAGCACATCAGACATTTCATCGCCCAGTGCTTCCGGTCCTTGTTTTTCTCCGGATTTAAAGGATTGGTCGCCGTAGCTCCTCGACATCAATCGGGCCAATTCACCCACTTCTTCCATTAAAACGGCGGTATTGGTGAGTTCGGAGAAATATCGAACACCTACCGTTTTTATCCAACTATCGACCAACGCCTGCGCGTCTAACAAAGTGATGGATTCCGAAGACGATGTAATTGCTTCCACCGATGTGATAGGATTTGAAGACACAGAAACCGCTTCCACCGCTTGGGGTGTTTCGTTTGGATTGGATTGTGGAATTTCGATTGACATCAAAATAAAGAATTATCGGGTCAGCTGCTCTTCCACCCAACCCTTGCCCCAATTCTGTAGCTCTTCTTCGCTCCAAAGTCCGGGGAAAGAAACGATTTTTTGAAAGCGTGGAGGTAAAAATTTCTGCCAATTGGTGCCACCGGTTGCTGGGGCATCGGCGCCTGATTCTGACTTTGCTAAGTATCGAACGGCGGAGCGGTAGTGCGATAATCTCCAATTGACATTGAGACAGGTATCGAGCATGCGGAATTCTTCACGGAGTTCGTCGGTAAATTGTCCCAACGAAATAAGCTTTTGCGCCATTTGCCACAGGTTATTATCTTGCCATTTGGCGGCCCATTGCAAAAACTGCTCTTGATAAGCATCCTCAAATTGGGTCAGTGTGAGGGTTTTCTTCCCCGTTTCAGCAACCACGGCCCCTTGTTTCCAATAGATGGCGTTGTATTGCGTTTCCAAGTTCTGTCCGATTAAGGCCTCGCGTTGCTCGGCCAAAGCCAGGTTATTCAAATCCGTGAAAGCCATCTCAATCAAACGGAACTGAGCACTTTGAAACCCACTGGCAGGCAGCAACGCCATACGGAATTTCAAGAACTGCTCCTTTTCCATACCATCAATCATAATATCAAAGGAATAAATAAGGTTGGTAAAATATCTGCGAATCCTACTGAGCTTATCCGCAAATCGCTTGGCACCCAAATTCACATCGCGCATTTGCTCCAATTCATGAAGAATCAATTTGAAATACAATTCCGTAATTTGGTGATAACCAATAAAAATCATTTCGTCAGGGACATCGGTTTTGGGCTGTTGCAAGCTCAACAAGGCATCCACTGCGATGTATCGCCAATAGGGTTCGTAATTGCCGTTCAACATCCCTTCCAAGTAATCGTTGATATTCTGACCGCTTGCCTCAAATTTGGCCTTTAATTCGGCGATCAATGCTTCTGTCTTTTCTGCTTGTTCCATGGTTAATTCGTCAAAACTGATACTTAAAAAGGAGAATTAAAATGAGCAAAGTCAGTCAATTGTTCATCTTTGGCCGACAAAACCGGATTTTCGAGTCTCCAAGGGATATTTAATGAGGGACTATTCCATAGGATACCACCCTCAGATTCCGGGTGATAGTAATCGGTACATTTATAGGTAAAGATGGTATTGTCTTCCAAAGTGGCAAAGCCATGCGCAAAACCTGGCGGGATATAGAGCATCCTTTTATTGCTAGCGGTGAGCTCCTCGGCTACAAACTGTCCGTAGGTTGGCGAATCTTTGCGAATATCCAAAGCCACATCAAGCACAGCGCCGGTAATCACACGTACGAATTTCCCTTGGGCATGGGGCGATTTCTGAAAATGCAACCCGCGAAGTATGCCACGATGCGATAAACTTTGATTGTCTTGAACAAACGGCGCGGTTAATCCATGATCTTTCAAAACATCTTCTCTAAAACTCTCAAAAAAATGACCTCTATGGTCTTCAAAAACCTTTGGCTCGATGAGCAATAAATTGGGCAACAATTCCGTTATGCGCATAAGTAAATACAAATCACTACCCAAAAATCCGCTTTGGCAAGAAGTTTGTCATTTACTTGCACAAGTTTTTTAAACATTTAGCAATATGCAAAACCAAAACGAATCCAACAACAAGCCGCTGCTCTACACCATTATCGCGATTTTGGTAGTAATCATCGCAGTACTTCTTTACATGTTAAACAATGTAAGCGTTGAAAAAGACAACACGGAAAAAGCCAAAACCGCAGTTGAAGAAACTCTGAAGGGCAAAGAAGAAGCCCTTGTAAAAGCAGAACTACTATTAGAACAATATCAAAAGGACAGCTTAGCACTGGCCGGCGATAACCTAATCCTATCTGAGGAATTGGTGAGTCGTAAAAGAGAAATCGCAAAATTGGTCGCCGATATCAGATCAAACAAAGCCAATAGCCAAGCAGCTATTACAGACCTTAACAAACAATTGGCCGATTTAACCGCTCGTTTGGCCCAGGTTGAGTCAGAGAACAAAGAGTTGATTGCTAAAAATGAAGTTTTGACGAACCAGAACGACAATTTGAACAAGGAAAACACAAATCTTTCGGCCGACAAAGCGAAGTTGAAGAGTTTGGCAGCTAGACTTCAAGCAAGCGCTGTGAAAATCGAGACGTTAAAAAAGAAATGGCTCACCGGCAAAGAAACCGGCACATTGAAAGCTAATGCAGTGGAAGCATTCAGAATCAGCTTTAGCATCAACGAGAACAACGTTGCCGAAGCTGGAGACAAAACCTTGTATGTTAAAATCACAGGTCCTGAGGGTGTAACACTTGCCAATTCAGGTCAAGGTGGAACATTTGACATTGATGGCAAATCGAGCAAATACACCTACAAGATTTCAGCGGTATTTGAAAACGAAACCAAACCCGTGCAGCCTACAGTTTGGAAGCCTACAGAGCAATTGAAGCCTGGTAAATACACGGTAGAGATTTACTCAGAAGGATACAAAATGGGTTCTACCGTTTTGGATTTGAAATAACTAAACCCAATCAGAATTTTCTGGAGCCGAGTATTCTAAAAATAGAGATTATCCAACGAAAAGGGGGCCAATGGCCCCCTTTTCGTTGCTACGCGTAAAACACTACCAAAACGCTGACTGAATGACTGACAAATTATACTTGTTACGCAAATTCAAACTTGCAATTACGACATCCTACGCTTGACAGCCATTCAGATACAAATCATTTCCCGCCATCCAACACCAACAAAGTACCGCTTTTATCCATCCTCTGCCACCCCTTTGTACTACTGGTATAATTACCATAAATGATGTAAATATAGATTCCATCTGGAACCAAATCACCCATGTAATATCCATCCCAAGGCACATCGATGGGCTGATCACGAACCAAGCACTCTCCCCAACGAGAATATATGCTAAATTTAGCATCCGCATCACAATTAAACTCAGGCTTCCATCCATCATTTTTACCATTACTTGCCCTTGGCGTAAATGCATTCGGGACCCAAAAATAACAGTTGCACTCCCCAAACACCACATTAACCGTATCGTTGATAATCCCACAGAGATTCCACGTTTTTAATATTTTGATCGCCGAACTAAAAACCCAACTGGTAGGCACTTTTGCACCATCTTCCCAACGATATTGGTATTCCCCCTTGCCCACTTGGGTTCCATCGAGAAATGCGTTACTGCCATTGCACAATCTCATTTGTTTGGGCAATATAGATTTGGGCACTGAATCCGCGGTAATCAAGAACGTGTCTCGCCAAACCCCACATGGATTTTTTACAGTATACCAATATTTACCCGGCTCAGTGAATAACCTGCTCCATTGTTGACCCCCATTTTCCCAAGTGATACTGGTTTGGGGCATCGAAGTTAAGTTGATTTTACGCAACCACTGCTTTTCACAATACAGGGTATCGGATAGCCTTGAAAAATTAGGCGCATCGATTCCCTCCACTACCACTGTATCTATTCTAAAGCCACATTCATTATAGGTTTTCACCCAATACAAACCAGGCTTAAAAAATGCATGTCGAGCCGCCGTATCGCCATTACTCCATAAATACTTGTAATTGCCATTGCGTACATCCGTGATTAGAATATCGCTTCCACCATTGCAAATACTCAGGGTTTGAGGTAGTACTCTAACGCCATTGAATGAACAATTCTTGTAACACGATTCTGACTCCATCAGATTCACGTCTACAGACGACAACGAAACATCAACCAAATTGCTATTCGTGCTCAGTGCCTTGGGCGTATTCACACTCACGTCAGACACGGCATAATCCGTAGAACTGAAGCCAGAAAAAGGATTCACAGAACATGCCATGGCATCGCAAGGTTTGGTAAACATGATTTCAAAATGAACATTTGAACCACCCTTATTATCCACCCCTACCACAGCAATTCCACCAAAGTGCGATCGCCCTACGGGCCAACCATTGATTTTTGCCGAAAAAGCGAATGGCGATTCGTACAATCCGCCTTTATTTAAAACACTACCCGAAGTATCGTATTGTACAAAAAACTCTCGCTTGCCTACACTAGAAACAGTGGTTTGACCAAAAACCCACAAACTACCATTCTCATAAAACAAATTGTCGCCAAAATCGCTGTTTCCAAATCCCAAATTCTTACGCCAAAGCACAGAACCCGTTTTCGACAAACACGTTAAAAAAGCAAATTGCGAACCGGAAACAATAGCAAACCCCAACAAATACGTCTTCCCGCTGGGACTCACTTCCATGTCGACATAAATCGCATTTTCCGATACATTCGCGTATTGCCCATTTACAAACCTGCCGGTTTCAGATACTTTGATCAAAGTAGGTCGCCAAACGCCTGAGATCATCGCCCAGCCAGCAATTTGATATACGCTATCTACCTTTCTGATAGCATTTAAATGATGCTGAGCTCCTCCCAAATCGATATTCCTCGTCCACATTGTATTCCCATTTTTATCCAAACTGAGAATCATCACGTTGGCTTGTCCTGTTTTCTGCATACCGGTACCCACGGCAACAATCTGACCTTTGGATTCATCCATGTGAACCCCACGAATAGCATCGTAACTACCACTTTGCGATTCTGTAGTTTTCGACCATTCAATGGCACCCAAATTAGAAATTTTGGCAATCACCGCTACGTCTTTCACTCCTTTGCTACGACCTGAAATCAAACAACCATCCTTAATAGGCAATGCACTGCAATACCCACCCTCTTGGGCTGTATTTCCTATCACTTTAGTGAAAACCACACCACCCGTATCGTTGAGTTTTGATACGATAAAATCTTTATTCGCTGAAGTGGTTTTATCGATAAATCCCGAAACCCAATATCCCTGCTCCGAATGTCGAATCCCATTGACCTCCAGATTCTGATACCCCGATTCTTTGAGTTTATACTGCACATACTTCGAAAGTCCATCAGCACCGCAGATTGCTTTTTGCCCGATGACTGACATCGGTGCCAAGCAATAAAAAATTAGTATCCAAATGATTCTCATACTTTTCGATTAAGAACAAATATAGACCCAAAAAAACAAAGGGGCGTTGCCGCCCCCAAGTCTACCATATGAAATAAAAACTACAACTACTCCTTATTTGGGATTCTTTGCTTGCTCGGCAGCCAATTGTGCTAACTTCTCTTTGGCGATGGCGACCAACTCAGCGACATCAAAGTTCTCTATTACACCGTTCCAAGTGGCCTTCGCATTAAAGAAGTCGCCCTCCTTTTTAAACGCATCGCCCAATAATATCAAAGCCTTACCAACCCAAATATCGTAACCGTTAAACTCGTCTAAGATGATGTAACACGAGGCCTGACAAGCAGCGATACTATCACGAGAATACAACAGCTCCGCTTCCATATACTTGGCCTCAGCCGCAAAACGATTGTTCTCTTTGCTGTAAATGGCTTTTAGATCCGTCATTGCATTTTCGGTCTTACCTGCTTTGATATCGGCCTTAACCAAAATCAACTTGGCTTCGGTACGCAACTCAACTGGCGTGCCTTCATCTGCCAATACCTTCGCAGAAATCGTCTCTAAGCCCGCGGTATTGCCATTCTTTGCATAGCAATACATCATTGTCTTCCAACAGTTTTGCTTGGTCTGACGTGATTGTGTGATTGGCTCTAAAACCTCAACATACACCAACACCTGATCGCAGGTTGGATTCTCGCCACTCAACTTCAACACCGCCAAGGCCGCATCTTCCTTTAATTCTCCGCTGTTTGCCAAGGCCACCACCGAATAGTGCTTGATTGCTTCCGCAGAATTCTTCAACTCTTCGTTGGTCTGAGCTAAATAATAATGAGCCGATAAATAGAAAGACCCTTTGGGATAATCCATCAAATAGGCATCAAAACCTTTCTTAGCGACAGCAAATTCTCCTTTTTCGTAGGCGTTATAACCTGTTTCGTACATCAAACTGTCTTGATCGTTGTCGGAAATTCCACCGCGATCCTTCTTCCATCGAACATACGACTTTGCATCGCCCTGCTCTGAATAGATCTTACGAACCATATCGTTGGCGGCTTGCGCTTCTGGAGTACCTGGATAATTATCGTACAGTTTGCTGTAAACCTCCACCGCATTGGTCAACTTGTTGTTGTTATAATAGATCCGACCCAACGTGGCATATGCGCGATTTGCTTTGAGGTTGGAAGGGAATTTCTGAAGGATATCGCTGTAATACTTCTCCGCCTCAGCACTTCTGCCCATCACCATATATTCCTCAGCACACTCAAAATAGGCGTCCACAACAAAACGCGAATTCGGAAAATCCGTGATCAATCGCTTCATGGTGGTCACCTTCTCCTCGCTTTTTGTCAGCAAACCATAAATCAACCCACTTTGATACAAGGCATAATCCGCATCCGTCCCCTTTTTCCCGGTTACATAAGCATAAGCCTTCACCGACTCTGTCAACTGTTTTGTCATGAAGTTACAGTCGCCCAATCGAAGATACCCATCGTGAACCATTCGCTCATCGTAACGACCTTGTGCAGCTTGGGTTGTGAAACGACTAAAATTGCTCGCTGCTTCATCATATTTCTTCTGCTGAAACTTCATGTAACCCAAACCGTAATAGGCATAGGGATACATTTCTGTTGATGTGGCAGAGGGTTGATCCAAAAAATCTTGATAGGCCTTGGTTGCAGCCGCCTCTTCGCCCATGAGCATCAAAGTTTCTGCTTTCCAAAATCTCGATTGTGCGTTAAGGTCCATATTAGAACGCTTCGATGCGCATTTATCGAACAGTTCTATTGCCCCTTTTAAATTGCGAGCCTTGTACAACTCCATCCCACGAGCCAGGGTTACTTTTTGATACACTTCTTCGGTTTGCGCATCCAACTCCCCCAGACCATCCAACAAGGAAACCGCTTCGCGATAACTATCGGTATTGATCAACAACCTCGCTTTGAGTTTGGTGGCTTCCTTTGCATTGGGGTTGTCAGGAAACAACTTCACGTATTTATCTAACAAACCGATGCTGCCGTTATCGCCCAACTGAATGGCTAATTTAGCCTGATTAAAGAGTGCCATTTCCGCAATGGATGGATCAAACCCTGTCCTAAAAGCTTCGGCATAGGCATTCATCGCATCACGGTTGTTCTTTTGCTTCATCAACGCATTTCCGAGTTGGAAGCTGGCGATCTGCGACAAACTATCGCCCTCGGCGGCCACACTGCTCAACCATTTCAAGCTACCCGCATAATCTCCAGTGCGATAAAACGAATATCCAATTTCATAACGCTCTTCCACCTTTAAAGTATCCGGCGAAAGTTCAGCCAAACGATAAGCTTCGGCAGCTTTATCAAAAGAGTTCTTCCTGAAATAACACTTCCCTTTCAACCACAATACTTGATTTTGAGGCACCTTTTTCCCAACCTTATCCAACTCGGCGATGGCAAAGTCGTAATTGCTCATTTGGTAATGCACCTGAGCCAAATAAAATCTCACATTATCGTACCCTTTGTCCTTGATTCGCTCAAACGCAGCAATGGCTTGTGGATAATCCCCCATCATCAAACAGGCATATCCGTAGTAGTAACTTCCCAAATCGCGATACTCTCCGGGGGCATCGGCAACCGACTTCAACACCTCAACCGCGTCCTTATATTTCTTGGCATTCACCAAGCAAAACCCTTTCCGATAGTTCAATCTTGAACGAAGTTCTTTGTCGATCGATTTCTCATCCACATTCTTATAATACCTCAACGCATTGGAATATCTTGGCTTTAAATAGTAGTAATCTCCCAAGGCCAAATTGGCTTCATTTGTCTTTAATGAACCTGGGTTTTGATCCAGAAACTGCTGCAAAGACGCCACTCCATCGGTGTGTTGGGCCTTCAACTTAGAGATGGCATAATAATATTCGGCCTCGGAACGCTGAGAACTATTGCCAGCAACATTCAGGTAGTTTCTGAACTGTGCAGCCGCCGCATTAAAGCGTCCTTCACGATACAATTCCATTCCGCGATCGTAATGGGTTTCGGGGAATTGATTTTGCTTGCCTTCCTGTCCAAACAATGGACTAAGAACAGTCATTAACAAGACATAAATTGCCAATCTCATGAAATCAAAGTTATGTCAGCGAGGAAAGCAGACGTGTTCACCTTATTCACTTTCACCCCTACTGACGATTAGATTGTACAGTACAAAAAAAAGGGAGCCCATGGGCTCCCTTTTTAACATCTAAATTCTATATAATTAAGCCTTCAACACTTGCTCTACCAAAGCCGCAGCTTCAGACAAAGTAATTGCGCTGAACACCTTCAAACCACTCTCATCGATGATGCGTTTTGCTTCAACCGCATTGGTACCTTGCAAACGAACAATAATTGGGATTTGAACATCTCCAATTTTGCGATACGCCTCAACAACTCCGTTGGCAACACGGTCACAACGAACGATACCACCGAAAATATTGATCAAAATCGCTTTTACGTTAGGATCGCTCATGATTATTCTGAATCCATTTTCTACAGTTTCTGCATTGGCAGTACCACCAACATCCAAGAAATTCGCTGGCTCACCACCGCTTAACTTGATAATATCCATGGTAGCCATCGCCAAACCCGCTCCGTTCACCATGCAACCTACGTTACCATCCAATTTCACATAGTTCAAATTGTATTTACCTGCTTCTACTTCGGTTGGATCTTCTTCAGCCAAATCGCGCAATTCCAAGTAGTCTTTATGACGATACAATGCGTTATCGTCCAAATCAACTTTGGCATCTACCGCAATGATACGATCATCGGAAGTCTTCAACACGGGGTTGATTTCGAACATCGCACTGTCGGTTTCGTCGTAAGCCTTATACAAAGCAGTAACGAATGTCACCATTTCTTTGAATGCCTTACCTTCTAAACCCAAGTTAAACGCAATTTTACGCGCTTGGAAAGACTGTAAACCCACTGCTGGATTCACCCACTCTCTGTGGATTTTCTCTGGATGTTGCTCAGCCACCTCTTCAATATCCATTCCACCTTCTGTAGTGTAAATGATGACATTTCTCTTGGTGGCACGATCCAACAATACACTCATATAGTATTCTTCTGGCTCATTTGCTCCAGGATAAAATACATCCTGCGCCACCAATACCTTGCTCACGAGTTTACCTGCAGCACCTGTTTGGATAGTGACCAAAGTTCCTCCCAACATGTTGGCGGCAATTTCTCCGGCCTGACCCGCATTTTTTGCCACTTGAACCCCGCGCTGTTCGCTGCCTTGGATTTTACCTTTTCCTCTTCCGCCGGCATGA
>Ga0209597_1001684_pt1 | contig 14322 bp, 11 predicted proteins | sample M_140625_MF_Meta_FD_187316 | JGI IMG/M metagenome (GOLD analysis project Ga0209597, IMG submission 187316) | Freshwater microbial communities from Lake Montjoie, Canada to study carbon cycling - M_140625_MF_MetaG (SPAdes) (version 2) | ecosystem: Environmental > Aquatic > Freshwater > Lake...
CCCAAGACTATTCTAGCAACATCACACCGACCGTTTTTACATGCGCCGGCCTTGAAGTGCCGAATAATTATGTCAGCACCACGACGCCAGCGGTGCAACTGGACGTGGCGGGAACACCGTATTATGTGGCGGTTGCGGTTGATGATACAAATTACATGACGGATGCAGTCTGGAATACTTACAGCGGTTCAACCGTGACGGTGAATCTTGGCAGTGTGCAAGGTTGGCATGAAGTTTGGCTTGGCTTGCGTGCCCACGCGGGCGTTCCAACGTCCGCCGTGTGGCAACGCAAGCGACTTAAACTAGATTGGACGCCACCCGCCTTGTTCATCACTAACCCGACGAATACCACGGTGGACATACCCATGATTCAGTTGCGGGGATTCAGCCCCGAAGCTCTGAGCAGTATCAGCTATGACCTGACCAACGCCGCTTGTTTTGTGACGAATCAGCAAATTCTGGTTCTCGACCAGTATTACGACACAAACACATGGGAATTCACCACAAATACATGGCAAGCGTTTGATGTTGTCCTTACCAACGGCGTGAATACTTTCACATTCCACGCGACCGACCTTGCGGGCAACACGACGACGGCAAATTACAGTATTACGCTGGACTACTCCGCCAAGACCAACCCACCAAGTGTGCAAGTCACGTGGCCACAGAACGGAACTCAAGTCAGCGGCAATAGCTTCACCGTGGACGGCCAAGTGGCAGATGCAACTATCACTGTCGCGGCCACCATCACGGACAATAGCGGCAATACAAATGCCCTGAATGGATTGGTGGAACGGTCAGGCAAGTTTTGGGTGGAAAATCTACCGTTGAACAGCGGCACCAACACCGTGACTTTGAAAGTGACGGATGCGGCGGGAAACAGCATCACAAATAGTTTCAACGTTGTGCAAAGCGCAGTGAGTTTGACGGTTGACGCAGTTGGCGACCCGCAACAATTATGGCAACCGACAGTAAACTTGACTGGAACTATTTCGGATTCTTCTTACGCGATTTGGGTTAATGGCGTGAAAGGCCACAACAACGGAAACGGCACTTGGTCTGCCAGCAACGTGCCGGTAAATGACGGCGGAACGGCGAGCTTCACCGCGACCGGCTACGCGGCGAGCGAACAACAACCCGACGGAAGCTACGGCAACTAAAAACCGAGGACACGAACATGAAAAAAATCTTTCTTTCCATCGGTCTCATGCTCGGCGTTGCAACCGCATTTGCCACCACCCAAACCAAAACCACGCAAGATAAACCGTGGCGAGTATATTTGTTATCCGACGTGCAAAACAAAACTGGCACCACGTACTACAAAGACGAGGTTTATGAAAACGCCTGGGGAAACTTTGAGGCGGATGATGATGGCGGCACTTCCGAAAACCAGACGTGGGTAAACTACAACCATTTTTGGCTTGATGGCATCGGTGGAGTTGGTGGCGAATATAACAACTGGCAGAATGATTATTGGGATTATCAAGGCAACCACTACGGCAGCGCGGGCGGCATGACCGGCAACATTACTTGGGACGAGACTGGTTACGGCGAGGAAATCGGCTTGAACAATGACGGCACGACTATAACCGGCTTCACCAATTCTAGGACGGTTTGGGGCAGGATTGGCAACGAACATTGCAATGTCAGCGATCCGGTAAATCAGACTTGGGACAATGATTATTCGGCTTGGGACGATGACAATGACAGAGGCAGTCAGCATGACACCTACACGCGGACGGCAGACTCGGTTTGGCACGTCCAGACCGGCGGCAAATCCATTCCGGGCCGGCAAAGCCTTTGGCAGTTCAGTGGTTCGGCCTCGGAGATACTTGATAAGCGAGCGGTGCCGCAGTTTTATGGCGCAAATATGCGGGAAATCACCAACAAGACGCAGATTGCGCTTGGCAGTCTTGGCAACTTGAAAGCGGACGGCAACTTGTGGCTTACCTTGCCGGATGATGTGGAGAAGGACATAACGCCGACCGTGGCCGGAAAAGATTTTTTCACGTTTAGCGTTGGTGGTCAAAAATATCTATCCCATTATGAGGTATTCGTTCGCCAACCATATCCAAATTATCCGAACGATGTCACATGGTATGGCCCCTATGGACCACCACTTGGTTGGCCTGTGTATAACTTAAGCGCGACCGATGCGGGGCACGCATGGTGGAAAATTAGCACGGAAGCTCCGATGGATATAGTTAGTCAATATACCACGACCAACTGCTCCAGATGGATAAATGCGGAAGCTGGCTATGGACCCCGTGATGGGGAAGCCTCGATTGACTGGTGGAGTTTTTTTCTTCTCCAAGGCTTTAACAAACAAGGCCCCGGTAAGGTTTATGGAGGAAGCGCCGGCGTTACAGTCCACAAAACTTACGTGATAAGTTTTCAGGGCAAAGGTGCTATTGATGGAGTCAATCACGTTGAAAATTTGTCTAATATTCCTGGGACATGGGATACAGGTTATCATAACTGTGTTCACGAAGTTGTCATCATAGGTAAGACAACTAGTGTTCAACTCCCACTTTCAGACACAACCCCTGAAGGGTTTGGCTTTAATTTACCGCCTGATTCCAATTAGAAAATTATGAAATTGATTATTTTCTGGATGGCCTTCTTGATGTCTTGTGTCACGCCTTTGTTTAGTCAGCCAGCGCACGCGGAACGACTGTTCGTCCCCTTTATGAACAAAGAGAGCCAAAGCAATGTGATAGTCTCTGTCTCCGATTTTGGATCGGGACAAACTTGTCCCGACCAATTTACAAACTCGTTATCAAACACGAATCTGTTTTCATTGGAAACGCAAGAGGAAGTCCGATCTGCATTTTCTAAATATAAATTAGTCACTCCAACCCGTGGCCCATCTGGAACTATATTGGTTGATTCGTTTAAGACAAATTATCAGCTCAAAATCTACAATAAGGTCGTGAATAGCGAAGAGATAATTTCTATTTTTCAATACACTAATCGCGATGGGCGAGAGTTGATCAAATATGGCAGCGGGCTTTGGGCCGAATATAGAAACGCTTCAAATGATGGATATAACTTTTCTTTTAATCGCACTGGGGTCGGAACCCAACTTGGATTTGGAGAAGTCAAAAATAATAAGCCCAGTGGAGTATTTGTGAGGTTTGAAGATATGCACCCACAAGGAATAAGTTGGAGTCCTAAGGATGCAGATTTTATTGATAGCCGACTTTCCGAGTATCGACAATACACCAACGGCTTTGTTTTAGGGAAATTTCTAATGTGGAACGTGAATAATGGGAATCTTTTGATTAAGGCCGAATACACTGCTCCATACGATTGGAAAAAAATCTTCTTCAGCCGAAATGACATTATGGCTTGCTCTTGCGGTGTAATTGAAAAAGTCGAACCTTTGAAAGAATTAAGCTGATTAAGACGCTCAAACAACATATTGCGAATCCAAATAGTCCTAGCATAGTTACTATGAAGCAAAGAACGGCTGCTAAATCGTAATTGTTGATTTTGTTTGTGTTTAAGTGTGATTCGTGTTCAAAAAACTTGATCCCGACTAAGCCGAGACCGGCTAATATAGCAAAAAATATTATTGGCTTCCGCAACTTTTTTGCGACTGTTTGTTTGGCTTTGTCCATTTTTCCAATTTCATTTGCGTACATTAGCGTGTCAATAGTTTAATTCAAAATGGGCTTGGGATAATTTGCAAGCGGCGCGCCCCGCCGCTCGTAATGTTCCAGCCATTCAGGCAATGCCGCCTTGAGCAGCATGCTGCACAACTGGTCACTCGCCAGCCACACCGCTTTAAGTACTGGCAACACTTCCCCCGGATCATAAATGACTTTGGGTCCGCTCCGCTTGGGCGGCGCCGTGCGCAGCGGATGGTTCAATAACCGCAGGGCGGATTTAGGGTGATACCCGCACGTCGCGCAAAACTCACTGAGTATGCGTGACTTGTGCAGACGACCGGCGCGCTGATAGCGCCCGTGTATGCGAGCTAAACACTCGCGTTTAGAGGAGAGACTCATGTTCGTGGTTCGGGTAACCATAAATATGAGTCAACGTATCGGAAGACCCCTCGTCCACCTCCCAGTCCCGGTAACATTTAATATGAGTCAACTCGAGTCGGCTCGGCGGCCCGCTTTTCATCCGGTTTAAGATTGTCACCGCCCCGAAAAAAATTAAAATGGCCGCTCTCATTCAATGAAAACATTCAATATCGCAGCGCTCGCGGGCGACGGCATCGGCCCGGAAGTCATGCGCGAGGCCATCAAGGTCCTCCGCGTCACCGAACAGAAATTCAAATTCAAACTCGCCATCACCGAGGCGCCCGTCGGCTGGGCGGGCATCGACTTCGCCAAAAAAGCGCTGCCGGACATCACCCTGGCGCTCTGTCAGAAGTCCGATGCGATCCTGTTCGGCTCCGTGGGGTTGCCGGACCGTGACCCGACCGTTCCCAAGGAGGAGCGTCCGGAGCGGGCGGCGCTTCTGCGTCTCCGCAAGGAGTTCAGCCTGTTCGCCAACCTGCGCCCGGTGAACCTGCCCAAGGCGCTCGCGCACGCCTGCCCGCTGGCGAAGGAACGGCAGGGCGACGGCATCGACATCCTGGTGGTGCGCGAACTGACCGGAGGCATGTATTTCGGCCAGCCGAAACGGACCGAGGACTTGGGCGGCGGCCATTTTCGGGCGACCGACACGATGGTGTACACGACGCCGGAGATTGAGCGCATCGCGCACGTGGGGTTCCAGGCCGCCCGGTTGCGCCGGAAAAAAATGACCAGCATCGACAAGGCGAACGTGCTGGAGAACGGCATTCTGTGGCGCGACGTCGTCTCTCGCGTGGGTAAAAATTATCCGGAGGTGACGCTGGAGCACATGTTCGTGGATAATGCCGCGATGCAGCTGATGCTGCGTCCGACCCAGTTCGATGTGATGCTGTGCGAAAACATGTTCGGCGACATCCTGAGCGACGAGGCGGCCGCGCTCGGCGGTTCGCTGGGGATGCTGCCCAGCGCGAGCCTCGGGGCAACGGTGGCCGGGGTCACCTTCGGCCTGTATGAGCCGGCCGGCGGCACGGCGCCGGACATTGCCGGCAAAAACCTGGCCAACCCCATCGCCCAAATCCTGTCCAGCGCGCTGATGCTGCGGCACAGTTTTGGTCTTAACGAGGCGGCGGCGGCGATTGAGAGCGCCGTGCAGCATGTGATTGAATCCGGCCATCGCACCGGCGACATCTTCAGCGCCAGTGAAGTGGGCGCCCGCAAGGTGGGCACGCGCGAGATGGGCGACGCCATCGCAGCGGTGATTTGATCCGCTGCGCGGCGGCGGGTCCGGAGTTCAGGGCGTTTTCAGGATGTAGAATTGCGTGGGCACGCCCGATTCCACTGCGTTGGAAACGGTGCAGCTGAAATGGCCTGTCCCGTCGAAACTCCCATTGGTCACCACCTGCCATTGAGCGAGGGTGAGCCTCAGGTTGGTGGAGGATAGCACCGTGACCGTGCCGTTGGTGGCCCCGTGAATCGAGTCGAGCCGGAGGGGGCCGCCGGGAACCGCGGAGGCGCTGAGGGAGGGAGCCGAATCGGCAAACACGCTGATCTTGCCGGAGACGTTCAGCGGGCCGGTGTTCCAAGCCAGACCGTTAGTGAGTGCCGGCAGTTGAAGGCTAGTGAACGGGCGGGTGTCAAAGGCGGGCGCACTGAATAGCGTGAAGGTATCGCCCGCTTGCAGTGCAGTGCCAAGGTTGGTCACGATCAGGGCGCCGCCATACGTCAGCAGGCTGCTGCTGGACAGGATGATCTTGTCGGCGAGCGGGGTGCCTCCATTGCGGTTGATTTTCATCAGCACCCTCCCGTTCAAGGCGGGCGCGGTCGCGAAGGTCAGTGTTCCGAAGGTGGTTCCCGTCCCGGGCGCTAGAGTGCCCGTCGCGGAAATCAGGACTGTTGCGGGGCCTGCGTTAGTTCCTGATCCTCCCAGCCCGCCGTCAATCGTGATGGTTTTCCCTCCTGAGTTTGTGGCAAGGCAATTCAGCCACAGCGCGGCGCCGGCCGCCACTGAGATGTTGCCGCCCAGGTTCAGGCCTCCGGCATTGGCGATGTTCCAGGTGCCCCGGACCACGCTCAAATTGCTGACGGTCAGGGGGCTGTTGCCGCTGGCTGAGTTTGTGGCGTTGATATTGTGTTCAAAGTTTGCATACGTCCGGCCCGAGGCTGAGGGGTTGGCATTCTGTTGAAGGCTGAACAGGCTGCCTGTCTGAAACACCACCTTGGAGCTGGGAGCGGACAGGCTGAATGGATTGCCGCCTCCCTGCTGTTGAAAAGTGGATCCCGCAGCAAAGATTACCGTGCCGGTTGTGCCGGAGGTTCCAAAAGCATTTCCTGAGGCGTTGGTTCCTTGGATGAAAATTGAGCCGGTATGAAATGTGATCCCACCGGCATCTGCCGCAGTCAGCGCATGGGCGGTCGATGCGGTGGCGGAAAAAGTCAGCGTCCCGCGGATGCCTCCATTGGCCCCCGTTAAAATATGGAGGGTCAGCGAATTCGTTCCGTTGACGTTTAATTGCGACCCCGCATCCACCGACAAGGCTTCGCCCCCGATTTCGCTGAGGCTGAGGGTGGTCGATCCGCCCGCTTTCAGCTGGAGGCTGGTCCCGCCCGAAACCTGCAGTCTGCCGAGGGTCTGGGTCGGGACATTGGTGGCGATAGGGGTTCCGCCTTGAGTGAACTGCAAAACATCATTGGTGGCGGGAACTGTTCGATCGGGCGACCAGCTGGCTGCCGCCGTCCAATCCGCTGTCCCATTTGTTGCCGCCCATGTGTAGGTCTGGGCTGGAAGGGCATAAGCGATGACGACCTGGGCGCCCCCGCCGCCCGAGGTGGTATTCGTCACCCCGGCGGGATAGCTCCAGACATCGGAATGAATGAAGGATTCTGTCCCCGCCCGGCTGGTATCCCCCGTCAGTGCCAGCAGGAGTCCAATGCAAGTCAGCCACCGCCCCGGGTGCGGGTTTGAGGGGGGATGGATTTCACGCCGGGTCCTGGCCGGGTTTACGGCTGGATGGAGGTCAGCCGAATTCGAAAGTAAGCGGGAGGGTAGGATGGAGGTTTTTGTTTTCATGATGTTTGGTTCTTATTTACGGCGGTTTTTAGGGAAACGTGTCCCAGATCAGCTGGGGATTGTTGGTGATGCCTGTGGTCGTGCCATTGTCATAACTGGTTTTTTTGAATCGCTGGGCATGGCCGTCCAGGAAGAGGAAATTCGCGCCCAGGTTGTGGTCGTGACCCACTGAGCCGGCGTCGCCGATGGCTGGCAATTGGGCGGTGTCAAACAGCCAGACCACGGCCGCGGGTGCGGCGGGAAGGGAGCCCAGCTTGATGACGGGATGGTCGCGTCCGCCCACCCCGTTGAACCCCTGATTCAAGGCGTAATGGAATAGATTATTTTTCAGCGGGCTGGCGTCACAGGTCCGCGCCGTGGAGGGGCAAAGCCAGATGGTGCCGCTGAGGGGAGCCGCCGCGTTGGTTCGCCACGGCATGCCGGCATAAGGCGGCAGACCCAAAACTTGCGGGAGTTGGATGTACCAAGCCTGATAGGCTGGATTCCCGAGGTCGCTGGCTAAGGGGGTGCCCTTGCCTTCGGGTGGTAATAAATCATGGCTGTCCGTCAGGTAGAGAGAGGTGGCTAACCCCCATTGTTTCAGATGATTCAAACAGGCCGCCCCCCGAGCCGTCCCCCGGGCTTTATTTAAAGCGGGCAGCAGCAGTGCTGCGAGGATGCTGAGAATCGCGATCACGACCAGCAGCTCCAGCAGCGTGAAAGAGCTACGCGACCGCCCGGTCCCCTCTGCATCCGCCGTCGTAATCTCCTTCATTCCATTCATAGCCATGGATCAATGGAATCCCTGCGGTTCATCTCTCAACCCGCTCTGCCGGAATTCCCCCTTGTTTCGTCCGTCCTGACGCTGAAGGGACTGTCGCATGATTTTTGGCGACGGCAAATGCGGGCTCTGGCCTGTGGTTTTTTGTGAGGCCGCCGCCCCCACTTTTTCGTTGGTTGTCGGGGACCAAAAGGACTACCTTCCCGATTCGCGGGGCGGCGACTCCGTGGACAACACTTTTTATCATGAAACAGATCTGGATATTGCTGGGAGCTGTGGCCATCACCGTGAGCGCGGCAGAGACGCCCGCCATCGCGCCCGCCACCAATGCGCCGACCGCCGCGAAAAGCGAGGCGGCGACGATTCCGGATGCCACGCATAAGCCAGTCTTCACCACCAACACCGTCACCATCTCCGGCCGGCGGGTGCCGTATGCGGCGGAGACGGGCATGCTGCCGATCTTGAAGGCGGATGGGGCGACGCGCGCCTCGGTCTTCTACATCGCCTACACCCGCTTGGATGAAACCAACCCCACGGCCCGGCCGGTGACATTCTGTTTTAATGGCGGCCCCGGCTCCTCCTCCGTCTGGCTGCACCTCGGCGGGCTGGGGCCGCGCCGCGTGATAATGAATCCCGATGGGACCCAGCCGGCGCCGCCCTTTGGATTGGTGGACAATGAGTATTCGTTGCTGGGCGCCAGCGACCTGGTGTTCATCGACCCGGTGGCCACCGGTTTCAGCCGTGCGGCCAAGGATGAAAAGCCCGACCAGTTTTTTGGCGATGCGGCTGATCTGGATTCGGTGGGGGAATTTATCCGGCTCTGGACGACGCGGCATGACCGGTGGCTCTCGCCGAAATATCTGTGCGGCGAAAGCTACGGCGTGTTTCGCGCGGCCGGTCTGGCGGATCATCTGCGGTCGCGCTGCGGCATGTATTTAAACGGATTAATGCTGGTCTCCGGAGTGTTGGATTTTGCGACCCTCTGGAACAATCCCGGCAATGACCTGCCCTATCCGCTGCTGCTGCCCGCCTTCACGGCGGCGGCCCATTACCACGGGAAACTGCCCGCCGATCTGCAGCGTGATCTGCCCAAGGCCCTTGCCGAGGCGCGGGCGTTTGCCGCAGGCGATTACACGGCAGCCTTGCAGCAGGGGTCCGCTCTGCCGTCCCCGGAACGCCGGAAAATCATCGCCGCCTTCGCCCGGCTCAGCGGCCTGGCGCCGCAGGTTGTGGAGGACAACAACCTGCGTGTGGATCAGGGCGTGTTTCGCAGGCAGCTGCTGCACAGCCAGGGCCTGATCCTCGGCGCCTACGATGCGCGCATCACCGGGCGCGACAATAATCCCGCCGCATCCGGGCCTGATTTTGACCCGTCCGCCGCCGCCACGCTCGGGCCGTTTTCGGCGGCGATGAACGCTTATGTCCGCAGCGAGTTGAAGTTTGAGGATGATCTGCCCTATGAAATCATCGCCGGAGTGCAGCCCTGGAATTACGGCATCCGCAACAGCTACGCCAGCGCGGGCGAAAAGCTCGCTGCCACCATCCACCAGAATCCCTACATGCGCGTGCTGGTGCTCGGGGGGCGGTGCGACCTGGTGTGCCCCGTGGACACGATGCGCTATGCGCTCAGCCACACGCAGCTGGATCCCGCCTACCAGACCAATCTCAGCTTCGCCGAATTCGATTCCGGCCACATGATGTACATCAACCTGCCGGACCTGAAAAAAATGCAGCAGGATTTGGAACGCTTTCTGAAACCTTAAAATCAGGGGAGTCGCGAGGAGCCTGCTCACGGCTGCGGCGTTCCGCTTGACCCTCGACTCCCCGTCCCCGGTTGCTATCCTTTCCGCGTGAGTCTGCTGACCCATCTCTTGTCCGTGTTCGTGGCGACCAATCCGCCCGCCGCCGCCCTCAGCAATGAGATCCAGCAGGCGACCGGCCTCTCGGTGACGGTGCCGGATGCATCTGACCCAGTGAAGCGGGAACTGGATGCGGTGATGATCGAGGACGACGACGCCCAGGCCGAGGTGGATAAATGGATCCGGGACAACGCTGACTTTTACAAGCAGGGAGGCGGTGTGCCGGACGACGATCTGAACCGCCGCATCCGCGAACGTTTTGCGCCCGTCCGCAAAGACTATGAGGCGTTTCTGCAGCAGCATCCCGATTATGCGCCGGGTTATCTTGCCTATGGCAGTTTTCTCAATGATATCGGCGAGGAATATGCGGCGTCCCTGCAATATGAGAAATCCCGGCAGCTGGATCCCAGGAATCCGGCGGCCTGGAATAATCTCGCCAATTACTACGGCGAATTCAGCCCGGTCACCAATGCGTTCGCCTATTATGCCAAGGCGATTGAGCTCAATCCCGCCGAGCCGGTCTACTATCAGAATTTCGCCACCACGGTCTACCTGTTCCGCAAGGATGCCCGGGAGTTTTACGGCCTTAACGAACAGCAGGTCTTTGACAAATCCCTGGGGCTGTACCGTCAGGCGATGAGGCTGGCGCCGGACAACTTCCCGCTCGCGACGGATTATGCGCAGACCTATTATGGGATTCGGCCGCTCCGCACCAACGACGCGCTGACCGCGTGGACAAACACCCTGGCCATCGCGCGCGACGAGGTGGAGCGCGAGGGGGTCTACCTCCACCTCGCGCGCGTCAAGACGGCCATCGGGCGCTACGACGAGGCCCGGGTGCACCTCGCTGCCGTCACGAATGCCTCTCTGGCTGAGATGCAGGCGCGCCTGGTCCGCAGCCTCGCGGACCACGAACATCCCCGGGCTAATCCGCTGCAAGCCCCCACAAATTCAGCCCCGGTTTCCGCCGCCGCGCCCGCTCCTGAAAAGTAGCCCGATTGTCGGGGGAGCCGTTTGCCGGGTGAACCTTGGAAATTGAACTTTGTCTTGGGGTGTCTTGGTGATAAAAATCTTCCGCATGAGTTTCTACGATCGATTAAAATTTGACGCCAACGGCCTCATTCCTGCAATCATCCAGGAACACAAGACCGGCCGCGTGGTGATGATGGCGTGGATGAACCGCGCCTCATTGGAAAGCACCCTCGCCACCGGCAAGACGCATTTCTGGAGCCGGTCCCGCCAGAAATACTGGATGAAGGGCGAGGAGAGCGGCAACACCCAGACCGTGAAAGAGGTCTCCTTCGATTGCGATGGCGACACGCTGCTGATCCAGGTCGAGCAAAACGGCCCCGCCTGTCATGAGGGCTACAATTCCTGTTTCTACCGCTCCATCGAAGGCAAAGGCGAGACGTTCAAAACCACTGAGGCGCAATTGCTCAAGCCGGAGCAGATGTACTCCAAGAAAGGCTGAAGCCTGAGCGGTGCTGCCTTGGCGTCGCTTTCACTGGTTCACTGGACGCAGGTTGCGCGGTGGGTCGGCAGGACCAGCACGGCCCTGAAGTCGTTCACATTGGTAAAGGTGGGCCCGGTGACGATCTGATCCCCCAAGGCTTCAAAGAAGCGGGCAGATTCGTGTCGCGCCAGCAGGGCGCGGGCGTCCAAACCCAGCGCTTGGGCCCGCACCAGCGTGTCGGGCTGGATCAGAGCGCCCGCGGCATCGCTGGACCCATCGATTCCATCCGTGTCCGCCGCGAGCATCCATACGTCCGGGTCGCCCCGCAGTGTCAGGGCAGCGCTCAACAGGCAGGCCCGGTTGCGGCCGCCGCGCGCGCAGGCCGACAAGATTGGATCCAGCGTGACTGTGGTCTCCCCCCCTGATAGCAGCACGCAGGGAGGCATGAACGGTTCCTGTCGATGAGCCGCCTGCAGCGCCAGGCCCGCCAGCACGGTGCCCACATCGCGCGCCTCCCCCTCCAGTCGGTCGCTGAGCACATGAGCCGCCAGACCGTGCTGCCGGGCCACCTGCGCGGCCGCTTGCAGCATGTCCTGCGGCGTCGCAATCACGCGGGCCACATCCTGCGCAAAGCGGGGATCGCCCGGCTTGGGAGTTTCCAGTTCGCCCTGCTGCAGCCGCCGCCGCAACTCATCGGGCAGGGAAATCCGATACCGTTCAATCAGAGCCAGGGCGTCGGCGCAGGTGGTGGCGTCCGGCACCGTGGGGCCGCTGGCAATGTCGGACAACGCATCTCCGGGCACATCCGAGATGGCCAGTGTAACCAGGCGGGCCGGCCGACAGTGCCGGGCCAGGCGCCCTCCCTTCAAGGCCGACAGGTGACGCCGCACGGTGTTCATCTCAGCAATCGAGGCGCCACAAGTCAGCAGCTGGCGGTTGAGATCCTGTTCGCCCGCCAGAGTCCAGCCGGGCAGGGGGGATGCGAGCAGCGCCGAGCCGCCACCCGACATCAGGGCAATGACCAGATCATCAGGGCCAAGACCCTGCAGTGCCGCCAGCATCTGCTGCGTGGCGTCCCGTCCGGCGGCATCAGGCACCGGATGACCTGCTTCCAAAAGAGTGATGCGATCCGGCGGTGCGTCCCCGGTCTGAGGTGGAATATGGCCTCGGCGCGTGACGACAACGCCGCTCAGGGGCCGGTCGGCGGGCCAGTGCCGTTGAAGGGTGCGGGCCATGGCGGCGCTGGCTTTGCCCGCGCCGAGGACCACGGTGCGGCCCCGGGGCGGCGGAGGCAGGTGGGCGGGTAAGACATGTGCCGGCTGGGCCCGCGCTACCGCCGCCTCCAGCAGGATCCGCAATAAACGGCCGGGGTACATTATGACGGCACCTGCAGGTATTCCGCCACCAGAGTCACCAGAGCCTTGGCCAGCCGTTGCTGGGCGGCTTCGCTGGCCCAGGCGACGTGCGGGGTCAGCAGCAGGTTGGGGATGTCCTGCGCCAGTAGGGGATGTTCCGGCGGCGGAGGCTCCACGTCCAGCACATCGATGGCCGCCCCCGCCAGCCGCCCAGCTCGAAGTGCGTCTGCCAGGGCTTGCGCATTCACCACTGCCCCTCGGCCAGTGTTGATCAGCACAGCATCGGCTTTCATCAGACTTAGGTGCTGGGCATTCATTAAATCCCGTGTGTCGGGGGTCAGTGGCAGGTGCAGGCTGATGGTATCGGCTTGGGCCAGCACTTCGGCCAGCGGGAGTTCATCTGCCGCCGCCGGCCGACCGGGGCGCTCCGCGAAGATCACCCGGGCTCCCAATCCTTGCGCCAGCAGCGCCGTGGCCCGGCCGATGCGCCCGCGTCCAACGATGCCTAGAACGGAGCCTCTCACCTCGCGGATCCGTGGACCGTGCCAGCAGAAAAAGGGCGAGGCCGACCAGCGTCCATCGGTGGCGGCGCGGGCGTGTGTCAGCAAGTGGCGCCGGAGTGCCAGCAGGCTGGCTAGGGTGTGCTCGGCAACCGATTCAGTACAGTAATCGGGCACGTTGTGCACGCGGATGCCCAGCGCCTGCGCGGCGGACAGGTCCACGTTATCGGTGCCCGCGGCGGCCACCAGGATGCGCTTAAGGTTCGGGGCCCCTTGCAGCCGCTCGGCCGTCAGGCGCGCTTTGTTGGTGATGAGGATGTCGGCTTCCCGCATCCGTCCAGCTATCTCATCCGGGGCCGTGCGCCCGTAGGCCTGATAGTTCAGTTGACCCAATAACTCTGGCGGGAAAGGCAGGCCGCACGACAGCGTGTCGGCATCTAGAAAGACGACCCGGCAAGGGCGGGTCGTCGGGCAGCCCTTTGATCCGGGAAGATTGTTCATGGCTTGGGTCAATGGTTGGGAAGGGAGACTACAACGCCTAGATTGGGTTCGTAAACTGATAAGAATCCGCCTCGCGATAGCAGGGCCGCGGGACAAGGCTGGCTTTGCTCCGAACTCCGAAATAGGAGTTCGCGCCAGCGTGGCAGGGGCTTCGCGCTGCTGCTGCGATGCCCCCGCCCGGGAGGGCGGAATCGAACGGGAATAAGACACCCGCCTTGCCTGATTGCTTTCCGTCGCCTGACGCTGCGCTCGGCGACGGGGACGCCGCAGCGCGGCATCTCTACCTGGAGTGTTGTGTCTTCCAAGACCCTTGAACCTGAATCCCGAACTATTAACGGCTTGGGCTTCGGAGTTCGGCTTTACCCCAGGGTGTCTCAGGTCGGGGTGGATGGCTCTGGGTAAGTTTTCTGTGGCTTCCTGCTTTTGTTTTCTATGGGCTTCAGCTAGAAAGGGCGCATGTATTCGCCCACGCTGGATGAATTTTTGAAGCTGGCCGCGCAGGGAAACCTTATTCCCGTCACGCGCCGGCTCCTCGCGGACATTGAAACGCCGCTTTCGGCCTATCGCAAAATCCGAGGTGCCGGCGAATCCTTCCTCTTCGAATCCGTCGAGGGGGGCGAGCATCTGGGCCGCTACTCCTTTGTCGGCTGCAACCCGCGCGCGGTCATCAAGCAGACCGACCGCCGGGTGGAGGTCATTGAGAATGGCCGGGTCGTGGAATCCTTTTCCGTCACCCCCTCGCTCCGCTCCTCGCCTTCGGCAGGGGCGGCCAGACCGGGGGAGGGTCCAGCGGTGG
>Ga0209597_1001686_pt1 | contig 14318 bp, 8 predicted proteins | sample M_140625_MF_Meta_FD_187316 | JGI IMG/M metagenome (GOLD analysis project Ga0209597, IMG submission 187316) | Freshwater microbial communities from Lake Montjoie, Canada to study carbon cycling - M_140625_MF_MetaG (SPAdes) (version 2) | ecosystem: Environmental > Aquatic > Freshwater > Lake...
GCGCGAGCAGATGCGCGCTATCCAGCGCGAACTGGGCGACGCGGACATCACGGCGACCGAGGTTCGATCCCTCCGCGAAAAAATCGTGGGAGCCGCTCTCCCCGAAGAGGTCCGCAAGGTGGCGCAGCAGGAGTTGGAACGCCTCGCCCAGATCCCCCCCGCGGCCGCCGAATATTCAGTCGCCCGCAACTACCTCGACTGGATCCTGAACCTGCCCTGGGGAAAAGCCACTGAGGACATGCTCGACTTGAAAGCGGCGGAAACGATTTTAAACGAGCAGCATTTCGGCCTGTCAAAAATCAAGGATCGCCTGCTTGAATTCCTGGCCGTTCTCCAGCGTCGCAAGCAAATCAAGGGCCCGATCCTCTGCCTGGTCGGCCCGCCCGGCGTCGGCAAAACCTCCCTCGGCAAAAGCCTGGCCGACGCGCTCGGCCGGAAATTCGCCCGGATCTCCCTGGGCGGCATGCGCGACGAGGCGGAGATCCGCGGCCACCGCCGCACCTACGTCGGCGCCATGCCCGGACGCATCCTCCAGACGCTGCGGCGCGTGGAAAGCTGCAATCCGGTGATCTTGCTGGACGAGCTGGACAAGGTGGGCGCGGATTTCCGGGGCGACCCGGCATCGGCGCTGCTGGAGGTTCTCGACCCGGCGCAGAACCACACGTTCACCGATCATTATCTGGATCTGCCGTTCGACCTTTCACGCGTGCTTTTCATTGCCACGGCAAACTGGCTCGAGCCGATTCATCCGGCCTTGCGCGACCGGCTGGAGGTCATTGAACTGCCGAGCTACACCGAATCGGAGAAGCTCCAGATCGCCAAGCGCTACCTGGTGCCCCGTCAGATCGAGGAACACGGGCTGACGCGCCGGGACGTGAAGTTTTCTGATGCTGCGCTCCGCAAACTCATCCGCGAATACACGCGCGAGGCCGGCGTGCGCCAGCTCGAGCGTGAAATCGCTGCGCTCTCCCGCAAAGCCGCGCGCCGGATCGTCTCCCACAATGGCAAGGCCGAGGCCCTTCACCTCGACGCCCGGCAGGTGGAGGGGTTTCTCGGCCACGCGCCGTTCATCGCCGAGACGGCGGAAAAAATCACCGAATACGGCATCGCGACCGGCCTCGCCTGGACGCCGGTGGGCGGGGAGATTTTGTTCATTGAAGCCACACGGATGCGCGGCCGTGGCCAGCTGATTTTGACCGGCTCGCTCGGCGAAGTGATGAAGGAAAGCGCGCAGACGGCGGTGAGCTACCTGCGCAGCCAGTCCAGCAAACTGGGATTGCAGCTGGAGGATTACGCGAAATTCGACCTGCACATCCACGTGCCGGCAGGCGCAACGCCCAAGGACGGGCCCAGCGCTGGCATCGCTCTGGTGGTGGCGCTGGCATCGCTGCTGGCCCAGCGACGGGTGCGGTCGGACACCGCCATGACCGGCGAAATCAGCCTGCGCGGCCGCGTCCTGCGCGTGGGCGGTATCAAAGAAAAAGTCCTGGCCGCGGAACGCTTCGGACTGCGCCGCATCCTCCTGCCGGAAGGCAACCAGTCGGACTGGCTCGATGTGCCGGCGGAAGTGCGCGCCAAGCTCAAGGTCCATTTTATCCGGCAGATTTCCGAGGCCATTCAACTCGCGCTGGAAGCCAAATGAAAATCCGTAAAATAACCCTGTCCGCCGCGGGACGCCCCCGTCATGCCATGGGCGCCGTGGCCGCACTTTTTTTATTTTTTACCGCCGCCGCCGGCGCGGAGGCGCCCCCCTTGTCCGAGGCTGAAGTCCAGGGGCAAAATCTAGCCCGTCAGCTTTTGGATCAGGCGCCGGTCACCAATTTCATCCAATCCGGCGTGTTAAGAATCAAGCCCGCCAAGAGCAGTCCGATTCATTTCACCCTCCGCTGCGAAGGCATCGTGACCGGGACAAACTGGTCGAATGTCTATCATTTGACTGTTCCCGCCTCAGGGGATTTGCCGGCCACGGCCGTGAATGCGGGGGAGTCTGCGGTTCTTGGAATCGGCCACTTTAAAAACCAGCCCAACCGCTATGTATTTCAGGAGGGAGCCCGACCGGGTCTTGAATTGAAAGGCGGCGACGCGTTTGTGCCTTTCGGGAATTCCGATTTCTGGCTGTGCGACCTCGGCCTAGAGTTTTTACACTGGCCGCGTCAGAAAATTCTAAAACGGGAGTTCAAGCGCAATTGCGGGTGTGCGGTTCTGGAAAGCACCAACCCCCATCCCACCCCGGGCAGCTATTCCCGCGTGGTGGCCTGGATCGACAATGAAAGCGGCGGAATCGTCCAGGCCGAGGCGTATGATGCGAACCACAAATTGCTGAAGGAGTTTGCCCCAAAATCTTTCAAGAAAGTGGACGGGCAATGGGAGCTGCAGGAGATGGAAATCCGCAACGTCCAGACCGGGTCGCGCACCGGATTGAAGTTTAATCTCCAGAAGCCGTGAGGCGGCGCGCTATCCCTTCCCCGTTTCCGGATGTGACCTCAGGCAACGCGACAAAGTTGACCTCAGAAGCCGCCGGAGAGGGATTGCTTCTTCATCTCGCCAACAATCCGCACGCACCGGGCGCGGGTTCCCAGCCTCAGCAACACCTGGGGATCCACAGTTTTAAATTCCCAGGCGCGCTCACGAACGGCGGCGCCATTGGATACAAAGGCGATTTGGTCTTGAGGAACGAGGGCGCCGTTTTCGTCGGTGATAACAAGATCGTGGATGGCCAAGGCGATGAGCTGCGTCTCGGTGGGATCAAATCGCAGGCAGGAATAGCCCGGCGCGGGCAGTTCAAAGACAATGTCGAAAGAGCCTAAGCTCAACTCACTCGAGGGCTGTACTTGTCCTTCACAGAAGCCGCTCGGGTCGTCTGCAAAGTAGAGTCTAGGAAGCACGATGCCGGAAGCGATGCCGGTTTCCGCCATCAGTCGTCCAACGGCCGGGCTGCAGCGCTCGGAGCGGCCGGGCTGCAACGTCATTTCCTTGAGTCGGGAAAAAATGGTGCCGGAATAGGAGGCGGCGGTGAATTTGCTCGTGACATATTCCCGGGCGTTATGGGCGCGGATTTCAGCGGCGGCGCGGTCGTCGATCACCGACTCGATAGCGGTGGCCAGTGCGGCAGAATCGCCGGGTTCGTAGGCCAAACCGTGTTCGCCATCCACAAAGAATGCGTGAGGCCCCCCCGATCGGGCGTAGATGATGGGGCGGCCCAGCAGGCTTGCTTCGATCAGCGTTCTGCCCCAGGCCTCCCGGGTGGAGCAGGAGACCAGAATGTCCATCTGTCGCATCAGGGGATAGGGATTATTAACGAATCCGGCCCAGATAAAGCGCCCGCTATGTCCGGAGCGCTCAATGGTTTCCTTGAGTTCCTGGGCATAGGAGGGGTCGGCGATGGATCCCGCCAGAACGCAGCGAAGGTTTCGCCCTTTATCGAGCAGCGCGATGCAGGCGTGGATGAGATCGCGCTGGCCTTTGCCCGCGACAATGGTGCCGAAGAGGCCGAGGGTTATCACAGGATTCTCCGAGTCAGGCGGCGGGACGGGAGACGACCTGCCCCCGTCGGAGTCGATCCTCAGATGGCCATACACAACCCGGATTTTCCCATCAGGATCACCCTCGAAGACCGTCTGATCCATATCATCTGTCGCGCAGAACACCGCATCGCTGCTGGCATAAAGAGCGTTCATGCTGGCCCTGAATCCGAGGGCAAAGGAAAGGTTGTAGTTTGAATCCCCGTATTCCCGGGCGGAAACGGCGTGCGGCAGATTCAGCACCTCAGCGCACAACGCGCCCCAGGGTGAGACAATGGTCTGCGAAAAAACCACATCTGGGGAAATCCTCCCGACCTCCGGCGCGATGACACCCATCGCCCGGTCATATGCGGCGGCGATAACCACCCGTGGCGGTGCGGGCGCGGCGACGGTCCACCACCAACCCTTTCTTTGAAGAGCGCTGCCGTCGGGAACGAAAACGGCGCACCCGAGTTTGACCAACTCACCGCGCAGAGGCCCCTCAGTGGGGAGAACTGCGGAACACAGCACCCCCCGGGCGGAAAGTCCATCGATCAGATCGAACAGGGAACGCTCGGCCCCACCCAGTTCGGACGAATGCGAAAAGAATAGCACCGATAGCGCATGAGATTCCCGGACGCACAGCACATTATAGAATGACTTCTCCTGCCGCGACTCCATCATCGCCACATTCTCCGCCTTCTCCAGCGGATAGAACCGGGCTTCCTTGTCGTCGATGGCGAAAAGCCTGAAACCCCGGTCGCGGAGGAAGCCGATGATCTCGCCGGCGCTCGTCCCCGCCAGACGCATCATCTTGGGATTCATCTCCAGCAGGATCGTCATGTCATCGCAGGCATCCATCGTCCTCACGAGCCCCCGCAGCACCTCCAGTTCGTGACCGTCGGTGTCCATTTTGATGAAAAGGCGCTGGGGCTTCTCGCGGCCGATCACGTCATCCAGACACACCGCGTTGATCTCGATGCGGGCGAGCGTTTCCGAACTCGGATGCGGCAGCATGCTGCCATTATCCGAGGCCTCCGACTTGTAGAACTGTACGCGGCCGCTCTTCGACGAGGCCGCCGCCTGGAGGCATGTTGCGCGGCCTGTGCGGATCTGGTTATGTCGGAGATTTGCCTCAAGGACAGCGAAGTTTTCCTCCACTGGCTCGAGCGCGATGATGCGGATATCCTGGGCCGCCTCTGCCGCCAGTAGCGAATAGAAGCCGTAATGCGCACCGACATCGACGAACAGATCGCAGCGGGCCAGCCGTTTCTTCGCCGCCCGCGTCGAAAGCATTTCAAACCCGGAGGCGTAGGTCTGAACGAATCGCGGCGTCACAAAGAGGGAAAATCTGTCACCGGCCGGATGCACCAAGCGGAGCGCATCCAAGTTGTAATCCTCTTTTAAGAACCCGTGCATGGCGCTGTCAGCATCACAATTTTTACTGTCCCGGCAAGTTCTAATTGGATGCGGTTCATTTGATATCCCTGGCTGCATGGCTGGCCGTCGTCATCCCATTAGGCACAAAGTGTGTGGCGCGAAGTCGCGCGCCAATCCTTCGGTTCAGCGGATTCTCGACACCTGACACCCCAGGCCCTAGACTGCCGCGCGTATGATGCGCACCGGAAAACTCCTCGCCGAGCTGATCGCGCTCCCCAGCGTGAATCCCGCCTTCGCCCCCTCCCTGGCAGGTCCGGCGACGGTCGGCGCCCCGCGCGCCGGGAAATTCGGCGAAAAAAATGTAGCGGATTTTCTGGTGGCGGTAGCGGCCCGGGCCGGGCTCGATGTGGCATTACAACAGGTGATCCCTGCGGACAATCGGCTGGGCTTCCCGGACCGCTCCAATATTCTCGTCCGCCTCGCGCCGCCCGGCCCCATCCGCCGGACTGTCCTGCTCGCCCCGCATCTGGACACGGTGGATGCTGGCGATGCCGGTTTTATTCCGCGCCGGGCTGGGGGCCGGATGCACGGGCGCGGCGCCTGCGACACGAAAGGCTGCGTGGCAGCGATGCTGATGGCCTTGTGGGACCTGGCGCATTCAAAAACCCGTCCGCACGAGACGGAGATTATTTTCGCCGGACTGATTGATGAAGAGCAGGGGCAGGCCGGTTCGCGCGCACTGGTGGCCGATGGATTCAAGGCCGATCTAGCTATCGTGGGCGAGCCAACCCGGCTGCAGGCCGTCACCGCCCACAAGGGCAGCCTGTGGCTGGAGCTGGAGACGCGCGGGCGCGCGGCGCACGGGGCGACGCCGCAGCTGGGCAAAAACGCCGTACATGAAATGGCGCGCATCGTGGATGTTCTGGAAACGGAGTACGCGGCCCTGCTGAAAAAACAGAGGCATCCGCTGCTGGGCGCAGCGACGGTGAATGTGGGCACCATTTGCGGCGGCGCGCAGCCGAACATTGTGCCGGCGGCTTGCGCTATCGGAATCGACCGGCGCACCCTGCCGGGTGAGACGGAAGCCAGTGTCCGGCGGGAAATTGCCGCCCTCCTAAAATCCAAAAAACTGAATGCCCGCTTTTACAATCGGAAGCTGGCCCCGGCGCTGCCCATGGAAACCAGCCCCCGTCTTCCACTCGTCCGGGACTTCATGAGTAGCATCGGCCAGACGAAACCCTGCGGCGTGCATTATTTCTGCGACGCGGCCGTATTATCGGCGGGCGGGATTCCGAGCCTGGTGTTCGGGCCGGGAGACATCGCTCAGGCGCACACGGCCGATGAATGGATTTCCCTGGCATCCCTGGAACGCGGTCAACAGTTGCTGCTCCGTTTTCTGCAATCGCTTCCCTGAACCGAAAAAGACTCCTCATTTCAGGTCGCCGAAATAAAAGCTGACGGCGCCAGAGCGGGTTCCAGACGCTGCGCGGGTTTGGCCCTGGGGCCCGCTGAAGCGCGCCTCTTTGAACTTGCTGCCGATAGGGGGGATTGAATCCAAAAACCCGAGCCCGCATTGAGGCACCGGCGCGAAAGCTTTTGCCTTGAGCGAGTCCGGCCCGAACTCCGGCGTGAGCACCTGCACAAATGGCACGCCGCTCCGGTTGATGACGGTGATGTCGCCCTCCGTCGTGCACAATTGCAGCCAGCGCACGTGGGTGAAGAACCCCTTGAACTCGGGATAGACCCAGTCTCGATCGCCGGTGAGCGTGTTGTTGTAATCATTCTCCCAACCGCCGAGCGTCACGCCCCGCAAGCGGTTTTGCCAGACCCGGAAGGGGCCGTCGCCCACCCACCGTTTATGGCGCACCCGCGTTTCGGGATAGTCAAAGATCACACCCTGAAAATCATTTGTCCCGCGCGCGGCATAGCTGTAATCGCAATCGATCCAGCCGCTGCCCTTCACCCGCCAGCGGACGGAACGCAGATCCCCGTCATAGCGGACATCGATCACGGCATCCGTCCCGTCCTCATGAAAACGGATCCGGCGCAGGGTGGCGCTGCCAACGGCGAGGCGCGGACCGTTGGTAAACGAAAAAGTCTGCGGGCCGCGCTGCACGCCCATCAGCAGGCCGGTTTCCTTGCTGAACCTGGCAGTGAGATCGCCCGCTTTCACATCGATAACCCCGCCAGCGGACACGGCCAGGGCGCGAGATTCAGCGGGGGCTGTCGCCGGGCTTTGTTCCATCCCACGGCCCTCCAGGGGCCAAACCCAAGTCCACAGCTCGCGGCCGGCCGGATCCTCCACCCGCAACGCGAGCACGTCGCCCGGAGCCCCTGAAACCGGCAGATGAAAGGGGATGGTGCCGGTGCTACCGGCCGGAATGGCCGGGGCTTTTAGAATGCCTTCGGATACGATGCTGAAACCAGAATTCGTGGACGTCCACGGCGGAAAGCGTCGCCGCTGCCAGCTAAAGGTGCAGGCGCTGGCATCAGTGAAGTTGTAATGGTTTTCAATCCTGAACCCATCCCGGACGCGCCCCACCTGGAGGGGCGACCAGATTTCTTTGATGGTATAAAAGCTGCCTTCGCGCTGACGATAAGGGCCGACGATGCCATCGGGGGCTTGATTGCCCGCGACGTCTATTTCACCGCTGTCCGGCCGTTTCACGCCCTCGTCCACGAGCGCCCAAATGAAGCCGCCACCAAAAACTTTGCTCGAAGTCATCAGGCGCCAGTAATCGTCCAGGCCCGCGCCGCCGCCCCCGTCATAGAGGCCGTGCATGAATTCCGTGGGCATGTAGATGTAGGTGGCGGGATCGTTTGTGGCGACGAGTTCCTGATTATTGGAATAATAAACCCTCCGGCCAGTGCAGGCGATTTCGGCCTTGTCGTAGGCGAGATAATGGGCGGTGTTCACGCCGCTGAAGGTCGCCCACGGATGCAGCACCGGGCGCCGCTGTGGATCCATTTCACCAAAGAGGCCATCGAAATTCGTGTTGAACCCGCCTTCATTGCCATTATCCCAGAAAAGAATCGACGGGTGATTCACATCGCGCTGCACCATTTCCTTCACCAGCTTGGGGCCGATGTCGTCGTCGTAATAATTGTGCCAGCCGGCGAGCTCGTCTAAAACATAGAGGCCCAGCTCATCGCACAGCTCCAGAAACCGGGCATCGGGAGGGTAATGGGACATGCGGACGGCATTCATGTTCGCGTCCTTCAGCGTCGCGATGTCCAGTCGCTGCACCGCCTCGCTCAGGCAGCGGCCGGAATCCGGCCAGAACGAGTGACGGTTGGCGCCCTTGAAAATCACGCGCTGGCCATTCAAATAAAGGCCGTCCGCCGCGCGCACCTCGAAGGTGCGAAATCCGAACCGCTGCTGGATTTCATGGAGGATCTCGCCGCCCCGCCGCAGCCGGAGATTCACGCGATACAAATTCGGGGTTTCCGCCGTCCACAGCGCCGGCGACGGAATTCGGGTCCGGAGCGTGACTTTATTCCCTGAGAGGATCTGGCTAAAAACGGCGCCGACAGACCGTCCCTCCATCGTCTGAATTTGCGCCTCCACAAGGTCCCCGTCCGCGGCGCCCTCCAAAAAAACATCCGCAGAAAAACTGCCATCGGCTTTCGCATCGATCGCCACGCGCTCAATAAACTGGGCCGGCACGGCCTCGAGATACACCGGGCGGTAGATCCCGGCGAACACCCAATAATCGGCGAGCCGTTCGGCCTTGTTCACCGAGGCATTTGCCGAATGACGGGATACCGCCACCTCCAACTGATTGGTGCCGTCCCAGTTCATCCCCGCGGTCACCTCGTATTGAAAGCGGTAAAAGCCGCCCTGATGCACCGGGCCGGCGGACCGTCCGTTCAGCTTCACTTCGGTGTCCGTCATGACCCCTTCAAACACGAGAAAAACCCGCCGGCCGCGCCAGGCCGCCGGCACGGAAAAATCATGCGCATACAGGCCCCGCTCCGTCCACGCATTGGTCTGATCTTTTTTATAGGACAGCGTGCCGAAGCCCTGCACGTCCCATTGCGAGGGCACGGGGAGGTTCGTCCAGAATCCGGAGTTTGCTCCGGAGGTGCAAAAAAAACTCCATGGGACGGCGTCATCCTTGCCGTGGCCGGAGAGATAAAGGCGCTCCGTTTCCTGGGCGTGAAGCATTGAACCCCAGAGAGCGGAGAGAGTGCTGAGGATTACGGCGAGGCCCTTCAAATACGTTTTCATCCTCTTTAAGTTCTCTGCGTTCTTGGCGGTTAAGAATCAGCTTTTAAGGTGCTGCCGGAATTCCGAGGGGGTCATGCCGGTATGATGCCGGAAGAAGTGGCTGAAATAAAACTCGCTCGAAAAATTCAGCTGTCCGGCGACATCCTTGATGGAGCACCGCTTGTCGGCGAGCAGCAGGCGGGACTGGTCCAGCCGGGCGCGCTGGATGTGTTCATGAATGGTGCCCTGTCCGGTGGCGTGAAACAGGGCCCGCAATCCGGAGTAGCTGACCTTGCCGACCAGGGCGAGCTCCTTCGCCTTCCAGTCGCGGAGCGGGTTGGCGGAGATGGCGTTCAAAACGCGGACGACGGGTTCGGGGAGCTCCGCGTGGGGCGAATCCAAGAGATGCCGGGACATGAGCAGCTTGCCGAGCAGGCTGGTGATGACGACGTGCACCTGCCATTCCCAGCCCGCCGGGCGCCGCCGCACCAGCCGCAGGAGCTCACCCTGTGTGCGTTTCACCGCGCCGAAATCCTCCAGAACAAACTCGGCGTTTTCCCGGTCTCGGAATTCCTCATGCCAGAATTCCAGGCCCGGCCCGCCAAACCGGAAGCCGGCGATGGTCAGCGGACGGCCGGGCGTGGGGATGTACGTGCGCGGCTTCCGCATGTCCATCAGCCATACTTTCTTGCCTCGCGCCAGGGCGAACCGGCCGGTCTCGTGCACCAGCGTGCCTTCACCGGATTGAACCCAGAACAGATGGGCGCCGGGCTTCTCGAAGCGCTGATGCTCATCCGGCTGGTCCAGCCGGCGGAAACCAAGGGAGAATAAATGCCACAACAACCGCCGCGCCACCGGGGACGGCTCAACAAAGGTCAAATGCTCGGACCCGTCGGGAGGGATGGCCATGGGCGTCCTTGTATCAGATTTACCCGGAGGCTGTCCACTCCACAGGCCACGGATAACTGCCGGGTTTGATGGTCAACCAGAGGTTTTTTTTGTCGGCAACCGCGAGGGTCGCCACGCCGGGCGCCCGCTCGCGTAAGAGTTTCAGGCGCGACCAGCCCATGCGCCAGACCAGTTCCGCCGCCGTGGCGCCGCCATCGGCATAGACTTGTCCGACCTCCACCCGCTCTAAGACGGCGGCGGCGATCTGCACCAACTGCCCCGTCAACCCCCGCGATACCTTTTCGTTGCGGACCGGCGGCAGGCCGACCGTCAAAACCACCCGCGCATGGGACTCGAACGCTGAAACGATCCGCCCAACGATGGCTGCCGTCGCCTCCGGGCGCAGCACCGCTCCCCAGGCCAGCTCCTGCGGCAGCGAAAAAACCGGAGTCTGGTCCCGACGCGCCGCGGCCGCAAACGCGCGCGCCACTGCCGTGGAAGAGCCGCTCACAAAAAACTCGCGCCCGGCGGCGCCCGGCGGGCGCGGAAGCGGAAGCGGCGACGCCGGGCTCCCAGGGGAATCCGCCGCCAGGAGCGCGCTGAAAAAATCCACGCCTCCCGCCAGCACCATGCCCGGCGCGCGCCGGGCCGTCCATTGCTGGACCGCGCGCGGCGAGGAGGCTTCCGCGATAATAATGCCGCTCTCCGGAAGCTCATCCCGCAGGCTGCAGCCACAAAGGGAAAACAGTTGGGGAGTGGTTAAAAGCTCCAGCACGCGGGAGGAGGTCCTTGGAAACTGGGGGTCCCGGGCAAATTCCGTCTGATGCAGGGGCTTGCCCCGGACCAAATACTTTCCATCCCGGATGGTCCGCCCCAGAGACGGGTTGGCCGGCGCGAGGAGCGCGCGCGTGGCCCCCAGCTGCCTCATCATCGCTTCGATTTCCGGGATTACCTGCCCGCGCAGCACGGAATCCACTTTTTTGTAAACCCAGGTCGCCCCGGCTTTCTGCAACACCTTCACTGCAGCCGTCACGCGCCGGGCCGCCTCCCGCGAAGACTGTGCCCGTGAATCGGTGTCCATACACACCAGATCCGACGTGCCGCTCGGACGTCCCTCTGTGACCACCTCCGCGCTCCATCCCTGACGCAGGCCGGCCGCACCCAACTCCGCCGCACCCGTCAAATCATCCGCAATCACTCCGATCATGCAGCCGCTTTCCGTTTTCCCGCCGCAAGTTCAGTGGCGACGTTGATGGCCGAATACAGGCTGGCGGGATCCGCCTTGCCCTGCCAAGCGATGTCGAAGGCCGTGCCATGGTCCACCGACGTGCGAATAATGGGGAGGCCGAGCGTGATGTTCACCCCGGTGTCGAAGGCGATCATCTTGAAGGGAATATGGCCCTGGTCGTGATAGAGCGTGACGATGCCATCATACTTTTTCCGCTGCCCTGCCGTGAAAACAGCGTCCGGAACCAGAGGGCCTACGACGTCGATGCCGCTGATGCGGGCGAGTTTCACCGCCGGCCCGACCACTTTTTCCTCCTCGCGATTACCAAAAAGCCCATGCTCGCCGGCATGCGGATTCAAGCCGCAGACACCCAGGCGCGGTTTGCGCCCGAGCATCCAGCCCAGGGTTTCAGCGGTGAGTTCGATGACGTTCAGGATGCGTCCGATGGACAGCTTGCCGGGGACCTGATGATAGCCGATGTGGGTGGTGACCATGCTGACGGTGAGCAGTTTCGAATAGAGCATCATGCAACTGCGCGGGGCTCGGGTGAGCGCGGTGAAGATCTCCGTGTGGCCGGGGTGTTTGACGCCCGCCCGATTCAACGCCTCCTTGTGTAGGGGGGCGGTGACGACCCCGGCGATCTTCCCCGCCAGGGCCGTGCGGATAGCCTCCTCGATGTAAACATAGCCGGCGCGGCCGCATGCTGCAGAAACTTGGCCCGGCACGATTTCCGCGGCGTCAATGGCCCCGCAGTCTACGACCAGCGGCCCGGTGATTTTTTTGATTTTTTTGAAATCCGCCAGCAGGACGATGCGGCAGTCCATGTCCTTCATTCCCAGGCCGGATCGGCGCTTGGCTTTCGAAGAGGCGAACGATTGGACGCGGCGGAGAACGGCGGCATCCCCGAACAGAACCGGCACGCACCGGGCCAGCACCTCGGGTGAGCGCAGCGCGCGCATGCAGATCTCCGGCCCGATGCCCGCCGGATCGCCCAGGGTCAGGCCCAGGATGGGTTTGGCTCTCATGAGTTCTCGGGGTGCAGTTGCAGTTCCGTCATCTGCTGGCGGATCCGCTCCAACTCAGCTTCGGAGACCCGCTGGAGCGGCGCCAGGACCTGCGAGGCGCACAACCCCCGGCAGTGCAGCGCCGCCTTGAGCGCGGCCAGCGATTCATTCAAATTGCGGCCCTTCTGGTAGAGCGAGGCGACGGCATTCATGCGTTCGAAATGACGGCCCGCCAGGCTCCAGTCGGATTTTTTCGCCGCGGCGCAAAACTGGTGGCAGACCTCGGGGATCAAATTCCCGACGCTCGGCACAATGCCGTCCGCGCCCAGCTTCAATCCTTTTTCCATCAGCGCCCCCACGCCGACGAACACTGAAAAATCCTTCTTCCCGCCAAACCGGCCCATCAATTCCTCATGCCGCGGCGGGTTGTTTTCAGAATCCTTGATGCCCGCCAGCCGCGGATGGCCGAGCAGGTTTGCCACGGCATCCAGAGGGATGGAGACGCCCGTGGTGGCGGGCATGTTGTAAAGCATCAACGGGCCCTGGACCCCGTCGAGCAGCGATAAAAACCAGGATTCCAACCCGTCCGCCCCCACGCGCTGGGTGATGGGCGGATGGCCCACCACGACGTCCGCCCCGAGGGTCAGGAACTCATTGGCCTCGGAGGCGTCCGCCGCGCGGAGGTCACCCAGGCCGGCATAGACGAGGGCCTGGTTTTTTACACGGGCCACGGTCTGCTCCACCAACCGTCGCCGCTCCAGCGGCGGCACATAGGCTCCCTCGCCGGTGGTGCCGAGCACAAAAATGCCGGCGACCCCGCCCTCGATCTGCCGGTCCAGCAACCGGTGCAGCGCCGGCTCGTCCAACACTCCCTGCGCATTGATGGGTGTCACCAATGGCACCACCGCCCCGTCATATTTCAGGCCCAATTTCATTTTCAAATTCCGTACGCCGCGTTGTAAATCTGCGTGGCATCCGCTTCCGTGAGCGGACGTAAATTATTCTTCAGCAGCCGTGTGACCCGCATCGCGGCCTGCGCCAGCTCCGGAATGGCGGAGCGCGGAATGCGGAGCGCGGAAAGGTGTTGCGGCACGCCGACGTCGCGGGAGAGCTGCGATAAAAATTCCACGCCCCGTTCGGCGGTCGCGAGCGCGGAACCCTTTGGCGCAAGGCCCAGCGCCAGCGCAATCTCGGCGTGCCGCTCCGGCGCGGCCGAAAAATTGAAGCGCAGGACATGCGGCAGCAGCAGCGCATTGGAGACGCCGTGAGCGATGCGGAACCTGCCGCCCAGCGGATAGGCGAGCGCGTGCACCGCCGCCGTGTTCACCGGGCCCAGGCAAAGCCCGCCGTAAAGACTGCCCAGCGAAAGCGCGGCCCGCGCCCCGAGATCGTTCCCGTCGCGAACCGCCGCCCGCAGGTTTTGCGAGATCAGCCGGATGCCCTGCAGCGCATAGGTGTCCACCATCGGGTGCGCAAACTTGTTGGCATAGGCTTCAATGCAATGCGTGAGGGCGTCCAGGCCGGTCGCGGCCGTCACCGCCGCCGGCACCCCCCGCGTCAGCAGCGGATCGACGAAGGCGGCATCCGCAACAAGGTGGGGGCTGACGGCGCCTTTTTTTAATTCGTCCGCCTCGTCGAGCAGGATGGCGTTCGGCGAAACTTCCGCGCCGGTCCCCGCAGTCGTCGGCAGGCACACCAGCGGCAGGGACCGCGATTCCAGGAGGTTCACCCCGAAAATTTCCGCGACGGTTTGCCGCCCCTGAATCAACGCGGCGAGCAGCTTGGCGACATCGATCACACTGCCGCCGCCCACGGCGAGGACGGCGTCCGCCCCGGCGCCACGGGCCTCAGCGAGAGCCGTTTGAAAAAAAAGAACCGTGGGTTCGGCGGGAACGAATCCCGCCTCGATGACGTCGCTGAGGTTTTTTTTTAGCGAATCCACGAGCGGCGTGATTTGCGGGCGGACGGATTTGCTGGTGACCAGCAGGATGCGTTTCACGCCGCGCCGGGCGAGAAAATCGGCGGCCTGGGGCGCGCATCCATTGCCAAAAACCAGGTGCGGCGGTTGGAGCAGCGTCACGATGTTCATGACTTTTTCACCCCGAGAT